>Ga0307510_10000350_pt1 | contig 43448 bp, 60 predicted proteins | sample 12_EM_MG_FD_207224 | JGI IMG/M metagenome (GOLD analysis project Ga0307510, IMG submission 207224) | Populus trichocarpa ectomycorrhiza microbial communities from riparian zone in the Pacific Northwest, United States - 12_EM | ecosystem: Host-associated > Plants > Roots > Unclassified | place... | reverse complement strand
GCCCTGTCAGCCCATCAACGAACCACATTGCTCGGATCTTGAAACGTACCACATGCGATTCCTACAATTACCCAGTGACAAGTGACAAATAGCCTGTAATCTCGTTATCAAAAATGTTTGATGGCTGCGCATTTACGACGTTTTACACGGAATGCCCTACTGGTATGGAACTCTCCGATTTCTCTATGGTTCCATGTGCCTTTTCATAATGTAGCCCTTTGTTCCCCATTCCGTTGCTAGGCGCAGCTGCGGTCCTTGTGAGTCTTTTCTCTCGTCAGTGGCTACGCGGCGAGTCGCGGGCGCTGTCCCGCCCGACGTCTCCGCTTCCTTGACGATGAACATCTGTCATATTTCGCTTTTTCCGTCCGTCGGGACCTTGTCAGTACAGTACACTGTCAGTTTTGTCGTCGACGGAAGATTTTCCGCTGACAGGAATCTGCAGCACCATATCGAGCCATCTGAGAATCGATCGATCGGAGAAACCCAGGGGGTGGACGTGGATGTGTCACCACTGCCCCCCCCCCTCTTCCCCCCCGCCGTTCCAGGGGGTTGCTTGCGCTCATCATCCCAACCTCGTGCTTCTTTTTATTTTTCCCTACTGGCGTTGCTACGCCCGCGACTTGGCGGAATAGAATTTTCGGTGCCAGGAACCTGTCCAACCAATGCAATCATTTTCTCTCAGGTGAAGGGTTGTCGGTTAATAGGCGTCTGTTCGCTCGGTAGGACGTCTTCCCAGCCTTTTGAGATGATTTTGAAAAAGGAACCAGGGTCGTTCGCGTATTGTGTTACGCCACTGTACGCACACAGACTTCGGAATTGAGGCGGGAAGGCCACGCAGACTGGAGGGATCGAGTCATGGTGCTTGAGGGAGGTTTTCTTCCAGAAGAGGATCTCGCCTCGCCCTCGGCGTTATCTTCACGCTTGACCGGGTCGACTGGGATGGACTCGCGGATGGGGTGGGCAGCCGAGGGCGCAATGAACCCTTTCCGGTAGGGGACACGAGCCCAGGCGAAGGAAGGTGTTTCAGACGCCCAAAGCTTCCACTTCCCCGGCGCCATCGCACTTTGGAAAATCCAGCGCCCATTTAGGCTTTCCTTGTCCACATCCCCGCAAGGCTCAGATGAAAGTTCTAGTGGCACAATTCATCATGTTTCAGAATCATCCCACTCCCCGTGTCAACGAATAACTACGTGATCAAATATCTCCTCTTTCCTACAGTAGCTCTGATTTCTGCGCTTGCACGTGCGCGGTCTCTCGGGGTCTGCCCACGGCCGGCATCCAGGTTTGCTATTCCACTGCCGAACAATACACAAACCCCTCCTCCCCCAACCCCACTTTAACGCCTCCGGTGGCAACAGCTTCGATACTTACTTGAGGCAGGGCGCTTATGCCTGTCAGGATCTAGATACCACCCGATTGGTGCCCAAAGCGCTGATACGCCTTTCTCCACGGTACAAACGGGTGCTCTGTGCCGTAAATAGCACAACCCGTCGGCAAAAGCGAAATCCCATCGGGAGGACAACAGGCCGACCCAACCCGTGTGAAAGTCATAGGGGGAAATCAGAGTGGGGTTGATGAGCCGGCTACGGTGTTTTAGAATCTATTTGACCAAGAAGAAAGGGGAGGTGAAGGGAGGTGTAGTCGAAGACGTCTGATGTACTGTACTGTATGGCATGACAAGGGACAGGCGGTAAGCCGCTGCGGAGAAGGGGTAGGTAATCTGCCTAGACCCTAACCATTTCGTCACGGCCGCCGAACCGCAATACAGTACGTTAAGTGTCATTGTTCCCGAAAGGTGTGGTAAAGGGGGAGGAGCTTGCGACCCTTCCAGGAACTGTCTCATCGCAACTTGCCACGAGAAGCTTAGGCGCGTGAGCTGTGGGGTTGCACAATTGGCCGAATGCACAGAATTGCGGTGATGATGGCTTGGAAGAAAGCCAGTGTCATTCCTTCACGCCCCTTCTCTTCCACGGGCACACGGGTTGAGAAGAAGCGTCAAGATCCGTGACGCAACAGTCGTTACGGTCACATGGGTTACTGCCGTGACATCCACAAGGCCGCTCAACCGCCCGTCCAACCTCGGGCCCTCCCCATCGCTCAGCTCGCCACTGACGCTAGCCGTGTCATTCTGATCAGTCTACAAGGTCATTCATTATAGCAAACGTAGGATGGCGCAACCCGCAGCGCCTCCAACACCCCAGGAAGTGTCGCGCAAGTTGTCCATCCACACGGCCGTAAAGCCCAAGGTTAGAGATTTCTCTCCAAGGGCGCTTCCCGCCCATCATATTTACCACTCCAACGGATTTTTATTGGCGATAATCTTTGTCAAAATAAAAACAAATTGCTTTTAGGTAGTGCCACATTCCAGTGCCGCCGCACCAGCCGCCGTGTCTGGCACCGAATCGGACTCGGATTCAGGCTTGTCTCCAGACCACATCGCATCGAGCTCTGCGCCACCACCGCTCTCAGCCATCGCAGAACGACGGACGGCGGGCGAAGACTCTGAAGACGACGAAGAAGAAGAAGACACCGGCGCGTGGCGCACGGCCGATGTCCCACGCGCTGCAGGCGACAGCGACATCCGCGCGGGATACCTCTGGAAGAAGGGTGAAAGGCGCAAGGTGCGTTCCCATGCAATATGATGCCATATTGCCACGACGGCGCTAACGACTCGTGGTGGTGGTTGGTGGTGTTGACTTTTCGTCTTTCTTTCTTTCTTCGTCCACCTTTCTTCCACCTCGTTACGCAGACCTGGAAGCGGCGATGGTTCGTGCTGCGCCCTGCGCATCTGGCGTACTACAAGACGTCGGCCGAGTACCAGCTGCACCGGCTGCTGGACCTGCAAGACGTCCACACGTGCACGCCCGTCGCGCTCAAGCGGCGTGACAACACGTTTGGGGTCGTGACCGCAACAAGGACGTACTACCTGCAAGCAGAGTCGCAGGAAGACGCCAAGGCTTGGGTCGCGGCCATCCGCGAGGCCAAGGAGGCGCAACTCGCGAGCACCGCCACGGCAGCTGCTGCGCCGCTCACGGCCCCATCGTCGCCGCCGATCCCTATCCCCGGACGTCCCCGGGTCCCCGCCATCACGCCGTCGCCGCCCTCGCGCACGCTGCACGCCATCACTTCGTCCGAGTCTGAGGAAGCGGCGTCGCCAAACACACAACGCATGTTCGCCGTGTCGTCGTCACCCGCTGCCGTGCCGCCGTCTTCGTCTCCCAGGATCGGCGGACCGGATGCATCCAAGATGGTCATGTCTGGATATATCACCAAGATGGGCAAACGAAGGAACTGGCGGAAAAGATGGTTCCTGCTCAACGGCGAAATGCTGATGTATGCCGGCAGTCACATGGTGAGTCATCCTAATATACGAAAACCGAAGGCGGCGACGGCGATCGATGTGGGTTCCCTGTTACTGACCGGGCGGAGGGCACGTCGACAGGACACGAAGATGCATCGACAAATACCGCTTTCCCAGATTCTAGATGCGTTTGAATACGATGTTCCTCCGACGACCGCGCCACCATCACACTCGCGAGGGGGATCAGACGAGGTGGACCACACGTTGCTGAAGCACACGTTCAAGATCGTGACGACGAAGCGGACGTTGGTGCTCTGCGCGCCTAGCGAAGAGGAAGAGATACAGTGGCTTAGTGCAGTACGTGCGCTCATCGCGAGGAGGTCAGACGCTGGCGTCGTGCCGGGGGATGTACAAGGCACGCCAGCGCTGAAATCTGGAGGGATCGATCATGGCCTTGGGCAGATGGCTGCCGGATCGGGATCGGGAGGTGGAATGAAAAACAGACGAGAGGCGCCGCCGCGCAAGATTAGCGTCAGCGGCAGCGGGGCAGGTGTGTTCGCTCCTGGGACGGCCCCGATAGCCGAGGAGAGCGTCTCTTAGAGAGAGACGTTTGGGCAGTTGAAGAGCCTCTTTTTTCTTCGACTCTTTGACGTGCCCCTCACAGGTAGTACTTTCACCTGTTTTTGCATTTTTATTTGTTCTGTTGCGAACACTCTTCGTTCACACTCCACAACCCCACCCTTTTCTTTGTTCACTCACACTTATTCGGGGAACTTCATACTCCGACTCTACCCCAACAGAGGAGGGACAACCTCTCTCTCAAGTCCTAGCATTCGTTCCTATACTGCATCGTTATTATTTTTTCTTTAGTGGAGTGGCACACATCAAGGGGGGAGACGAAGGTGACAGATGATGCTGACGAGAAAGGGGAATGTAATGGCTGACTGTGTAGTTATAGCATAATCATGATTAGGTGAAAGATTGTATGCTTCCATTCATAAATGTGAATGGACTAGCTAATACAGTACAGTAGTGCTGATGACTGAGGATTGGCAGAGAAACGAAACGGGGGTTGCGACAAGCGCGGAAGCTTTTGCATCTCTGTTTACCCATATCGGGAAGTAGTTCCGCAGAATCAGAGTGGGGCCCGTGGGGAGAAGCGCACCGGCTTGTTAGAACGCCGAGGGGATGGGATGGCCCTCATGGGGTCTGCTGTAGTGGGCAAAGGGAGGAGGACGAGGATCAGCGACTGACAGCGAGGGAAAGACGCACGGCGATGAGAGGCGCCGAGAGTGGGCGCCGAGGGGAAGGGGATGGGGGGGATATTGGTGGTGGGTGAGGGTTGGAGGGGGGAATGGCTGGGTGGGAAGAAAGCCTTGGAGGAAGGAGGGAGCCGAAAAGAGAAAAGAGGAGCCGAAGGGACGGGGCACGATTGGTGCCTTCCGATCTCAGCGGCTAGCCGTATATAACTAGAATCAGGGATTTCGAAATTCAAGTTCCGCGAATATGGACCCGCGCATAGACGCCGGCGTTGTGCACGAGGCTGACCTCAATGGGGCCTGAGGCACTGATATCCGTGGCTGTGTCACCCTAAAAGTGGATCGCAGTGTTGTACTATTCGAAAAAAGAGAGATGTGATGATGTGAATCAAAACATGACGGTCACCGTGAGAAGTATTTGGTTTTGATTGGAAGATGGTGGCAAGTGACTACGACGGGACAATAAATGAGAGTGGATGTATATAAAAAAGAATAGGGAAGGGGAAGGGAAGGGTTTTGTCGTCAAGGATATGAAGATGAGATGATGCAGGGCGGATTTGAGGGAGAGAGGGACGGGGAAGGAAAAGAAAGAGAATTGAACGTTGGGGTGACAGGGGGACTGATATCGATATATAGCGGTATAGAATAGAGAATATAATTATACACGTAAAGCTCGCTCTCTATCCAGATTATGTGAGCATTCGCCGCACTACGGTGCACCTCTCCCCCCGGCAAAGGTTTATAACAAGCGCTTCCGTTCCTCCTTCTCCCCCTCCGTCGCCCTCCCTTCCTCCCCCTCCCAGCAAGTCCCTGGTCTCTCAGCCACACCCGAAAACGCTACTCGATCGCTCTTCCGTAGCTCGCCAACCTGTTGCACTTACTCTCTTCCGCTGCAATGCACGACTCTCCCTCCTCCCCGCGGAGATCCATCGCGCCTGCTCCACCAAAGCAGCTACAGGCTAAGAAGGCCGGAGCGCCCAAGGCAAAAGGCGCGGTACGCGCCAAGTCTGGCTGCTATACTTGCAGAATCCGTCGCAAGGTTAATATCATGTCCATACCATCTCCCGTCCACACACACACACTCGTCGTCGTCGTCGTTGTCGTCTTCATCATACTCACACCCAGTTTTAGAAATGTGATGAACGACCAAACCCAGAAGGTCGATGCGAGACGTGCATCCGTCTCCGTCTTCAGTGCCTTGGCTTTGGGCAGAAGCGCCCCGAGTGGCTCAAGGTACGCGCCGTGCGTGGACGTGCAATCACCCTTGCACGTCGTGTCTCCGTTTAACCGAGATCTAACCTGTTCTCTCTCCCAAAGGAAAACAACAACGTGACCATGTTCCGCGAGAAAATCAAGGATTTCTTGGCCGCCCAAGGCATGATCAAGGGACACTCGGGCTCCGGCACGCGCACCTCCGACCAAGAGGGCATGCTCGTCCTCGTCACTGACCACGGTCGCTCTGACACCTCGAGTCCACATTCCCCGGCACTCTCTATAGACTCGAGCGACGACCGTCGACGCAACGGTCACACCCTCTCGAGCATCCGTCATGATCCACATTACCCTTCCATCTCCCTCCCCGCTCAGCACGCACACCCCGGCTACTCTTCTCAGCGTATGTCGTTCTCGTCCGCGCGGGAGTCTTCTCCGTTGAACCTTCCCCGTCTTCCGTCAGCTTATCATCATCCGCTCCCGGACATGGCGGATGCCCGAGAACCACTGAACTCGGACCTTATTCTTCCGTTTTCGCCTCCGCCCACGTCGAGTACCATACTCCCACCGCCCCCTACCTCCTTAGTCTCTCCTATGTCTCAGTCTTGTAAGAATCCGTACCGTTATTGAACTATGTACCTTGTACAGTACTCAATGCCCTTCCTTCCCTTTGTTGGCAGGGCATCTTAGTAATCAAAATCCCTATCCTTCTTATTCAGCTCCTCCAACAGCGCCAGCACCAGCACCAACAGCAGGTCTTGCTCCTCCAGCTCCGCCCGTACCTGTCCCAAGTCAAGCGCCCGCTCAAGCGCCAACGCATTTCACAAGCACTCTCCCGCCTTCATATCAGCAGCAATATGTCTTTGAAGAGGAAGATTACAATGAAGCCGAACAATCACATTCCGGCTACTATATTGAGCATAGTCTGAGCCATTCGATCGCGCCCCTCATGTCGTCCCACCAAAGTGGGTTAGTAAAGCATTATCTGGACCATGTGCTGCAAAGGCAGTACCTGTTGGCAGACACGTCCATAGCCGATTTCATCATTCGCACGGTGCAGCAGAATCCGGCTGTGCGAGACGCTGTGTGCCTGCTCGCTTCATTGCACCAAGAGTCCCTCCGACAGGGGGGGGCCGCGGCCTCTGCGCAGTCCAACAATAGCGCGCTCGCCCTGCTCCCCAATGGACCTTACGCGGACTCGAGCAAGACCTACAAGCGCATCTGCGACAACCTCCGCACGTCCGCCGCGGGGGGATACACCGAGGGCGAGGCGATGGCGGGCCTCTTCGTCGTCTCCGCGTTCCTCTTCCGCGGCGGGCGCGGCGCCTGGCGCCAGTTCCTCGCCGTCGCGGCCGAGTGGGTCTGGACCGTCTTGCACATGAGCGTCGACCCGGCCGAGACGATCTTGCGCTGCTCGGACTCGCAGCAGTTCGTGATCAAGACGACGTTCTGGTTCGACATTCTCGCGTCGACGACGCGCCTCGAGACGCCGCGCTTCATCGGCATCTACCGCAAGCTCTGGTCGCACCGTGGCACCGGCGCGTACATCGAGGGCACGTCGTCATCCTGCTGTTGTGGCGCTGGCGGAGGCGGTGGCTGCGGAGCCGAGAGCGGTTCGGGCTGCTCGGACCCGCAGACGCAGTCGGCCCTGTCCATGATGAGCGTGATGGGTTGCGAGAACGCGACTGCACTCGCGATCGCCGAGACCTCTGCGCTCGCATGCTGGAAGGACGCGCACGTGCGACATGGCACGCTCAGCGTGCCAGAACTCGTCGACCGCGGACGAGCCATCGAGGCAGAGTGCCTGTCGCATATCCCCCCATCCTCGCAAGCGCAGGTGCATCCGCACACACACACGCACCACGCACAGCACCCGCAACAGCACCCACACTCGCACCCCCATCAGCAGCAGCAGCAGCACGCTCACCCACCCCCAGACAGTGGTGTACTCTACACGGCGCCGACGCTTCCCAACGCAAACCTGGCCGAGAAGCGGCGTCTGACCGCAGACATATTCCGCGCCACGGCGCGCGTGTACCTGCACACTGTGCTATCGGGCGAGCACCCAGGCTGCCGCGAGATCCGCGACGGCGTGCGCGAGACGATCGAGTGTCTGCAGCGCGTGCCGCCAGCGGGGGGCGCGGCAGGGAGCAGCAGCAGCAGCAGCAGCAGCAGCAGCAACAGCAACAACGTCGCGCGCTCGGTGCTGCGCAGCGTCGTCTTCGGCATCTGTCTCTGCGGGTGCCTCGCGGACGACGAGGCCGACCGCGAGTTTTTGCTGCGCAGGCTCGACGCCGAGGAGCGCGCAGAGGGCGTCGGGAACTGTGCGTCGGCGCGCGCGGTCATGCAGGAGGTCTGGAGTCGGCGCGCCGCCGCGGCCGCTGCCAACGGTGGCGAGGTGCCGCCGCTCAGCTGGCGCGAGGCCACGCAGCAGTATGGCGGCGAGTCGCTCTTGCTCGTGTGATGGGAAAGGCGTTTCGAGCTGAGGAGTAAGAGGGGGCGGGGGAGAGGCAGGTTTCGGGTTGGCGTCAAAGCCGGGGGGCGTGGGCCCGTGGGGGGGTACTTGTACTGCTCCCCTCCCCCTCCCCCTCTTCCTCTTTTCTTTCTTCTCGACGCGGGGACGAGGATCAAGCAAAAACACCACTCTATTTTCTCTCTTACAACACGACCGCTGCGTTTCCTGATACCACCACCGCCCTCTGCCCCGACAACACCGACAACCCCCCTCTCTTTCCATCCAATCATCCATCCATCCATCGTACCCACTCATCCCGGAACAAACCCCACGTAAACGCTATCCGCTCGCTCTCTGCTCGTTCATCATCCGTTCGTCCGACGTGCCCGAGCACTATGCGAGTTCGAGCCCACCGCCGCGAACCACAGACTCGCCGGGATGGTCTGATGGTGCAAAGCTGCGTCAATGGTTTGTTGTGAGCATAGAGAAGTTTACGGGAAGGGAACACCATCGTTGCGGTGCTTTGCTGCACAGCGTATGCGGGGGTGTCGGTCAAGTCGGGCTGATAAGAAGCAAAAAAAAAAACAGGCGCGCGCGCCTCATCGGAAGCCTGGACATGGCCCAGCCCAAGGATGTCCTTGATTTTCGCACTTTTTCTTTTTTTCCCCTCATCCTCACGACCACGACCACAAAAAAAAGGCGCCAAAGGAGGCAGGGATGCGTTCAAGCGCGAAGGGGGGAGCGAAGAAGCTGATTTGATTGGCCCTGGTGTTAATCGGAAACATTTTAATTTGGACGCAAAAGGAACTGAAAGAGCCAAAGCCAAAACGTGTCGACTGGCTGACACACAAACAAGCCCGCCGAATCGTCGTCTCATCTCCTCTCGCTTCATCATTCATTCACACATTCTCCCCCTTCATGTTTCTTCTTTCCACTTGGGGGCATCTTGCACGGGATAGCATTGCGGTGATCACACCTGTATAGTTACAATCTATCTATCTGTCTTCTGGCATCCTCAATCGAGAACAAAACAAAACAATGAACACCCACGAAATGTGATCGCGATGTGATGATGGTGGAGTTCTCACTGATTCACGGTGCGAAAGAGACTCCTGGATGTGGATGGGTGCTCCGTCGTCCCGTGGTTACGGCAAATATGGCTTTTGCTGGTTAGTTGCTGTAGGTCCTGACCATGTGCGGTGCAGGAAGCGACTGATGTGACTTTTTTGATGTAACATCCAACTGCGCCTGATCGGGGAGGGAATTGTGTGCACGGGGCCGTAGAGATTATAAAAAGGCGTGATTCTTCAAAGTTTCCGCTTCAGGCGGCAGTGCAATAGCGGTGCAACGAGGTCAGGGGCGAAAGGGGCAGATGGGGGCAGGGCGTACACAAGGCATCGGATTTCGTCAAGACGCGAGTGTCCATAAATGACAACTGGCGCATACGTAACATCCACGCATCACCGTATCTACTATCACAGCCCTCGAGGTCTCGAGGCGTACAATGAATCCCCGTAGGAGTATACATGCGCGAAAAAGTAGCAAAAGGCCTCCCCCGAGTAGGAAAGATGATGATCATCCAGATGCGAGGGAGAAACAAAAAAGGAGAAGGCTGTTCCCCGCCAGGGGGATGCGCCCCGGTAAGCTCTCTACTGTACTTACTCTACTGTACTCGAAACACAAATGACTCGACTCGTTGAAATGGAGGAGCGAGGGGTATTACGTCGGTGGAGCCGAGACTCCGGACTTGGTAGCTTAGGAGTGAGGGATGCAATGCAACGGGATTTGATGGGGCGTATTGTGGGCGGAGCTGAGACAAATGATGAATCACCGGCGAGAAGGTCGGTGGTATGGTGGAGAGGAGAGGAAGAGAAAGAAGGAAGGTAGTGGGAAAGGGATGGAGTGCCGAGTCAGAAAATGAGGCAAAAAGCTAAAGTAAAAGGATGTCGGACTTTCCGCAGTTACCAACACCAACGGAGGGAAAAGATGAGACTGAGACGTGTGGGTGGAGTGTGGAAGGGAGGGAATGACAGTAGAGTAAGTACAGTCAGAACCGAGCGAGCGGAAGTAATAATCGTTGATCGGAGAGGAGAGTTAAGGACAGGACGACGGAGATGGGGGGAAATAATCGGCCGCATTGAAAGCGAGATAGATTGGCTCACCGAATCTTGACATCAAGCCGGAGTCACCAAAACCAAAAAAATAAAAATAAAAAAAGGTTGCGTCGAACGAACCGCGGTGCGGTTGCTTCCGAGCGAACCAGTCCGTAGACTAGACCGGAGGAAATCCATGGGCTCACACCGGCTTACCAAATAAGGAGGAAGCAAGATTCCTTGCAGTTCCGCGTCGACTGTTTATTTCACCAGCTGGCCCTGTCCAAAGATCGTAAAAGAGATCAAAGTTGCATGTCTCCCTCATAATCTTTCCCCCAAGTCCTTTTTACTCACTTTACCGTCTTTTTTTCTCCGCCCTCTTTCCTCTTTCTTTCCATCTTCCCCCTCCACCACCGCTTCTTCTCGCCTTTCCCACATCATGGCTCAGTCTCCTATACCAGACGATCACAACAATACCGAAAATTCCTCCCCGTCCGACTTCCACTCCTCTGTCGAGACGTCCCCCGCAATCGTCCCTCTCTCAGAACCTACCACTTCCGATGGTGGCCATTCCCCCTCGTCAACCTCAACTCGCCCGTACCAACACAGGAACTCGCTCGACATCCAAAGGTCCGTCTCCACCGCTGGGAGGGGTGGCTGCTGGTGCGTACACGTTCTTCAATCTTGCTATCTCCGGTGGCGCGTCCGTAACCACGTTTCCTCACGCTCTTCCCTTCTCTCCATTTAGGACATGTCGTCTCCGACGAAAAGTACGTTCTTCCGTTGGCGCGTCGCTGCGCCCCCACATGGTCGATGGCTAACTCACCGGCCCGGTTTCCCGCTCACCCCTTGGCGTGCCTAATTTCACCCAGAAATGCGACGAACAGCGTGAAGAAGGCGACTCTTGTCGTACTTGCCGCCGTCTGCAACTCGATTGCCTCGGATGGGGACCTCGCAGGCCCGACTGGATGCGGGTGCGTCATCGTCCTTCATCCCCTCTCGCGCTTCCGCCCCTCGGGCATGCTGACTCACCCCGGCGCTAATGCGACAGGACAAGGAGGCTGTTCAAGCATACAAGATGAACATAAAGTCTCACCTGCTGAGGCTGGGGCTCATTCGAGGCCAGCCTCGAACGTCCCTTACCACAGGCACGTCTGCCCAGGCAAGCAGCCTCGTGGGCACACCAAGTACGGGCCCGAATGGTAGCCGCGCTGGCAGCGAACGCCGGTCGTTCCAGTTACCATTCGACGATCCCCACCAACAGCTCGCCGAATTTTCCTTCCCGTCAGGCATGGCATCATCGATGTCAGGTAAGAAAATGGTTCACTTATCTGTATTGCACCTAGAATATCGTATTCACATCACAACCCCAGGCAATGCTCCCTTCCCATCGCCTTCAGCTGCATCCCCGTCTTTCTCAGATACGTGGGTACCGAGCGATTTATATGGCTTGTCCCACATTCTGCGCCCATCACCCTCCCCAGGCCTCTCGGGGACGGTGGAGCCAGCGTCGTTATCCCCAGATCATTTCAGTAACGTTCCGGGAGCGGGTGCACATCTCCATTGGGGGGCAATGCACCCGACGGGACTTACAGACCAAGACGCGGCTGTAAAACGTGATCATCTCGCGTATTACTTCAACAACGTGCGCGGGTTGCAGTATTTATTTACATGCAAGGTCGCGCTGGATGCTATACAGGCTGTGAGTGGCTGCGCTGACTTCAACCTTTATATGTCAAGATCCCTGACGCTGAAACCTAGGTTGTTTTGCGAGAGGCAATTGGAGCGGCTGCACTGACAGACGCTTTGTGTGCGATTGCAAGTAGACAATACGCAAAGGCCCAGCGCCGAGCATCATTGCCGACAGGAACGTCATTGCCGACAGATACGAGTCCTATCGAAGAGACACAGTCACAGCTCTTCTTCAACCAAGGTGCATACCAGCTCGATTCGGCCCGCAGGCAAGGGCGATGTTCCCAGGCCGAAGCGATGGCAGCGATCCACTTGATTAGCTACTCCCTCACGGTACGCGGAGGCGTGATCGCTGGGGTGAATGCCACCATGGGAGGTACTGAGTGGACTCCAATGCTCGAACTGGCATGCGATTGGCTCGCCCAAACGGGCATGCATGTCGACGAAAATCCTCGGTTATTCATCATGAATATGCCATTGCCAGCAGCGTACGCTGCCAAAGTCATTATGGTTCGTGTTGCGCCTGTGTTCCCTGGGACCGTCCCGAGATGGTAAACTGACTGTCTGGTTCGCAAACAGTGCATGGATATCTTCATGGGTGTGACGCTGCAGCAACCCCCACGACTTCTCGCGCTGTATCGTCGGCTGCTAACAGCCACCGGAACGTCACCTCAAATTTGGGGCGGAGCGTTAGGCGGACCAGCGCCCGAATGGGAGCTGTACATTCCCCTATTAGTGGGTTGCACAGAGCAAGTCCTCCTCGGGTTTGCGGAGATTGCCGCGCTAGCGCACTGGAAAAATCATGAGGCACGCGATGGCAAGCTGTCCACGCGCGAGCTCATCATGCGAGGCAACGTCATCGAGCGAGCCATCAGGCAAACAGTTCTTGACCCGATGGCTTTCGAGGGAAGCCGCGGAGGCCAGCCGAACGAGGACACGTGCCGCCGAATCCTGGCCACGATTCTCCAAGAGTGTGCACTCCTATACCTAAACATGGTCCTCAGTGGGAACAGTCCAGGTGAGTAAGGGCGCGCTGGTGTCCCTGTCAACAACGATTTTGATGGGCGCTCACACAGGTGTGCCTGAAATCCAAACTTCGGTGAACAACATCCTGAACCTGCTCAAGCATATGCCTCTTGGGAGGCTTGATCTTGGGCTGGTGCTCCCCCTTGCCTTTGCGGGGTTCATGACGGATGCGCCTGCAGCAAGGGATATGGTGCATAAGCGCCTGCGACAAGTGGCTTCTGTCTGCGCGAGCGCGAACGTCCGGCAGATCGAGGGCGTTATGCTGGAGGTGTGGGCGCGGAGAGACGCAGGCCAGAGGGAGGTTGAGTGGCGCGAAGTTATGCAAGAACGAGGACTCACGCTTCTTATGATATGATCTTCTTTTTATGTATCGAGGCGACGACTGACTACACATACTATGGACGGCGCAAAGTGCGACGACAATATGCGCGGGACCCCTAATCCATCCTTTTATTAGTGATCATTTGTGTATTGCGAAGAACTACCCTTATGTCACTCACCTACTCTTACTGTACGTTTTGTTCGACTTTGTACGCTGCTAGTCTAGATTCGCAATGCAGCGATTTATTCGATTAATGCGTGCTGCCGTCGCCAGAAAAAGAAAGGACGGTGCTGAGTAGTGCTGAGAGGAGAGAAAGGGGGAGGGAGGACATGAGGCGTAGAGAGGGAAGAGGGGAAGATGTTGGGGGGTGAAGATGAGACGATGGATGCGGTTGCTTATACCGACCGGGATACGCTACACGCCTTCCCATTGGTTAGCACAGACCACGTGAGCATATCTGGGCGCTGTAACTGACTCAGATGTTGGATTCGTCAAAGCATATATGACCTTGAAGAGGGCGCCCAATGCATCCACAACTAAGAGACCTAGCTTAAAAAAGCTATCTTCCGCCTCTTTAATGGGTTCACTGGGCATTTTATCGCGCAGAAATTGCTCAGTGGGCGCGGCATGGGCGCGAACAAGTACAAGTACAGCACGGGCGCACTGATTGCGCACAATTTTCGTGCCGCGCCCGGCGAAGTTTTCGCGGGTCGGCATTGGGCGCTCTTCCGGCATGGTGATACCTCGGGCCGGATGTTAACCGAAGTGATCACGTGTAGATCACGTGACCAAACACGAACCGCGTCTTGATTCTTCTTTCGTCAATGTTGGTAATTGGACCCAGCACTTTGCTTTTACCATGTTCAAAGGCATTCTACCCCCGCGACGTGCACCGTCCCCAGAGTTTACCATCGTGAGCCCTTTGGTAGAGAATGGGAAGGAGAATATGCCAAATCCTCCTGCTCGTCGTCCAGAGGCCCCCTCCACACCGAATGGCAAGGTTGCTGCGACCCCGAAATCGGCCAAGGCTACCACAACCCAGGACAAGTCAAAACGTAGAAAGGGAGATATCCCTCCTCATACAGCGCCAGCCACGAACTCCACAGATCGTGAATTTGACCGTCTCTTGGTGCGTGCTTGCCATGGATTGATGTCACCCGACAACCCCGCGCTGAGCTCAATTTCAATTTCTTGTTGTTCACAGGACGATCTCCAAATCCCTTCCACGCTCCGTCCAAAGCTCGTGGGCATGGAGTCTTCCGTGAAAGCAGCCATGCTCAAGTCATCTCACGTCCTCGACACGCCACCAGCGCCCGCACGTGGTCTGCGCCGCGTGCAGAGTGGCAGCTCTCTCAATCTTGAGTCTTCACCCAACAAGGGCGCTGATTTGGTCCCTGACCCCAGTCAGCACCGTCATCACCGTCACCCTGCCACACCGCCTGGCGCCCAAGTCGGCTCCCGCGACGCCACGACTGCCGCCGTCCAACATTCTCGTGGCGTGTCGGTAGACGTGGTGTCGCCCCGGCGCCCAAAGTCCCGCACCGGCTTTTCGGCATCCGGCGCTCCTCCCGATTTAGGCGCCACTGCTCCTCGTGGGAAGGTGTTCTCGCCTGTGCAGTTTGTCAGTCTACTGACCGGAAAGTCGAGCCTCGAACTCGAAGTGGACGTCGTGAAGAAACTGGTATTACTTCTTCGGAACGAAGCGGCAAGGTAAGAAGTCGTGGTGCCGCTGCGGCATGTCCTGTATGTCCGTATGTATGGGCGCTGATGAGCGCTCGTGTTGGCACATCTACAGCTGGTCCCAGGATTTCCTTAGAGCGGGTGGCTACTCCGCATTACTTACTCGGCTTAACGAGCTACTTGAAGTTGAATGGCGGTAAGGATTGTATTACTATAATACTGCATTGTTGTGGTTTCTGAGCCTTTGTTTTCAGCGAGGAACAACACGATGACCAGCTCTTACACGAGCTCCTTCGGAGCCTAAAGGCACTATCTACCTCTGAGATTGGGTGCTTTGCGCTTCGCAGCTCCTGCCCGACTCCATTCGTGCAGCTCGTCACCGTCCTCTATTCGGACAAGAGGCCAGGCGAGGTCGCGACGCGGCAACTCATCATCGACCTGCTCATGATCCTGTTCGACCTCTACCCGCCGTCGTCTCTTCCCTCCGTCGGGTCCGTCCCCCCGAGGCAGGAAATTTGGGAGACGTCGCCCCGTCACACCGTCACACTTCCGCATCCGCACCAGACCACGTATTCTCTCCTCCGCTCCCTCCTGCTCACTCGCGCGCCACGAGCTGCAGAAGCGCCCGAGGTTCCCCTTTCGCCGCACGAGTTTATAGATGCCTTGCATCGCCCACGCATCTACAAGGCGTATCTACAGGAGCTGGCGGACGTCTGTCGTGACTATTTTTGGATTTTCTGCCATCCCAACAACACCATCTGGGTCCTCGCCGAAACTGACGAGGCGCGCGTCGAGAAACCACGCGCCCCCGGTGGCATGACTGGTGGTGTCGAATTCGAGGCCATGGGCTACATGGTACAGTCGTTTTATTACATCCAATGGTCTTAGAGTCTGATAGCCGACTGGGGTAATATGTCATAGACGGCGCACTTGCGCTTCCTGAACGCGTTCGCCAAGGCCGCACAGGAACTCAACTTGCCGAAGGAAAATGAACTATCGGCCTATCAACTCCATACCGATCTCTTCCTCTCTGGCTTCGAGCGGATCCTCCTTGTAAGAACCCCTTTTCCCCACCTTTCGTAAACTCGACAACAATGCTTACTATTTTTGCAGATCGCGCGGAAGGCGTCGACGACATATTACCCCACGCTACACCTCGAAATTTCCCGCTACGTCAACCTCGCGGGTGTTGCACGATACGAGCTGCCATGGACGCTCTCGCGCCTCATCGGTTCACCACCCCCCTCACTGGCTCGCACACCAGCCAAGTCGACGACGGCCCACGCCCACGCTCAAGCCCCACGCGCACCCAGGCCAGCTCCTGCACTCCCGTCCCCGAGGCGCGCGGACCCCCTCAAAATAGACTAAGACAAAAAGAAACAAAAACGGTCTTGCGAAGCGAGAAACTCGTAAATGGTGGGACAAGTGAGGTGTGACCCGGGTGGCAAACCGAGCTGTGCTTGGTTGGTGGGCCCTGAGAAGAACGAATTGCTTGCACTGGTTTTTTTTTTCTGCCATTGCGATGCACGCGAGCTTGGTCGGGTGGGGACACATCACGCGATGTGGAATGATGGTGATGATGGATGTATGGTCTTGTGGTCTGGCCAGGGGTTCGACTATGGACATATTCGTTGTCGCTAAAACCGGAGGTTGTTGTTTTCGTTGCTTTTTTGCTACTGTTTTTGCTCTTTTCACACTCCTTGATGCTGATCTGCGCCTGACACCCGAGAATGTTTGTTGTTGTTCCTTTTCAAATCCGAACTGTCGTTGTAAAAACCGTGTACATATGTGGACACTGCCATACTACGCTGAATAGATGATGAACCGGATGCGGTCGGTTTTTGATGTATTGCTTGCAATGGGCTATCCGTAAGGCGGCCTGGGCACCCGTGGAGTAAGAATTCTAGCCCCGCGAGAGGACCATCAACGATTAGTACGGTCAATTTCGGATTGTTGCACAGGATTCATCCCCCCACTCCAAACCCCTTGCCTGAAGATAAGTAGGTTAGAATGTTTTGTTACCCCTGGAAGTCTCCGGGAATCTGGGATCGTTTAAACTTGGCGCCTGTCCGTGAGAACCATCGAATTCGACGCTTTACGCATCATAAGACATAGCGCTTCGGCGGAGAACCCCTTGGGAGAGATCCGGCCGGGTGCCCGAGAAGAATCCACAAATGTGGACATCTACCCACACCCTCCCCTCCCCAAGGACGGGTCTGGCTAAGACTAAGGGGGCCTCCATCTCCAGCTTCCCGTGGGACAAAACCATAAAAAAAGTGACGGGGTGACGTGAACGTTGGCTTTTGTACACAGGGCGTCGCATGGGACCACTGATCAACTGGACATGCCAACAAGTACCAAACCAGTGCCTACCAGTACAGCACGTGTTCCAATTAATCCTCAGCTCAGCTCTTCCTTAATCCCCCGCCCCTGAAAGTTCCCATTTACGATATCGGCAAGCGATGGCCGTGACAGGAACGCAACTCTCGGAAGCTGGGAGGAGTTTCGTTGTCAATGGGACAGCACCCTTTCGTCCCCCCCTCCTAACCCTTGTCCGCCTGGTATGACACTTGACTTATAGGAGTTTGTGGTGAGCGACGTTGTGATGGTGTGATGGATGGATGGTGCCAGTTGTAACCGTGGCGAGAAGAGACGAACCGACAGAAGGGGAAGCTTGAAGGCGATGCAGCGGTGATATCATAATAAAAAAGAATAAAAAGAAAAAGTGAAGGACGGACAGGACAGACGGTGCTGTACAGTACAGCCAAAGACCACAGCGCAAGTCAGTTCGATCGGCCGGGATCCGTGCACGCGTTCCCCGTTCGGCGTGGGATGTGGCAAGGACGGGGGACAGCCTCTATCCCCTCCGAGGTTGGCGCCTTCGCGCACCGTGCCGGACCGCGATCAGGTTCTACTTCAACGACTCTTTTACTTTACCCAATACAGCATTGTGATGGCCAAAAAGGTGAATTCACAATCAGTGATTGGGTAGAAGAGGGTGGTGAGTTTGGATTGGATGGCTCATAGGAGTGGGACATAGGATTAGATTGGTGGCCAGGCTCTCTCATAGGCGAGGAAAGGTCCCGGCCCTGACCGAACTCAAACAAGGTTTTTTTTACGGCAAACTGCCGTTCAGCTCAGCTTGCGTGTGGTCGCCAAACTGTCGCTAATTGGGTTGGGGGTTTTGTGGTTTTGGTTTTGGTTGGTTTGCAGATCATAAGATCGGTCTTTTCCGATCGTTGTTCCATTCCCCCCTTCCCACCAGGAATCGATCTGGTTAGGTTTGTCAAAGACCTACCACGGGTCCGTGAACATTGTGAAGAGCTCGGGAGCGAACGGAGGGGTCTCTCAGGGTAGAGATCTGCAATCACACACTCACAATTCGTTCGCTCTATTGTAGCACAGCCCGACTCGATGGACGTTGATCGTTTGAAAAACCGAGGGGGGGATTCCTGGGCAATGGCTAGTGTTCGGGAGGCAGCTTATGCCACTTGGGGGATAAACTGCCGTCAGTCGGTCTTGAGGCGCCGGGGGAAATGGGCCTTTTCAAAGATTGTCCAGTTACGCGCGCGTTTACGGTAGGACCGCGTGCACACCCACACACCCACGTACGTGCACGCATGCACCATAAAGTCACTAGGGGGGCCCGTAAATCGGCCAATGAAAGGAGCGAACCGCGGGGACGATCCTCCGACCCTAGAACGGTTTGCCGAGATGGATGATCTCGCTTTCTTTCAAACTGCTGTGCTTTTGACTTCCGTTCGTTCGTTTCGTTCATTCGTTCGTTTGTTCGTGAGTCATGGCAACCGGGCCTCATTCCCATCTCCCCCCCTCTTCGAGAACGCGTCCCGTTGCCTGAAATGTTTTCCTTCGCTATTTTGGCGTCCAGAAAATGAACTTGCTCCGTGGCATTCGGCTGATGATGATGATCAACTCAAGAAGAGTCATTTTGGTGCCTGGTCCACCGCGTGTTTTGTGATATGTTAGCCGGCCTTTGCACACGCTGTGAATTGCACGGTGCGATTGTTCGACACCTTTACTAACTTCGCACGCACGAAAATCGGCGCGGTCCAAGTCGTATTCCTTCACAACGTGACATATAATGCACACGTCTTTTGTACACGTTGTTCCATCGGCCCTTTTTGGCGGCGACGGACAAAACCGATGGATACGTGTCCCTTGAGAATTTTCGCGTTGGTAGAGGCCATTGTTTCACGAGGATGGTCGAAAGGCTGTAATAGCACGGTGCAAAAGCTCGATGGATTGGATTAGATGGTGACACACCCAGAACCTGACTCTCGAATTCCCAAACGTGTGTACTTCTGACCGCAGCACATTGGTATAAGATCGTATGTCGGTAAAACATAATGCGCAGGCCACTGCGGAGCCGTCGCAGCTCCTTGAGCGTCCATCTCGCAGTTCATTCGAGAATGCCAGAGCCGCAGCAACGAGGGCGAGTAGCACCTCTTATCACATGACCTACTGCGTCGTCGTCGATCGCCAAGTTGTATCCGTTTGCTTTTCTCTACGCTCTGGCCGCTGCCGCTCGATTGTTGGATAATGTCGTTTCTTTCCTCTGCGTGTTTCAGCTCTGCTTCGCATGAAGGCCAGCTCCGTATCTATGCGGCAGAGTTTTTGTTTCTTGTCTCGGTGCTATTCCGGGTGAGGAGGGTTTGCGTTAGGAGCACCTTCGGCATTTGCGGATGGTCGTCTCGTCCGTATATCCGGGTGCTAGATGTAGTTGTGGTGAATACATTGACTAGGCTGCATGTATGAAAGTATGCCTCCGATCAGACACACACGGTCCAAGAAATGTACCGACGCGAACGATGAAACTGCCTCGCTTGGATGGAAAGTCCCCCGTTCTATGGCGCATGTTGAGAGGTCGTGTGAATACACCAGAGAGCTCGAAAGGGGGAAGGGGTCAAGGAGATCCACTACTTCCGAATGGCTGAGAACTATGCTACAGCCGGGATGCAAACCGATGTCGCTAGTTTGGACTGGGTGGGAGTCAAAAAGTAGGCCCCGGCTTGAGGGGGGTGAGTCAATATGAGTAGGTCACTCCAAAGCTCCGGGGCGTTCCTAGCCATGCGACTCAGCCGAGGTGTGTATGACAACAGGTGGATTGTTGTGAGTCTGGGCGGGGGTGGGATGTGCCCAACCGTGCCCCTATCCTCATCCATCACAGCGGGTGTATGGAAGGTGTAATTAGGTTAGGGCGCAAGACGTTTCGAGATCACGGTTGCTGGGGGTGTCAGCGCCGAACGAGATGAGTTGATGCTGGGCATGGCACAATGTGGAGGGCTGGTTCGGTTTGCAGCCGTCCTTGTGGGGCTGAACGAACGGCGGTGAAATCACTACTTTCAGAGAGATATCCCTGGCGACGAGGACAGCTGTCCCTGAGTTGCGCGATCGAACAGGACGTTGAGCACGCCGCATCATGACACACCGGAGGGGGCACCACGTTGACAATTGACCTCCTGAGCTCGAAAGTTAATGAGCGCAGCCGGGACCTTGATACGCCTTCTACGTGGATCTTCTTGTCACGACCCAGATCAAAGAAATAGTCCCTAACCATTGATAGTAAGGCCCAGACAATATGGGCAGATCAGGTTGGGAATTTCTACTGGACGAAAGCATATCAGAAATCGAATCCATGGCACTCGCGCCCGGACTGGGTCTGGGTCTGGGAACGTTCACCCATGGCCACGGCTAAACGCCGCGTTAGGTGATTACCCCTCCGGCGTTGATCTGTGGAGCACCGGTGAGGCCCTGATGGATCACTTCGAGCAAGACTACGATAGAATTAGTATCTGTGGACCGAGATGGTCCTGTCTGATACCAGAACATAACAGCGGGAGCCAACGAGGCGGGGCTTGCCTCCGATTATACCAGACAGCGCTCAGCCAGAAGTTGTTCATGTTGTTCTGTATGCAAGGTGAAACGAACAGCGGTTGTATTCTTGCCCTCTTTGGTTCCTTGGAGGTCAGGTACCCTATTAAACTCAATACTCACCAATGACTAGCCAACGCGTGCTTCTGTCCGGAGCAGCTTAAACAAGTCAAAAAGAGCGGAGACTGAGCAGATAATGAATTGGCACTGCAATCCACCACGTCGTCGTCGAGCTACCGCCGCCGGCGCTTTGACAGTTGGCGGACCACCTCCAAGCCGGTGTCGGCGTGGCCATGAAGGCACAGCCACATCACCGATAATTTCCCATCGTAGAATGTTCGGTTTGAAATTCCACTCACCCGACGCTCCGTGCGAATTTCCTTCGGAGGTAAAAGCCAATTTAGGGAACTGGCGTCTAGCACACCTGTGCGAAGTCTCGGGCGTCGTGATCCTAAAACAGACTCCGGCATCATGAGTAAACGCCAACACAGCGGTGAAGGACGTAAATGACGTGCAGGCATCGAAGCACGGTGGTCAGATGAGTACGTCTACGTGTTTAACACCCCCTCTACTCCGCCGCCGTGCTCGTGGCCGACTACGACTGAAATCGCCGGTTTTAGTGTCCATTCCCGACAAAGACAGCTGGAGAAGGTGCTGACCGAAAACGTGTCAACCTCCGGAACTTTGTTGTTGCGTGTCCCCGACGTCAGATAATTACGCGCCCTATTATTAGCTTTGCGGAAGCGTCTGTTGCGCCACGAAAGTGAGGGTATTGGTAAGAGACCTCATGCAACCGAAGGTGCCGCCGCATATAATTACGTCCCCTTCCCGACTTCTCAGCTTGAATCAGCAACACGGAGAGATAACCCCTCGTCGAGCTTATTCAGAATTGAATTCGTCAAGAGCAGTTCAATGGACATATGCGGCACCAAGGTGCGAATGAATGGTCGCAGCTCGGAGGGCCCAAACACGGGGTCGTTTGACTCGCCAGTATACCGCATTCTGGGGTCTGATCAGGTCGTCATAGACGTAAGAGACACTCAAATGATGCTTTCGTAAAGACTGTACTAACCAGCGATAGGAGATCCGCGATGTCGGGTTGTAGTAAGCAAAGGGAAATAGTATTGTCATGGGTTCACCGTTTAGGCTGAAGATTGAGAGAATCAACCATGCTTGAGGCCTGGGTATCGAACGTTCCATCAAGGTACAGTATAGGCCCCAATGATGTACTTTCGAATGACACTCATTGGGATGTCCGAATATAGAAAGGTGATCGAAGACATGGCGACTGGCCTGAGGCGGCATAATAAAACTGCGAGTGGTTGACACGACAAAGAATCGCGGGTCCTACGAGAGAATGAAAAGAAAGAAAAGAATCCAAAAGATGCTGAAGACACCAGCGCCATGATGGCGACAGTGGTCACGTGATCGGACATCGACCGGGAATCCCTGACCGTGGCCATATCTGACTAGGTTGTCCCTTAGCAACATTCAAGTTGAGGCCTTACACTAGAACCAAAGCTTCCCTTGGACTCATATATCGCGTTTTCCAAAGTTATTGACTGGGAGCTCCTCGGTCATGGTGCATTCCTCGCTGAGCACACAGCGCAGAATCGAGAGTTGCTGCCTCCCAAATGTCTTGGGCCGTGGTAGCGCTATTGTTGGTAGTCTTTTTACCCTTCCTTCAAATGTCTCAAGAGGGAGAGGAACTCAAAACGTTCTGAAAGGTTCTGAAAACATGGCACCTGGTATATCTATATCTAGCAGGATGTGGTCACAGAAGGTTGCCTTCCAAATGAGTTGTGAAGCCCGGTTGGGACCTTCCGTCTGTTGATATCCCCCTGTGTTCTCAGCTAGAACCGTGATTCTCTCACAGAAACAGGAGAAAGGCGCAAAAAATGAATCGACCCAGGTGCCTGGGACTTCCGACGTTCTTTGGTTTGTGGAACGGAACTCAGGAGGCAGGACCGTGACCACGATGCGAACCTAGCTCCCTGCTCAGGAATGCCGCTACGCTTATTCGACTATGACAAGGAGAAATTACCTGTTTGTTGTGACTTGATTCGTCTGGGACGTAATCCTTTCTTTCCATTCACCTCGGGTACTCCTCACGGATGACCAAACTCCGAACGAACTTGGCTACACCGTGATAGTGATCAACGAGCTCGGGTGTTGCGGAGAGAACTACATGGCTGGGCACAAACACCGCCTCCAGGATGCAGTCACGTTGCGGCAATTTGGAGTGCTGATGGTGCTGACATGGTGGCAAACCAGGTGTAAGGTGAAGCGGATGCTCGTCTCCAAACAAGATCTGCTGGATAGTAACGAACGAGCTCGGGCTTGTGGAGAGACCTAAATATACCCAGACGTGCAAGCACTCCATCTAGGGGGCAGCCACGTTCTGGCGATCTAGAGTCGTATTGATCTGGTGGCAAACCGTGTACAAGTTGATGACGTCCCAACACGGGATGCTCATCCCCAATAGGCTCCGCCCCGAGGTCACAATATCCCGAACAAGGAGGCGTATTGCCAACGATACGATTAAAGTCTACAAACGAAGGCAAGTCTGGACTGCTTCTAGGCCCCATGCCGAGCTTCCCTTCAAACGATTACAACAGCTTGCCTTTGATGGATTTGCATTTTCTTACCACCAGGGGCTAATGCGTCTGCGCAGCAGACTCCTGGCACCTTTTCCCGGGGTATCACGGCATGGCGAGTATCCACGTATGTCAGCTTGCGTTGTGCTGATTCTTTTTCGCTGCAACGTTCTACCATCACTTCTCATGTGATAACTTCCCATCCCCTGTGATTGACGCCCGACCGTAACGTTTGCTTAGCTGTTCAATATTCCGATTCTTTGTCATGACGGTTTGATTGTGTGGCTTTCACGAACGTTTCCTTGCGACACGTCACCATTAAATTGAGGCAACAACCGGCATCTAGGGCCCTGAGATCAGGGAACGCTGTTTTATATAAAGATGAACCGTTGTCCGTCGTCCAGGTCCAGGTGGCGTTCATGATGACGACATTTATCACAGTAAGGTACCTGGAGCATGTGCTTACCAGACGGAACGACCCACAATGTCTCAAGGTTTCTCGGGTACCTGGTATTAATCCACTCCATCCCATCGGAATCCCCAATATATGTTGCAGATAGCAATGGTTCCCATAGGTTTCAGAAGTACGCACTAATTACTACTGATGTTACCAACCAGAATAGAATTAGGCAACGCTGCTGGGCCGAGCCAAATCTTCCAGAATCAAATCGGCAGCTTTCTCGGCTACCGCGATCGTTGGACTAGCCTGTACGTTTGCGCAGTCAGTCATCCATCGGTGATTTCCGACAAACATGACATCGGCAGAGAGCAAGGAGAAGATCCACTCGACATGGGCAGGGCGACCACGCGGCCGTTAGCCAAGGTCGCGGTAACATAAAAGCAATACCGTTGCCAATTCGGAACAGCTCCCGTGTGGATACGAAGACGAGAGGGTGAGGAACCAACTTACCGTGTGTCCCGAGGTAATCGTTGGAAATACGCTTGCATCAACGACGCGTAAACCTTGTACACCATATACCCTAAGCCGTGGGTCGACCACGCCGCCATCAGAGAGCGGGGCCATGCGTGCAGTGCTAGTCGGGTGATATAGAGGTTCCAAGTGACTGCGCACATAAGCACGGAGTTCGGTCAGGTTTGCGGTCGGGAGCCACTGGCCGAGGCGTTTATCTGACACGCTGTGGTCGATGATGTCAGCAAGTGGGGCGGTATGCATGACGCGGTTCAGAATGGCCATTCCGCGCTCTAGGACGGTAAGATCGTGCTCCGTAGAGAGATACCTGTATATGATGAATTAGCAGTGCTGGGACAGCCACGGTGACTCGGAGAAGTCTCACTTTGAGTCAATTAAGGGGTGCTGGAACGGATCCGACGATTGCAGCCGCAAGTTGCCCTTGCTTGTCGGCCTGTAAAACGTGTTACTATGTTTCCATGCCAGCTGACCAAGAGGTATTCCAACCTACCTCAGTAGCACCATGTGAAGCCCGAACATGTCAGTTTCGGGCAAAACACCTTTTCCTGCCCCAATGTATCCCATAGGCGATGGGAAGAATTCTAAGTCGGGTGGATTATAACCAGGCGTTGAGTCCTCTGTATGTACAGGTAGAGCAGCCGTATGCTGTGGGAACAGCGCAGGGTCGGTCGAACGGAAGAACGCTGCCCCTTCTGAAACCTTCGCAGCTTGGTCGTCAGTCGGGAGAAACGACGACACGGGGAAAAACATACAATACAGGTGAGGGGCCCTCTGCCCGTGAAAGTGTAAGTGAGAATCGCGTGCATGCGCTTGATATGGTGCCAGAAATTTGTAGGCCTGAGGAAGTTCAATGAAGTTCCGCTGGTGTCTGCCAGTGCGACGTCGACGACAGCATGATCCATCAAGTGTTCACCAACACCAGGCAGAGCAGCAATAACCGGGATCTTGTGCTCCGTCAGGTGCTCCGCAGGACCAATCCCAGAGAGCATCAGGATCTACATCATGTCAGCTTCGGGAACATCGACAATGAAGTTCGAGAACTAACATGTGGCGAATGAAGAGCACCAGCCCTGGAAAATGGGGGTCAGTGTGCCACGCGGACGCTATGTGACATGAAAGCAACATACGAGAGTATGACTTCCTTCTTTGCACGCACGCAGAAGCGAGGGCTATCTTTGGATGAGGCAAACTCAACACCGACGGCACGGGGACTCGGTCCTGAGGTATCGAATATGATACGAGTGGCGCTTGCGTTCACAGCGACCGTCAAATTAGGGCGAGAAAGCACCTCCGGCGTGAGATACGCCGAATCCATGGACACTCGTCGGCGGTTGGAGTCAATGAATGTCACTATAAAGAGTTATAGTAATGCTCGGATTTGTGTTCGAGAAGAAGCCCTTACTGAACTATTAATGAGTAGAAGGGCATTATTAGCACTATATCAGAATGAAAAAGGGTCCACTAAGTCCGCTCACTTTTGCCACGCCAACTGTCCCACGGGGCGTGTTCAGGTCTGCGCGGGGCGGTATCCCCACGCGGGCGCATGCCTCAATGAACCGCTGAGTAATGGGAGAGTAGTTATCGTGGAACCCAACTGCAGCCACGACAGCGAGACGATCACGCTCAGGCCGTGTGACATTGACATATCTTCTTACCTTCAGCTGGACCGTCAGAGCCGTGTTCATTTGCGTTAACCTCAGGATGCGCCTTGCTGGGGACAAACGTCTCAAATTTTCGTAAGTACCTAAACAGTCATAAGGTCAGAGGTTGATTTGCTCGTTTTCGGAAGATAGAGAAGTCGGCAGACTTGTAGAAGTCCTTGTATGCCCAGGATTCTGCACCCTCCCCAGCGAGACGGGCCCATTCGTCATAGTCTGACGGATCGCCGTGATGGCAGCTAGAAAGGCCATCAGCCAGCTAGATATCAACCACCGTGAGTAAACACTAACATCTGTGCGTTAATGGAGGAACCTAGAAAAGGGGAAAGTGAAAGGTGTCATACAAAGGGATATCAAGACTTACAACCACCAAGCATTTTAGCTATACGTCCGGAGATGAGCACCGACAGCTAAGTCACGGGCACAATGGCATGCTCACCCCTTGGCCAATAATGCGTCCTATCACCGCAGCCTTGTTGCGGCGTGGTGAACAAGTTGAAGGCCAGCGGAGTGTCGAATAACATCGAAAATCCAGAGGGAGTCCTCACTAATGGGTTCTCCAAAGCACTGGGGAATGTGATAAGTGTCCACGTAAAGGTCATGGTGGATAGTAGCACGATTATGCACCTTCCACCAGCTTCAAGCAACAGAACGTGCACATTAGGCTCTTCGCTGAGGCGCGACGCCAGGACGCAACCCGCGGTGCCTACGAATACCAGATCTCAGCTCGTGTCCAAAGTCCTCCTGCCCGACCCGGGACTCCGAGTCCCAAGTCGTCCAAGTCGCAACCGGTATACGAACGTACATACCTCCTCCAACGACGACGACATCATATTCGTCAAAGTCCTCGTGACGGCCGCCCTCGCTCTCGACCGCAGTATCTCCAGCAACGGCCTTCCCTACTTTCCGAAGGTCCTCCTGGATCGCGCTTCTCTTCTTCTTCTTCGAGCAGCAGCTCGGAGGTCCGCTCACACCGATGATCACCACGGTGTGGAGGGTAATTGCGAGCAACGTGACTGCGGCGCCAATTCTCACGCGGCGGCCAAGACGCGTGTCTCCACCCGTATATTGGACGACTTGAGAGGCGAGAGAGGCCATGACTTGGGACCCTGAGGAAGGAATGTGCGATGCCATAGGTCGAAGCAGAATGATGGATCACAGCAGGGCTGATGCTTGGTGATGGCGGGATCCTGGGCGTGATGGAATTAGAATTTCCGGGCCATAAATAATTCAGCCACCCGTCAGGGCCGTCGGAATGAGTATCGCCAACATCGCAAGAAGACTGAGGTGAGGCCTGGCCTGAGGCTGCGCCCCATCATCACAAGTTAGGGGGCCTCAAATTTTATTTTTTTATTGCCATTGTACAAAGCGCAAGATGCACTGATACAGTAGTCTCTTAACATGCGTGACGTGAAACAATAGGGTTCTCTCGGAGGCTTTTGTTGATTGGAGTGCTCATGTCGAGGTTAACGCCTCAGGGTTCAGATGGTTACGCTCCAACGGTTCAATCATAACAGCGGCGTCAAACACAAAATATCAATGCTTCAAAGTTACGTATCAAGTTCTGATCCCCAAATATTATATGAGTTCGTTTTCAGTCATACACCCATGCGTGATTCGGATTTTGGAGGTGATGTACATAGTACAGTACTTAACGCCGTAGTATTGGTATGCACGGAATCCGGCGAATTGTTCTCGTTTGCGTTTGCAATGTCGCCGAAGTTGGCGATTCGCCAAGAACAGTGTGAGTCACGGTGCCATGCCGCATTAATATTGGAAGCTGCACCCTTGATCCTTCTCCCTGGGTTTATCACCGATACAGAGTTCATAACCCCGAACGGCAAAACGTACACAACAAGTCGAGGACACCGCCAAGGACTCTACAACACCCTTTTCCCAGCCTTGTAGCTTATGGGGGCTGCGTCTTTGTCTTCGTCACATATTGCGGAATACAAACGTTGACCGAAAAAAAGAAAAGATTAGCGCAGGACTTGCCAAATGGGGCTCCGTCGTTAGCGGAGGGTTGAGGTCTCCTATCTATTCTGAAAGTCGACGTAGACGTACAGAGGGTGGAGACATGTCGGGACGGGGCACAGGGGATTGATGTCGTGATGGTTCGGTGTCTCGGTGTGTTTCTTTTACTCCTTTTTGTCAAATTAATAACTTGCTTACTAGTGCCCGAACCCACGATGCGATACGTTTCATCAAGGTCCCAACCCACCATATCGCCACATTTCTCCGTGATGCCGAACAAATAAACGGCAGTTACTGTACTGGTTTTCCATGCTCTCCTTTTCACCGGTCTCAACCGTGCGCTTGCGGCAGTGGATTTATGAGGTCCACGTCTCCTTCCGAAATCAGACAAATCGGTTTGTTTCGTTCGCATCGTTGGTTTGGCGAAATGTGGTTCGAGCGTCGGGTCGTTTCGCGGTGAACTGGGAAAATGGTTCTACATATTGCGCTATATGGACATATTTCTTTGTGAGACAGACGATGATGCTCGATCGAGGCTGTGGGACTCAGGCCCGATTGCACGGTTACGACTCATCTTGAAGGTATCGACTCAGTTCGGAACTACAACTAGCAAGCACAACAGAAAGTGCCGCAACTGACGGGATGCTAGTAGGTAGACACCGTCATTTGTCTCATTTTCCGATAAATATACACTACATCGATCTGCGGAAGTGCATATAGCTAGACTACATCCACTCGATAACCCGGATCATGTAGAAGAAACCTCATTATCAATCCACCTCTGAGTTCAACCATCGGAGGTCTCGTGGCTCAGCGGACTTGCCTGGTCGAGCGTAGGTTTCGTCGGACTTGATGCAGCCACCCACTCATTCACCCATGTCACCACCTCCCTCGCCATTTGTAGTCCCTGAGCACTCCTGTCCGGTGCATGTTTCCCAGCACGGCGTTCTAACTTGCGCTGTGCTCCTGCCCACCACGCGTCCGAAACAGCGCTAGCCCACTCTCCTGCTTCGTATGCATCGCGCGACATCTCCACGCCAACGCCTTCGCGCTCGAGCAGGAGACGCAGGCCATGCTCCTCAACAAAGAGCGGACGCGACACTATATTGTGAAATACAATAACTGTACCGCCAACAACGAGCGGAAGATCGTTTCCACTCACCATAGACGAAGGGTGTGCACGAGTCAACACATTCAGAGACGGTTCCGTAGCCCTATAGGTCGTCAGTGAAAGTGACATCGGAGTTATGCGGGCATGAGACACACGAGCTTGCCCAGCAAGACGTCGCCAACAGCCATAAGGTCGGGCATATACACATCTCTCGGCGCAATGTAGAACCCCTCAGGTAGACCTCCATCCTCTTCTCCAGCGAACTCACCAGTGGACGCAGCATCGCGTCGCCTTATCTTCCACTCATGCGAATCAGCGACGCCGCATACAACCGCGATCCAAGATGCGTCAGGTAGCATCAGACTACGGGCGTCCGGGTCCTCCTGCTCAACGGAAGCATCACCGTTCGAGAAGTCACCGAGGATTGGTGTTGGGGGTATGGTGGTGAGCGTCGGGATCACTGGGCTCTGCATAACCGCCGGCGCTGGTGCACCTGGGACGAAGATGCGCAATGGCCCAAAAACCTGGCCTCGCGCCTCCGAGGAATCGCCCCTAGAGAGTAAATCCAGCTCTTGTGACAATTGGTGAGTAAAGCTATTAGAGCTTAGCCCATCTCGTCGCTCTAGCTGCCGGTTAGGTGATGCTGGTCGAGATGGAGTGCGACTTCTGGAAGGTTTGTGGAATACTTGGCCACCGAAGGAAACGATCAGGATCTTAGTGTTTGCTGGGTCGTGATGTTCTCTCGAAATACCGATGGAGGAAAGAAAGCGAGAGCGACCTTCAGGGGTATAGACATCATCGTTAGGAGAACGGACAAGTAGCGGTGCAAGACGGGCGCTGCGGGGTTTGGGTTTTGCAACAGGAGCATCCGGGCCATTAGGAGGGAATGGTATTGATGGGTGAAGGGTATATGCATGAGGGTCTTGAACGAGATGACGGACCACTTCGGGCTTGAAAAGGCGTGTATTAGGGTCTATCCACCGAGTTGATGGGAGTGACGGGGAGATGCTGAAGGAAGGAATCGGGATTGCACCAGGAAGTATTAGAAGCATGTCGGCATGACGGTAGCCGTCAAAAGTCTGTTGAACTAAGGGGGAGAGTCTTGCTTCTGGTATCGGAGTATCAGGTGGATGGTCTACAGAACTAGTCGGGTTGGCTAGGTGTTGTGATGGGAATTGCTCAACGAAGGAAGCAGAGAGAAGGCTGTATATAGAGTCAAAAGTGAAATTGGTGATCAAAACCGAGGGGACACGGGCTTTGTGGGCTGCGAGACTTGAAAAAGAGTATGAGGATAATCCTGAACCCAGAGTAACAAGGAAAACATGTTGCGCACAATGCAAGGAAGGCCGCATCGCTTAGAACGCAATCAGCGTTGATTTCTCGTAGCCATCGGGCTTCCTCTTCTACCTTTTGCTCCTTTCTGTCCAGGAAAGATTCGAGGACATGTACGCTCTTCTGCCTGTCTACATGATATCTGCGAGCAGGAGATATGTATCAGAGGGCTGAAGAAGCCCGAAGATACGAAGAGTAACGAACGCTAATGGCTGAAGGATAACAGGATCAATCTCTGCGTTACGGTATATAGCTCCCAGGGCTATGGCCGTAGCGAAGACATGTCTCGGGGCAGAGGATATGATATACACAGTGTGTGATTCTTGGAGGGAGAGTAGATGACGGGCAAATGCTGAAACGCGCGTTGCATGTCCGAAGCCTAATCATGATGGCGCGTAGCAGTGCGTTAGAGTGGACAGACATACAGCGCTGAGACTATAACATGCCGTACTACATACCATGACCAGAACAGTAATATGCTAAACACAACGGAGGCATCCTTGGGTGGGCGATGCACTTTGTTGATGACCACGATGTGACGCGTCGCTCTGAAATGGTTTACACCGCGGCGACGTAGGCTACGAGGCTCCACAAGATCTTCTCTATAGCTTGAAATGTATTGAAATGAACCTGTGGTGACATGGCACGGAAGCGACGGGCCGGCCAGTGGCGGACGACGAGTTAAGCGCCAAACGTCGCAATTTGAAATCCAAGTCAAGACCACACGGGGTACGAGTGTCGCTCCAACCTGCAACGCTCAGTTGCGTTGCACCCACATCGTACCATCGAACTACCCTACTGAGAAATCAACGGTCAAAGATATGGCAAACGCGATGGATAAGCTTGAGATACCACCAGGAGGTGCCAGGGCATCTCCAATCGCTAACCCTCCGAGGCTCGCTCCACAACCGCATCCATTATCCTCGACCACGGTACTCGCCCGGACATCGGCATCCCCCATTCCAATAATACATAGACCGCAAAGCTCACCACCACTCCAAACCGCGGAACGAGACGACACCCCCATATCTTTTCAGGACTTGATGCCCCACCTCCACCGGTCTGCGCCCTCCATCGTCAAGACTAGGTCGGGAAGCGTTTTATCCCGGGGATTTATTCTGAAGACGGATTATTACCCTTCAGGTGAGTCGGAGAGCAGCCCAGTCTCGCCCTTCTTACCGATGCGTATATAGGGCGGGCGCTCGATCTTGACCTAAACGTCCACGGCGCCCCAAACTTTCGAGCTCCCAGGACTGGCAGCCTAAACGTGTTCGGCGCCGCTCAACCGCGATCTCAGGGCTTAAGGGCCATCCTCTCCGTTTTGAGAGCACGTCCAACGGAGACTTCCCCGTCACATGTCATCTGGTTTTCTACGCGAGAGGAGCCCATCGGTATGCATCAATGAATCCGTTCCTGCCAAACCGGACCTTACGCGTTCCTGGGGAAATAGTTTACATATCTGGGCGGCCCTTTGTCCTTCGAGATTCATCTGAGCCAAGGAAAACTTTACCTCTCTCAGATCGGGCGGAGAATCTTGAAGCGATCGAGCTGCGACTCAAGAATGACATCCTCGCCGAAAGCGTCAGGTACGGTCATCTCACGTACCCCCTTAATATGCGTCACACATGTTCTTCTTCCATGAAGGTTTGGCGGCCTCATCTTGACACATAACGAGATAGGTAAAGTGTTAGCTGCCATGATTACCATTTGACGCATTTTGATGGATGTCCGTAGCGATCGAGGATGGGAACGGCGCCATTCTACCCACGTGGACTGCCGTTGACAATAACAATGTCAGAACTTCTCGCGAGCTGTGGGAATACATGAGAAGCGAGGGTTGGCACGTTGAGGTGAGTGTCACTATACGAACCGTTCTAACGCAAGTGCTCAGGATGAAGTACATTAGTATCATCGGTGAGTGCGTGGCAGTTTTTAGGGCCAAAGTTTTAACTCGTTTTAGCATACCGATTTCCCCGGACCGTCCGATTGAAGTATGTACTATTCCGTCATATTCCCTCTTTATGTCCCTCAGCTCGAAAATCTAGGACGATTATGTCGACGCGTACTTACGGGTTATCAAGAATGCGGATCCACTCCAGACTTCCTTAGTGTTCTCTTGTGGCATGGGTGCCGTGCGAACAACATTTGCGATGACTGCCGCATGTGTTGTTCGTCGCAGGCAACTCATGTTGCGTGGTCTTCCGGATCCGTATGCGGCAAGGTTGCCTCATTCACCTCACCTGTCAAACGCGGCCAGCGGGGTCAATACGGTCAGCCAGGTACAAATGTTACTGGACAATCTGCTGACTTCTGGAGTCCGAATATCATCTAGCCTAGTGGATATTCGGTATGTTGCCCCTTCTTCCCGGTCAACTTGTCCTGCATGGGATTAATTCCGTGTCACAGACACCCCCGCATGGTGTTCTTAACGAAGCAAAGATTCGCCAAGCGCTCGATCAAGCGAATGCACAACAAGACCTCAATCGTTCGCTTTTGCGTCTCACCAACATCCTGCAACAGCTCCTTCCAAGCGGTCAGTCGCACCACGTAATCGACCTATTGCTTTCCAATTCGTCGCTACTTGACGATCTACGCAAGGCACATATGGGTAATTATGGCATAATTCTGAGCCTGCTGGGGTTGCTAGACAATGGATTGAAGACAAAGAAGCTAGTGGATAAAGTCATAGACAGTTGTAAGTGCGGGCTCTTGTATATAGGGTGTGTTAGGGAATTGATGTTTAGAACAGGTGATCATGTTGTCAATTTAAGGGAGGATATATTAGTCCATAGGATCAAGTATTCACTTAGCAGCCTCGAAGAGCCCAATGGAAACATGCTCCTTCGAAAAGCGGGCAAGGCTCTGGAGAAGTAGTATGTGAAATTGTGGTGCTGTGGTAATTGTCGCGAATTGACCCGCATGAGTAGTTTCTTCACCCTCGCCTTTGCAAGCTTCGTTGAGGCACAGCATGACTTCAATGTGTCCTTCTCTGACTGGCTTAAGGTTTGATATTCTCTTGGAGTGCACTTCCAGTTACTTACCTCGTTGGGTCGTAGGAAAGGACGGAAATTCACAAGTGGGTCACGGAGACAGCTTACGCTTCTGCTCCGCTCATTCCCATGAGAATTTAGCCAAGTCTTGTTTCTACGCCGGTCATATGGAACACGCCTGAGCATCTTCTCACCCGTCCATGACCTCTCGTCCCTTTCGAAGTCTGGACCTCGGTTGGCCCTAGTACGCGGACAAACGAATGATGTCACCATATCTGGAGGCCAAGTCTTAGGCGATGAGTACTCTGACCACATTGTTAAGGTATGCCAGTATATTATCTTGTAGACCGCTTGGCCTTCATACCCTGTCGTAGAACCGGAGTGGCATTATCTTGCGAGAGGGGTGAGTAGCTATCTAGAGTCCAGGCTTCCCTGTTGCTCACAGGTCTAACTAGTACGCTTCTCAAGTCGGACCGGTGGTTGTCTGAATCACAGCACGTGCCGCTCGAGATGCGTGGGGCAATCAACTTCCGCAATATCCCAGGAACAAATATTTATGCTCTGGGCCAGCCGACGACGGAGGCGATCGACGAAGTCATAGATCGTATAAAGCGCACGCATCCTGAGGCAGGCCGCATCGCATGGGTGACTTTACGAGAAGAGCCGATCGTATATGTGAATGGTGCGCCGTACTGCTTGAGGAGGGAACGGTTCTCCTTGCGCAATATGAAAGGTCAGGACGACATTTTCGATCTGAACTGTAATTTCTGACTATGTGGCAAGATTACGGCGGTATCTCGGCAGAACGGCTAGAGGTATTAGAGGAACGTCTGCGAGATGATGTTGTTTCCGAGCTACATTCGTTCGGCGGGAAGTACGTGCATATTTCCCTGCCTTGCTTTTTGATCGTTGACATGACTATCAGGCTACTTCTGCACACCGAAACCCCAGATGGCTCCGTGATCCCAGTATGGGAAGAGGTCCGCCCCGGAGACGTGGCTGTCATGAAGGATGTGATGTCCGCTTGCAAGCTGTCGTACGATGATGTGGATGTCTATTATCGCCGCGTGCCTATCACTGCAGAACGACCTCCCGACTTTTCTGACTTCAGCGACCTTATCGCGGTAATGGTCGGCCCGAACATGACCCATACACCAATCGTCGTCAATGACCAGTTGGGTCGCGGACGCAGCACGCTGACTTCTGTAAGTGTAGATTCGAGCTAGAGACACACGCACCCGACTTACCACGTGTTATCGCAGATCATCCTTATACTTCTCCAACAGTGGCTTACGGGTCCCGTGGCGGTATCATCGAGCCCTCGGGTTCACCACCGACGACTCTCAACTATGGGGGCTAGGCCTTCTCTTGATGGGCCTTCTAGCGATCCTCCCATTCGGCGACAATCATATCCGGTCATCAATAGTATGTGTCGTTGTGGCAATTTGGTGCCCCAATGTTAACTGTCACTCTTACCTCTTAGATCTGCTCCGTGTCATTCGCAAAGGTTCTGCGGTAAAGGCGGCGGTGGACGATGCTATAGACCAATGTGCTGAAGTCTTCAATTTACGTGACTCGATCGAGGAGGCCCGCATTCGTGCAGAACAGGTCACAGATGAACGCCAAAAGCGATCGTTTGCCCAGAAAGGTTTGCTTGGTCCGTATTCTCAGACTGGCTTTTCGCTAATCGCCTCGGAAGGTCTCCAAAACCTGCGGCGATACTTTGAGCTCATCGTCTTCCAGGCGTATTTACAGTCCACAGAGCCAGATACCCTGCAAACGTACCAGTACCAGACTTTTGAAGCCTTCGTGAAGAGCCTGCCAGGTAGGAAGCGAGCGCAGGTTCCTTGGATTTCCTGTGTTTGACTGGTACTTTTAGTAATCAAGACATTCGAGAAGGAGCTGCTCGCAGAGGGGGTCGATACCTTGAAGCCACTGAAGCGTGTCGATTTAGCGGATGGCATCGCGCTGCCAGACGAAGTCACGCATATTGTCACTAATCGTTCTGGGAGTATACTGTCTGCCTCGACAATCCTCAAGAGTGACTTCTTTACGAACCTACAGAAGATGTCGTTGCCAGAGTAAGCCCCCAATTGTCCCGTCACAATTGACGTAGACGAGTTTTTTGTACAGGCGGATAGAGGGATCGCCAAATTTCCGTCGCGTACCTTTGGTTCTTCAATTGAAGTCTGACCGAGGGACACCTTCCCCTAATAGCACTCGTTTCTCGCCAAGCTTGGATGAAAATGGAAAATGTGTGTGTGGGAGGTGTGTCTACTACCTCCCCTTCCCGCCATCATATGACTAACATGAGATTGTTTCAAAGCGGAATGCCAACGGTTCAAGGGTACAGCGTCACCTTTGTGCAGAGATCGACGATGGCTAATTATGTGTTTCTAGACTCCGAAGAGCTCTGTCACGCGTCAACGCTGGCCCTGATGGCAGCAACCGTGTAGTGTGGACATCATTGCGGGAGGTTTGTATCTATAAAAACTCTGTATATGCGCACTAAATCTTCCAAACATCAGGAACCTGTTATCTACGTTGCTGGGCGCCCACATGTTCTTCGTCTGGTCGATCGCCCGTTAGAAAATGTCGAGTATGTGAATTTATCTTCTGATTTGTTCCAGTCTAAGAGTTTCTCAGGGCTACCGGAATCACAACGAGCGTCGTTGAGGCCATGGAGGAGAGTTTCAAACGTGACGTCATCCAAGAAGTCCGTGCAGGTGATGGTCGTATTTTACTCCATGACGAAGTGGAAGAGCGACCGAACGTCTTCGCTATCATTCCTCTTTGGGAGAATGTATCTGAAGAAGACATCATGACACCAGGCGACGTTTTCGACCTTATGGCGAAGGAAGGGTACAAAGTTAGTATTGTTTAGGTCTGGTAAGGGTGGGCCGGTCTCTGACGTATTTTCTTTCAGATCGATTACGGCCGCATCGCAATTGTGCGTCGAGAACTCTTTTTTGGCTACCCTTGAGCCTGACTTGCAGCAGACCGATGAGCAGGCTCCTCTGCCAGGAGCGCTGTCTCAGCTTCTAGAGAGGGTAACATCGACGTATGAGAGCGCCGGAGATTTCATCTTCAATTGCCAGATGGGTCGAGGTCGGACGACCACAGGCATGGTCTCTGCATGTCTGATCGCAACGAGCATGAACTTGAATCGGGACGAATGCATGTCAGGAATAGAGCCTGACGGTATCGTCGAGGATTATGACACCGTTGACGGCCCTTCTGAAGAGGAGGCGTATCTGCAAGGTTTGCTGCCTATCAAACCAGATCCTCCTTGTGTATTAACAAGCTCTTTAGGGGAGTACAAGATCATTCTTCAGCTTGTCGGTGTGCTCTCGCATGGAAAGACTGCGAAGAGGTTGACAGACGATGCCGTCGACCTCATGCAAGACGTTCAGAATCTGCGCAAAGCCATCTACGAGTGCGTAATCCATCCACTGAACCGTCGCGCTCTTCTCACATCATCACCTGTGACGCTGATTCTCGTTATTATTCGGGTGGTTTAGCAATAAACTCAAGGTTGAAGCTTGCGCGAAAGGAAGCGCGAAGCACACCAAACTATTCAACCTCGCTGTCAGTTACTTGTACGTGCCCGACTTTTTTTTTCTCGTGGCCAGCACTAATTTCATGAATGTCAGGTACCGATATGGCACCCTCATCGTCTTCGCGAACTACCTCATTGAACGCCGATTTGACGAGGCAAGTCAGGATACTACGTTCCCCGAGTGGCTCTCTGAGCGCCGCGAGATTACAAAGCTGCTGGGACGACGATCACTGGACTAAAGGACTTACTTAGAAACCAGATAGAGCGCCTGCGTGATACTGGGGATCACTAGAGGATTAGAATGGCCCACCCGCACCACGAGAAGGCTAGGGCTATCTCGCTCATTCATTTTAGCTGATTGAAGTTTAGGATAGATCCCCCCTTGCCAATACCTGCGCAATAGATCGTGAATTCGCTCATGTTTGATTTGTTGAACTCGGGCGACCTTAACAGAATGAAATCACGGCCTGTTTAAAACACCACTTGACTGCCATTGGGTGAAATCAAAATGGCCTACTGAGGCCGATGTGGGCCACCGTTTTTTTTTTTTGAATATTTTTATTATTTAAAGTCCCGAGAAACAAGCTATACGACTGTACATTGCGGTCCCTTTGTGCGTATCTAACTATTCCAATACCTACATGGAGCCTCCGGAGTACGAGGACGAGGTAGATCTACACCACCATGCAAGTACCTATACCGCGCCTGTGGGCAAAGCGCACATCCCGTGGGCGAGACCAGGCGTCGGCGGCTGGCTATAGAAGGAAGAGGGCGTCAGAATGTCTTGGAGGGGAAATGCCGGGGGCGGGGAATATTATGGACGAGAAGTGGGCGAGTTAATATCAGGAGGTGAGGAGATGAGCTTGCGAAGGGACCGGCGCGTTCTTTACACCGGGTGCCAACATGTAGACCACCGTTAGTATCTGCTGTCATGTCTTCAGTGGGCCAGCAAACCAGATTGAGCGCCGCATGCTTCCACCTTCTGCTAGTGGCAAACTATACCGAGTGCCATGCTCAGGCTCGTGTACGGTCCCACTGAGGACATGACTGCCGATATCCTCACAAAGCCTTTTCATGCTGGGACTGGGGGTTTAGTCCCAGGAAGGTTATCATCACTTGTTCCATTATCATAACGAAACAAGATGTTAAGCTATTACACTCTCAAGGGGAAGTGAGCAGGCGCGCTTTCTTTTTCAGGAGAAATAGGTCAGAAACTCATGAGCCATTGCACCCACAGCCACCGTCATGCCACCGAAACTGGGCGGCGAAGACGCGGGAGTATCCTCTGGTAGGTATCCGGACACGTCAACGCTGTTGAAAGAGGATTGAGGTGTCATTTATTGAGCAGTATAGCCTGCATCGGCAGTCGAGTCCTGCGGTTTATCCGAAATTCTACACGCGTCTCCGGCCTCTGACTCCACGGGGGAGGAAGGATTCGTAGAAGGTACGGAAAGTGGGAGAGCCGTGGCCTTCCAGCCACTGCGGAACGACGCTAACGCAGCGGCGAAACCGAAAAGTGAAACCCAGGCCTGAAGGAGATTAAGTACGCAAGCAAAATATGAAGAGGGATCCATTCACATCGTTTTTAAAGAAGCCCTTCTCGAGGGACCTAGGTTTGATTTTGAGTGAGCGAAGAATGAGTATACTACGGGGCGTACAGAGAGAAAAAGTCAAGGTGACGCACCCGTGGATTGTCATGGGCAGATAGCTCAGATTGGCCGCGAGCTCGTTGTACCATGCGTCCCACCGACTAGCGAGCTCAGCACGCTCCTTCTCACTGGGGTTCAGCCTATTGAGCGCCCGTTGTCGCTTGAGAAGCAACGTGCGGTCCTCGCGCAGGTGCGCGAGCTGCAGCACGACGTACACCGCCCAAAGGCGTGTTGACCACATAGAAACTGCAGCGTCGTTTATTTTTATGACCGGCTGCTGGCCACGGGGCTTTCCGGAGCTTGACCCATGCACGCGGCTGGAGCCGGACAGTAACCGAGAGGTGGGGAGAGGCACAGACGTGGGTATGAGGTCGTGTTTGCGGAGGTAGGAGAGGTGCTGGAGGTGGTAGAAGGCGAGCATGGACCAGCCTTGCGTGCGCTCTATGTTGAGGAGACGGCGCGTAGGCGGGGGCGTGCGCTCGAGAGAGATGAGCCACTGGACCGTCGGTAACAAGCCTGTCATGCGAGGGACGAAGTTCGAGCTTTTTACTCTTGTTTTTATTAAGAGGAGAGGAAAGCGTGCGTACCCCATAGGCCCCAGAGAGTGCGCGCGTCCCCGATGATGCTGGCCAGCTTCGCAAGCTTCGAGGTCAGCGCGCTCGTCGGTTCGGCGCGTAGACCAGCACGGTGTTGCAGACGAGCTCTTGCTTGCAATATGGGAATCAACACCTTGGCCCCGTATTGTATGATCTTTATTTAATGTGCCGACGTTGAGCATTCGAGGAACGCGCCAAACGCGACGGGTGCATTTACCATGAATAGCTTGCTGCGACAACGGTTTCGTTCGGTTCCCATTCATAACGGAGAGAAAGAAAGGGAAAGAAACGTACTCGCTACCGCTCCATGTGCTGAGATAGCGAACGAGATGGTTCAACGTCTCGGATGGCTGCAGATTGCCGAATGCTCCCAAGGTGAGATTTTCGATTCGGTTGACGAGCTGCTTGCGGGCGTTCGGCATGGTTGGGTATAACGGACCTACGAGCTAAGCGTGTTCAAACGGACAGAAACGCTTCTTCGTACTCGGAAGTGGTGGTGGGTCGAACGAACAACGGGGTAATACAATACTAATAGGTTAACATCGAGGCACTGGCGCTAACCGATCTGCGACCCGAAATCAGTTGCGTCTGCGTTTCGCAATCGGCTCATCGGCCCCCACAGTAATGTGAGAGATAATTACATAATACATTCGACCTGAAGCGCGGAAAACTTTTGTGTTCATTTCTTCTCATGAACAAATCCCTGGGGACACCAAAGTTCGGGCCTGGTAAGCTCTACAGCCTCCTTGCCCGCGTTCCAGTCCCCTAGAGTGATACTTTTATGTTTGCGACGTGTTCTTTTGCTCTGCTTGACCGCATCTACGTCTGTCCTGGAGGCATCGCCTTCGTTGTGCTGGCGCTCATGATCGGCGGAGGAGGATGTCTGGGAGGAGCAGAACGCGTCGCTGACGGGATGGACATACGTTCTCTTTCGCACTCGATGTTTCGTTGGAGGCAAGTGGCAAATAAAAATCTTTCATGATGTTTTTTCGAGTTTTCGAGTTTCACGCACAGCCACCGCCTTTCTATTGATCTCCCGGTGCTGCCTTCAGGCTGTGTGATAGGATACGAAGTCCTCTTTTTTTGGCTTCAACTCGTGTTCACCCCGATTCAAAGCTGTGTTGGCCCGTTGATGAGCTTCACCTGTTGATTTATCTCCGATTTGTATTGTGGTTTGTTGATAAGCACCATCAGCGAAATGCCATTCTACCTCTGCTGGAATCTTCGTTCTCATAAGGTAAGGTGGACCACAGCCTTCAACAATGCGTTGTTTGATACCGTTTCCATGTCAATTCGGATGCTGCAGTGCAAGTGCGGATCCGAAGCTGGTGAATATCACAACTTGATGGCAGTGTCGATTGCTGATCCTCGATCCGATAAGTGCTCTTGTTCATCCAACCCAATTACTACTATAGTACTACTCTGCGCCCCTTCCCTTCTCGTAATGTTCTGACTATTCCACAACTGGACCTCTCGGGCTCTTCTAGTCCCCCCGGTTCTGCGGACGATTTCACGCTTTGATGTGATGAAAAGATCGCGGTTTTGCTGTGCACATCTTCGCCCTTTGCGCCTTTGTTGCATCCGTTCGACTCGTTCTCGGTCCTTGAGTCACTTACCGCCCGCTGCTATTGTGCGATCTTTTCGGGCCTCACAGAACGCACGAGCCTCGACGCGCTGGTTGCCACTGACAACTAGAGCAGATGCTGACATTTTCTTGGATGTGCGACATCAGGCGTTTGGTACCTGTACAGTATAGCCGCACCACGCTCCACCAGCTTACTTGACTGTCTCATGATGATCGATCATAATCTCGACGAGGACTCGGACGGTTCGAGTCGAGGCGCAATACGTTCCCCTGTTCGTTTCCGTCCGTGGCTCGAGAGCCAGTGACCAGGATCAGCTTCTGAGTGGTTTGGGTGTCGCAGTTGGGCTAGGTCACTTTTTTTTATTAGAAAGCTGTTTACATGTTGGAGGCTACGTAAAAGGTGTATACTAAGTAGGCCGACCGTGACCACCCCACTGATTCGAAGGTGATGGCACGTTGACTTCTACTACATCCGTCCCGTTACCTGCCAATTATATCAGGGTGTCTGTACCCAGACCCAGACATGAGGACAGCCCCATAACCCCTTTTACAAACGACTCAAGTTCATTATATGCTGCTTTCCGATCCGAACTCCCTGCGGTGTTTCTGCCACGCGGAGGGCATATGGGACAACATACCTACGGGCTGACATCAAAATGGACATCCACTCCCGAATAAGGTCTCCACAGTCAACATCAGTCCAGCAACAGTCTCTTTGGTTATGGTATAGTTCAGGTCCTTGTTCTCGGATGCTTTCTTCAAGTGGGCAAATCACCGCACCTTCGTAGCGCTCTGAGATTATAGGTGCGAATCCACAGGACCCACTCGAGATCATCGATGGCGGTGTGCATAAAACCGATTTTGACCCTTTCCACGCATATAAAACACACACGGGCAGGAAATGAGACGCGCACCGAAACGCATGGTGTAAGCAGTGGTGATATGGATCCAGTTCTGACATACTCAACGTTCATCATTCTGTGATCGGGGTGGTATACTATTCAATTACACGATCCTCACCAATCAGAAACCCCCGACACAGATCCACGCCTGTGGTGCATTCAAACCTGGAACATATATCAATAGGCTGATTAAGGCGAATGAATGTTTCATGCACAATTCTACTAAAGCTGGGCGTTTCACCGGCTTCGTAGAATGTTTTAGTCACTTATATCTCGGTGCAAGACACCACCGAAGAATACCTCAATGTGGCCTAGAGTGATGGGCGGCACATGAGCCGAGTCGAAAATGAGAGAGTGAAGACATACAACTCACCGGTTATCGTATGTAGTATTGTCTTCAAAAGTTCACTGGGGACGGAATTCCCTCCTCCCCAACAAACACCTCACGAAGCCCCCCTGGGGACGGTGAAGCATAAATGTTGGGTTCTCTCGTCAGGTTCACGACCCTCGCTGCCTAAGACACACCGAAATTCTGCACCCCGGGAGAGACGTGTGTAGCCATGAGGTTCGTCGGGTCCACAGATGTGGAACCCAACGACATCAGAAATCCCAAACTGACCCACCGACGTCGAAAGCCACTGGTCCTCATCAGTGCGTCCCTTATTTTGGCACGACAACTTGTATATTATCCGGTCGCCCCGCAGAGGAGATAGACGACGTCACATTAGCCCTGAATTAAGGAAAATACTTGCTGAGAGCGTGTCACATCCAAGCAGTGACACGTTTCGTCCGAGGCTTGGATGGACGAAATCCCCACAAAGTGTTTCACGAATCCTTGCTGTGTCCTAAGGGACGGCGGACGAGAAGACGACAAGCCCGAGCGATGGCACACAAAGAAGTAAACCTCCAAGCTTCTGGGGTTAAATCCAATGCCATTGGCAAACGAACGCCTGCTAGGGTTCACGAGGGACGAGGGAGAAATGAGCATACGTCGCAGCTTGGTGGACTAGCACATCAATTTTGGCTGTTGGCGGCTTCGATGACAACCTCAACATCGTCCCAGGAGATCTTGCTTCCGAAGACCAAAGCCACGAAACTTGGGAGGAATTGTCGTGTTCATCGATGACTTGTATGTCCCGAGTATGGAAGCGAAGGCGGCTGAAGATAGCATCGCGTCAGTGGGGACTTTACACAATATTATCCCAGTCAGCGCGTGCAAGGATACATTGGTGACGCGGATAATCATGTTGAATGGGTGTACGGGAGGCTTGTACGAGAGATTTTCCTGAATGAATACAGAAGTCCTGAGTTCTTCCAAGGGTCGATCCTACATCCCATGCTGCCGACTGTCCAACATGCAGCTTTGTTGTGTGACGGGTGCTGACACATAGGGGTAGTCAAGTCGTCCAAAATGGGGTATACTGCGGTGTTCAGTTTGGCCGTGACTTGGTCGCCGTTGTGGTGTCGTTGTCGTTAGCTACCAGTCGCCAGTGGCAAGCCACGGGCGCTCTATCCGTCTCGCATCATACTGGCGCCCATGCTTATGGTAAGTGCACGACCGAATGTAACGATACTTGCTCGAACTTCTTTGCCCCGCACACGACTCCAGACCACGACCAAGAAAATAAACGT
>Ga0307510_10000348_pt1 | contig 43493 bp, 55 predicted proteins | sample 12_EM_MG_FD_207224 | JGI IMG/M metagenome (GOLD analysis project Ga0307510, IMG submission 207224) | Populus trichocarpa ectomycorrhiza microbial communities from riparian zone in the Pacific Northwest, United States - 12_EM | ecosystem: Host-associated > Plants > Roots > Unclassified | place... | reverse complement strand
CGAACGGGGCTCTCCTGGGTTCCAGAAGGTGCGCCACCAAAGTTGGTCACCCTTGTGATTGTGGAGCTAATAGCGGGCTCCTCACTCCCCCATTCACGCAAAAGCCGGTGATGGTGTCTATTCTGTTAATCACGATGGTTTCATCAAGCTAGTAAACCTCAAGTCCAACACCACCACCAATATCGTACGAACCACCGATCTCGTGGACGTGAGCCTGGTCGATGGTTTTCGCGCGTGCAACAGCCCTTTAACCATGTCCACATTGTAGGAGCACGGAAAGTGGCTGGCCATGTACAGTTGGAAGCTGTCGCCTGACATGAAATACATGCTAATTATGTCCGACCGCCGCAAGGTCAGCCTCGTCTCATCCTCATTGTAGGCCTCGCATTGACTGTGAGGCTAACCCAGCAATGGCGTTGGTCAAGCTTTGGAAACCTTTGGATTCACAATCTTCAAACAAACGAAACGCGACCCCTAGTTACCCGTTCGGACCCTCCAATCGTTTCCTATGCGACATGGTCCCCGACAGGGGAAAGCATAGCCTATGTCATGAATAATGACCTCTATGTGGTGCCGTCCATGTCGTACGTGCCATACTACCGCATGTCCGCGCCCCTAGATCGCCTTCTTATGCGTCGCCTATAGACAATTTGAATCTCACATTCAGGTTACCAACTCGGGAAATGCCACCCTCTTTCACGGCGTTCCTGACTGGGTGTACGAGGAAGAAGTGTATTCTGCCGACTTTGCGCTTTGGTGGTCGCCAGATTCGTCGAAAATCGCCTTTCTTGTGTCGGACGAGACCCAGGTCAATGAGTACACCTACCCGGTCTACAACCCGACATACGATTCGGACGCCGTCGTGCCCTACCCAACGCAGCTGACGATGCGCTATCCCAAGCCAGGGTATCCCAACCCGCTCGTCTCTGCACACGTGTTTGACCTCGACCGATTTCTCCACGAGACCGTATTCGGCGCCGCTCTCGATCCCGCCGAAGCGACGCTCGAGCTGGACTGGTCAGGCCGACTGCCGGTCAATGACAGCATTATAATGGACGTCGTCTGGCTCGCCAACGACTCGCTCTTAGTGAAGGAGGTCAATCGCAACGCGGACGCGGGCCGCGTCGTCTTGTTCGACGTCGCAGATACATCGCTCCTTGGCGCCGGGCTTGGGCGGGTCGTGCGCACGCTTGGCAAAGACGGCGAGGAGGGGGATGAGGGCTGGATCGAGTCCCAGCACACGGTGTATCCACTCCCGGAACGCTTCTCGCCGAGCGGGCTCCCATCGTACCTCGACCTCGTGCCCGACAAGGACGGCTACAACCACATCGCGCTGTTCAGTCCCGCGAGTGCGAACGTGCCGCCTCGGTTCTTGACGACCGGGCCTTGGGAGGTCACGGACGGTATCCTGGCCGTCGACACCGAAAAGGGGCTTGTGTGCGTCGTCGATTGAGATTCTCTCAATTTTTTTTTTTTAGCTATGATCATCTGACTGCGAAGGACGTTTGCTTTTTTAGGTATTTCCAAGCCGCCAACCCGTCTTCGATTGGTCGCAACATATTCTCCGTCCCCCTTCCGCTCGATGGCCATCTCAAGTTCACCGATGCCGCCCCGACGGCGGAGCCCGCCCCGCTGACCGACTCGTCGAGCTTGGGAAAGTATTCTGCGGAATTTTCGCCCGGCGCTGGGTTCTACTTTCTGAGCTACGATGGCCCGAACGTCCCATGGCAGCGCGTTATCAAGACCGACGACCCGAGTGCGTGGCATGAACGAGACGAGCTGTCTGGCTGTGCCTTCCTGTTAACGGATCTCCCTCTTAGATTTTGACTTTGTCGTCAATGACAACGCCGGACTAAACGCTACTTGGAGCCGATTCGAGACCCCAATAGTGCAATATACCACAATAGACAGCGATGGTTACGGTGAGGGGATCTCAATCAAATTTCTTTTTTAAAAATAAAATAAAAACTTGATTCCTCACCGCCGCCTTTCTTTCTTCGTGCAGAGTTGAACGCGATCGAATTCCGGCCCCCTCACATGGACGATTCAGGACGGACCAAGTACCCCGTCCTTTTCCGCGTGTACGCAGATCTCTTTTCTTTTACCGTTATCCGCCGTAAGCCGCTTAAGCTGAAACACTGAAACAACTACCCTGCCCCACCCCACTCCACACGCAATCATTTTTTTTTGAACGTTTGTACACGTCAAGATACGGCGGGCCCAGCTCACAGACAGTGAGCGCTTCGTTCGACATCAGCTGGCACGCGTACCTCGCGTGCAGCTTGCAATACGTCATCGTTTCCGTCGACGGACGCGGCACAGGTTACAAGGGCCGTGCGCTGCGCAACCCGGTCAAAGGGAACCTCGGGTTCTGGGAGACACGCGACCAGATCAACGCAGCGCGGTCAGTTAGTTCGGTTTTTTTAAAGATTGGTTTGTGGCTTATTGCGCCTGGTCTTCCCTTCTTTGTTTTATGGACTACGCTTTGCGCCGATGCCCGACGCCGCCGCCGCTCGTAGGCTTTGGGCAGCCAAAGATTACGTTGACCCGAAACGAGTTGGGATCTGGGGTTGGGTAAGTTCTTGAATACATCTGATTTGGTGGGTTGGCACGTGATTTGATGCGGGGAACATACGCGCAGTCGTATGGCGGTTTCATGAGCTCAAAGGTTGTCGAAGCCGATGCCGGGATCCATTCATTGGCTATGGCGGTCGCAGTACGTGTTCGCTGCCGTCACGGTCTGATGTACAATGCCCTCACTTTTTGTTCTCAGCCTGTCATAAGTTGGCGCCTGTACGGTATGGTAACTTCCTTGTTTTGTCATTGTCAGCGAATCACGGGCCTGACCTTATCTCTCTCTCTCTCTCTCTCACCACCTCTCGACTCTGACCCAATGGGGACGTGGGGCATGGTGCCGCCCTTCCTCTGACAGATTCGATTTACACTGAACGATACATGAACTTGCCCGCGCTCAACCCGGGCGGGTATGTCAACGCGTCGATCTCGAACGTGACCGCGTTTGACAAGGTGGACTATCTGCTCGCGCACGGGAGCGGCGACGATAACGTCCACTTTGCGAACTCGGCACATTTGCTGGACATGTTTACCAAGGAGCACATACGGAATTACCAGTTCCGGATGTTCACTGACAGGTGCGTGAAAACACGAGGTAGCTCAAACGAAGCTGACATGTCGGACTTTTCTCACCCGCTGCAGTGATCATAGCATCCAGATGCGTGGGGCAAACCGGGAACTGTACGAGTACATGACCAAGTTTTTGATTGAAAGATGGGGTAAGGGTGGGAGACGGCGAGGTTGGTGAGGGATGACAAGAGAGATTTAAGAGAGTGGTTGGTAGATAGAGTACAGCAGCCTATCATAGACGTAGAACGGCTCTACGGACGGTTATCGCCATTTTCTACACCCACGTTCTTTTTTTCCCTCGGTCGGTCTGGAACTGGCTCTGGTCTGGAAGGGAAGGAGCGCTTGATGGGCCCTAGACTTGGTCTCGACCGCCTTTTTATATCCGATCGGCTCTTCTCAGTCGACTCGGTCTCGGCCACGCAAGAGTGCTATTAGTGGTCGATAGGTACCGTACACCCTTTGGCAATGGCAAGGGCTCGGCTCGACAGCGCTCAACACTTTGATATACTTGTACTTAAGGTTTTTTCTCCATGTAATCGGTCCCTCTCTTGCTTCATACCAACCCTACAACACACTTTCCGTCCCCTCCCCATGATCAACTCTCCGACTTTACTAGCCGCTCTGGCCCCAGCCCCACCCTCCCCACCTGCGGGGAACACCGCCTGGCCAAGACTACCACGTCGAAGCCTCAAGCGGCCGCGTGGGTTGTGGAAGGCACGCCGGCGGCTAGACGCTAGTACTGCGCCCAGTCAGCAGCATCAACTATTACAAACACCAACGACGACAGCCGCGAGCTCTTCAGGTCGCGGCTCTGACACGGACCGCGAATACGATTCGGAGCGAGAGATGACGATGATGACGATGACGGAGGAGAGCGGAGGCGAAGGGGGCAGCAGGGAAGAGGACGACGAAGAGGAAGAAGAGGACGACACGAGCCAGAACTCGGGCAGCTCCAAGCGACAGCGTCGAGACTCGCGATCGACGGGCAGCTGCGGCAGTGTGGAGCTGCTCTGGGCCGCGGTCTACGTAGACCCGAACCTGACCCTGAGCCCGAGCACGAACACCAACTCGAGTTTGACGGTGGATGGTCATGCTGCCCATGAGGTAGCCGCCGAGTCTCGGCCGGCAACTGGCCGTAGTTCCGGTTCCGGTGCCGCCGGTGGCGCATCACCGGCGGCCATCAGCGACGATGCTGATGATGATGCTGCCGCGTGTCTCGGTCGTGCTGCTATGAGGACGACACCGGCCGCCGTCATTTCAAAAATGATCACGACCTCCATTGCGGAGAGCGTATCGCGCGAGGCAGAGAAAAAGGAGACGTTCGAGTATGAGGACTGGGAGGAAATCAAAGAGACTCTGACGCGAGCGTCTGAACTTTGCGACCGTGCGTGTCTGCTCCCCTTTCCCCTATCCCGTCCTATCACCGTCACCGTCAAAGCTCACGTTTGTAATTTATGATCGTCACCACGTGTAATCCTCCCAGGTGATGAGCCGACGGCCGCGTTACCTCTCCTACGTGCGATGATCCACGAGTGTCATCGTTTCCTCGTCCGATTCCCCGATCCTTCCCTCTTTTTCTCGCCGCCCAGGCGCGACGGGTCCCATTCACCCGACTCAGTCGACGAGCGATCCTGGCACGAGTCAAGATGGTCTCGGAGACCAAGCGGAAGCGGGATGAGCACGAGCCCGAGCCCGAGCTCGGACGAAGACTTCTTTTGGTCGGGGCTTCAGTGCGTCCCGTCCCCTCTCTGTCTTCACATGCGATTTATTTGAATTCCGCAAAACCATAGAAGCCGTCCTCGTCATCGCTGTGAATCACCCACCGCGTTGCACGCCGTGCTTGGCGTCGCATTGTTCCTCTTTGGCAACATTATCGCGCAGGACCCCTCCCTCGCCATCCGCCCGCGCGAACCCACATCCCCCTCGCCGTACTGGCTCGCCGCGCTCGACGTACTCAACGCAGGCGACAACCTCCCCTGTCAAACAAGCGGCAAGGACACCACCGCCTCGGACTCGACAAGCGTCGACGACTGGCCCGTAGCGATCGCATGGGGTCGCACGCTCGTCGCGCTCGCCTACGAGGCAACAAAAAAACAAGAGTCCACCCTACCCTCACCCGCAACCGCACGCCCCTCGCCCCCCTCGCCTTCAACCTCAACTACACGCCTATCACCACCATCACCGTCCGTGCCTACGCCCCGGCTGCACACCACGCACCCGCGCTACCACCCGCGCTCGCCGCTCGCCTACATCGCTTCACTGCACACAGCGAGCGGCCTCGCACACACCCGCGCCAAGGCACCGGAACTTCTCACCATGGCCACGGACCAGTTCTCGCGCGGGATATTCCACATGCCGCACAACCCGCCCACGACGCAGACGCAGACGTGGCGCGCGCCACCGCGGCCGCACGTGCTCTTCACGCTCGCGTCGGAGGTGCTCGCGGTCTCGGAGCGCCTTGAAGACTCGGCAGCTCGAGCGCGCTGGGCGGCGTGGGCCGACACGATCCTTTCGCAGATGGATACGGAGGCCAAGGCGGACGTCGATGCGTGGCGGGCGCGTCTTGGTGCTGCCCGTGGACGGTGTTGGCTCGTTATTGGCGGTGCGCGCGGTGAGGTCGGTGTGCTGGGGAATAAGGGGACAGAGGAGGCTCGCGCGGGTCTCAATACTGGTGTGTTGCTTTTTTCTCTCTCTCTTGGGACCACTGGCAAGGTGGCTGATCAAGTTGATTTGTCGCTATAGCCATATCGTTCTTTGATCGTGCAAAGGGGTCCGACAAGTCCCTGGTTGATGTGCGACCATGGGTGAGCCACATTTACTTTTTTTTTTTGCTTGCTTTGTTGTTAATCGGGGGATTGTTGGGGTTAGCTGGCAGAGGCCCTCCTCGCTTTGGCGGGCCTCACCGCGGACGAAGGTGCCCGCGAAGCGTTGTATGCGCGCGCACAGGTTGAAGGCGGAGATGTTATTATGCAAAAGCTCGGCCCCCTTAGATTGACGCGCTCCAGGACAATGACGATGGTCGTCCGAATGGATGAATCATGACCCCCTCCAATTCTCCCCTTCCCTCTTCACCCTCCCCGCCATCTTTCGATTTTTCTTATTATCATTTTCTACGTCTGATAACACATCATCATACCCCATCCCATCTTACTTTCTACCTCATTATTTTTCTTTAATCTGTTTTACACCCTTCATTGATCCCATTTGAGGACAACTGGTGGGGTTCCCTCATTTACGTGTACGCCCAAATACACTTCGTTACCCATCCCCATCCCCACCCCCATCTTCCCCTTACAGTCTATTCATGCATTTCTGTGCGACCTTCGTCATTGCGGCGCGCACCCCACGTTCCTTGTATCTTATCAGTCGCGTCACATGTTGTACTATCGGATCCACCCTCCCTCCGCATAGATTCACGTAATTGAATATGCACAAGTAATACTGATAATCATGCAGTGTGTCTAGAAGGAGGAACGAACAGGGTCGGCCACATCTGATCATGCCGTTGCCGACCAGATTAAGACTATCGACCCTTATCTTTATCGTGGCCATCTCCGCTGCAACATCCTTCCTACCCCGCCTTCCTCTCTCTTTCTTACAGGTAAATGCAGCTGGGTGACCTTTCTCCTTCTCCGGAAAAGGTGAGCCCAGATCCGGCGATGGGCGCGCCAGCAGTCCGGTGCGCGCGATGAGAATTGATCACGAGAAGGCCCATACGACGCCTTCGAACGTACCAAAGACGGCCATATTGACTGGTACGGCGCGCACGATCGTAGGCACGAAACCGCGCCAAAAGACGCGCACGCGTGCGCCGCTGCCGGCACCCTCCGCGTACAGCTCCCGTGCGGCGCGCCATAACGTACCTCCCCCCGCACTGCTGCCGGCGTGGGTGCTGTTGCCGTTGCGGATGTCGCGCGCTTGCATGCGCGTCTTGATCACGTCGAACGGGAACGTCCCTAACCAGCCGATGATCCCTGCTGCGCCGCCTGCGAGGAGGAGTGGTGCCCACGGACGTGGGTTCGGGCGCGAGAGCGTGTCGGCCAGTTCGTCCAGCACCAGCGCTGGGTCTGCGTGGTGCGCGGGATGAGACGGCGCGAAGAGGCGCAGCGTGCCTTCGTACTTTCTCAGGGTGGGTATTTATGAGCGGGGGAGGGGGAGGGGACAGGACGCACCCCGAAAAAGTACAGCCCGTACCCGCCCACGTCGCGTAGGATCGTCGCAGATAACCCGTGATAGAGCCCGCGGATTCCACCCGCACGGTACACCTGCTGTGCGACGGCGCGCGCGGGGAGCGTGTGCCCGTCGCTGCTGCTGCTGCGTCGCCGTCGTCCTGTGACGTCGTGCGCTGATGTGCGCTGTTGCTGTTGCTTTTGCTGCTGGATCTTGACAAGTTCGATCGGCGTCGTGAGAAGTCTGCGGGAGAGAGAGAACATCAACTTTTTTCATTCGGTGTTTGGTTGGACGAGCGGGGAGGTTGACGTACGTGGAGGCGAGACCGCAACCTGCGCCGGCGAGGAAGACCTGGCCTAGGGTCGGCTCCGACTCGAGACCCTGAGTCCGCGCGTCATTGCCGTCGTGACGCGTTTGGGTTTGGAGCTTCATCAGGAAGCGGTAGGTCGCGAAGAGCATCCCGTTCAGAAGCGGGGCGGTGGCCTGTTCGGAGGGCGGTGCGGCAACGCATTGCGGGGTGGGTGGGAAGCAAAGGGCGACCGCCAGTCCCCCAGGTCAGCTTCTGCAGAGAAAGGCGCGGGGGATACGGTCGCCCTGTGGTCCGACGCGACGCACCAGCGGAGACGAGATGCCCTTGTAGAGGCCGCGGAGGCGCTCCTCGCGCGTGATGGTCGCGAGCGCATGCAAAGTGGAGTGGTATCGAACGCCCAGCGACGGGTTCTGGAACCTGTATTTAACTTGGTTGAGTGTGGGATGGATGATGGTGATGGTGGCCACCAGTCAGAGAAAAGAGAGTTTGAACGAGGGAAGAGTGAGGGATTTGGATCGGGTTCAGCTCACCGGTATCGAAAGGAAAGCCGACGACTAGACCTGAGACGCCTGCGGCTGTCCCGGCGAGAAAGTCGAGCGTTGGGTCGAGGTGGTCTGTTGTGGAGTGGAGTGGTTGTGTGTCATCCATTAGTTTTACATGTACCGTGAAACATTTGTTGCGCTCACCATTTCCGTTACCTTGAGAAACGGAATCAGACATCAAACCGCGGTGGTGCTGCAGTTGGTGTCACTGTGCGACCAACTCTCGTCCGTGTTCAGTTGGTTGACTATGACAGCACAGCATCATGATCCGAGCAAGTCAGCCACGTGGCTCAGTCGTGGCTCCTGGCTCCACGGCTCTCACGCTTGTCCCGCTCGCTCACTTCACCGTAAAAGCCGCGGATTGGAACCAGGAACGACTCCTTCGGATTTTCCTCTGATGACCCGCATAAACAGCTCTCCTTTGACTTTGGCCTCTAATCAAGGAGCATGTTGACCATCCAGCGCGTTGATCGGGAATGGGACAACTACCACAACGTAACATCTATCACCCCCTGACTCCAGTCAGAGACGGAATGGAGGCAACAGAGAACAGAGACATCTCGTTGATGGCGTCGTTCTAGGATATACTATAATACTGTCTGTCTCCTTGTCAATGAATGAATCTTCCGCGGGTTATGGCTCTGTTGTGGCCTTCTTTCAAGCGCCCTTACGCCTTGTCGACCCTTGCCACACTGGCACCGGATGATCATCATCATTCACGTAATTCCCAGTCACTTTGCTTCTCGGAACGCGTTTTTCTCCTAATCCATGCTGTCTTTCCTCATGCAAGCAGGTGGTTACGGGATCTAAATGTGATGTTTCAATGGCCCGAGCTGGGAGCTCATTTATCCCGATGACCGGGTGCGCGTGTGTCAAGCCCCGATTATTGCCCTCTGATTGACAGGCGATGGTCTCCTCCTGCTGCGCATAGCTGGATCTCTTCTCTCATGGTCTGCGTTGTATATAAGTTCAGGCAGAATTGCAATGTCTTGGCTCCGTGTCACCTCTTTCCACTTTCCATCTTCTAACACTCATGGTTTGGTTCTGGACCGCCAGTCTCTTTGCTCTCGCATCCATCGGGCTAGTCTACGCTTCGCCAATCAAGCGTCAAGCCACTATCACTGCCCTCAGCACTGCACAGATCAGCGGGTTCGCTCCATTCACCCACTTCGCGAGCGCGGCATATTGCGATTCATCCAAGACGATCGACTGGACTTGTGGCGGTGAGCACCTTTGTGGCACAGTCAAAGGCACTGGTAGCTGAACGACGCCCCTACAGCCAACTGCGGCGCGAACCCCGACTTTAAACCGGTGGCGGCTGGAGGTGACGGTGACGGCACCCAGTTTTGTAGGGCGGGTGTCGACCAACTGGGAATTAAGCTCACGAACCTTTCACATAGGGTATGTCGGGTTCTCCCCGTCGTTGAATACCGTCATCGTCGCGCATCAGGGAACGGACCCCTCCAAATTGTAAGCACCTTTTTAAATACAACACCAATCCTTCTTCGATGGCACTTACCGTGGCAATCGTTCTGCCAGTCTCGCCGACCTGACCGACGCTGATTTCATCCTCGAGCCACTCGACACGTCCCTCTTCCCCGGAATCCCATCCACGGTCAAAACCCACAACGGTTTCGCTCGGGAACATGCCAAGTATGTATTCTAAACTCGTTGTCAGCCACAGAGGGGCTGACAGTTATAAACTCGCAGAACCGCGGGGTCCATTCTCTCGGCCGTCCGGGGTGCCCTCACGGCGAACCACGCGTCGTCTGTCACAGTTGTCGGCCACTCGCTCGGCGCAGCGCTCTCCCTCCTCGACGGTGTCTCCCTCAGGCTGCAGCTCGACTCGAGCGTGACGGTACGCGTGGTGGGCTACGGCATGCCCCGCGTCGGAAACCAGGACTTTGCCAATTTCGTCGACGGACACCTGAGCGGACTCGTGACGCACATCAACAACCAGGAGGACCCCGTTCCGATCGTCCCTGGGAGGTTCTTGGGGTTCCATCACGCGTCGGGAGAGGTGCACATACGGGACTCTGGCACGTGGGACGCTTGCCCTGGTACGTCTGGGCTCCCACACCGGCCCCTCTCCTTCTGTTGTGCCGATGTACGGTTATTTATTGTGCACATTCAGGTCAAGATAATACTTCCAAGTTGTGCGTCGTCGGCGATCTGTCAAACATTTTCAAGTGGGACTTGGGCGATCACAATGGACCATACGGGGGCATTACGATGGGTTGCTGATACAGCATATATTTTTTGGGGGGCGCAGATGCGTTGTGCCATGTTCGCTCAAAACGGAACACCTCGGATCTTTCCATATTCAAGGACAGTAGATCACTTGTTCTCTCTTTTTCCTTGAACTCTTCTTTTTGGTCTTCGTACTCCGTATACCCTTGGTTCAGAGTTGCCATTATTCACTCATTAATACGGTAAAATGGAAAAATAATGGATGTTTGAAAGATACAGACATGCTATCGGCGTCAACCAAATCGCCTTGGGACAAGTGCCGTATAGCCTTCGATACGACTTGCGAGACCAATGCTGCCACCATGGCTTTCGCTATCGTTGGGAACAATCGGATAAGTCTCGACAATACATATAGCTTCAGGCTTGACCTCAGTTGATCACTAAGAAGAAATGTTGATTAGCTCCGAGTCGTTAGCTCGATCGCTAATGATATAAAATGGACTTCCATTCTTTCAATTTCGAGCTTTACTAATCTACCCTCTCGTCCTTCTTGCCTCAATTTGCCACTCACAAAAGCATTTCAGATCGGTACTCCGATAGCCCAAAACTTTACTCGTCCCCTGTTCGACGATCGACCTCCTCACCTACCGTGCAAATAGTGTCCTTCATCGTCTGTGTTCTCTCCGCTGCTGCCCTCCTCTTTGGGAATGTTCAGGCTATACCTAACAGGTGACAGGGAACTGGCATCCGTCCACTTGATCCGTGGAGGTTTCACCTTACAAGCCCATCGCTTATTACGCGGCTGCTGGTTTCTGCCCACCTGCTCAAATCGAACCTTGGACCTGTGGTGGCATCGACATCGCTTCTCTCATTACTGTACAAATTCTTTTAGCATTTGGAAAGAGATCCCATACTGTGCGGATGCTGCATTCCCTTCTCTAGTCTTCGTCACCTCACAAACTCACAAATTTATAGCGAATGTTGGGTTCACACCTGACCGGAAGGGGACAATCGTTGCGCATCAGGGTTCGGACGCGCATCGATCATAAGGATTGTGATGTCCGTCTCACCCACATCAACAATAAACAGGATCCCGTTCCCATTTTGGCCACCTATTCAAGACTCCGGCCTGGGTTTCGTGTCCTAATATATTGCCTTTTTCTTTTCTTTTTCAAACTTTTAACGTGCTATTTCGTGAGGTCTAATGTCGTGATAAGGCCAGGACGATCCTTCCGACCAGTATGCCGACGATGGCATTGTTGGCAATCTGGGTGAACTACCATTGTATGGCAACCTACAAGACCACTCTGGGCTATATGGTGGTGTCATGATTACACGGCCTGCCTGCCAGGCCGGGCCATGGTTGCTTGACCCTGCGTGTGAACTGTGTAACCATGATGCGATGTTAATAGTAAGACTGGGTTGGCCTGGGATTACATATCATATTTTCATCGCTCTCATTTCCAGCAGATCATAGTGTGATGGTCCAGGCGTCCTTCTTGGAGCGTTTTATGAGGGTAAAGAACTGTCTGTAGGATTATGGAAATTGTTTAGAAACCCGACTGTCGAGCCATGGTAAACTGCCATCATTGCTTGTTCAATTGCACGACCGATTCTATGTCAAACGCATGACCTGGGTTGGGACCGTCAGAGTTTATTATTGGGCATGCTTCGGTTTGCCAAAGGGGTGTATGGATTCAGCCTACTTACTTTTCCTGGTATGATACACTAATAGATGCGAAGCATCTCTCTGAATCGATGACCACCGGAGACTGGTGCACTCCACCGGTGCCTTTGCCTTCAGTGATGGAAAGAGGCGTCGAGCTCCAGAGACGCGTGCATTGGGACATACAGATGAACTGGCACATAGAAAAGCCGAAACTTTCTCTCTGAACCCCTGATGACCCCAGGCCGCGTTATGGAATCCTATGGAATGATACGAAACACGATCACCGGTAGGCTGGTGGGCTGGTCGGTGAGACGACACACCACGCGACGGATTTCGCGGCGAGTAAAGGTGTTCCCAGCAGCAATCGACTCGGAGTGTGGTACCTCAGGCTGTGCGGGAACAGGAAGACGAATTCTAGAATCCATGGGTCCAAGGTGTCACGGCCCGTTGTCTCGCAGCTAACACCCTCTTTCCGTCGTACTGCAGATCAAGGGTTGGGGGGATATTGGTGGGGATATTCCATTTTCCCGTGGTCTCCGGGATTTGGGATCGGCACATGCCATGTGGACTTCCAAATCCGTGTACCAGACCTCCGACTCGGACCGACGCGTGCTCTCTGCAACACTACTGCAGTACCACGATACTGTATACTGTGCCCCCGGATCATGATACCTGGCGGCATTCCTGTCCCTGTCCTGGGGCCACTCTGGAGAGGTGTCGTTTTCTAGGAATATCAATCTGACATACTTTCTCTTTTTTAGTTTGCACTCTCTATTGATATCCATACTTGCCGTACCACGTTTCGGCAGTTTTTCGACTCAAGACAACGATGACCATTCCACTACCACAGCCTCGCTTCGAAGCTTTCATTGGTTTCTGATGCCCTCAATATCCTTCCCGAAAACAATCCCTCGCTAGACGTCCCCAGAGATGACGCCCACCTGATGGGTCCTCCTCTCGCCATGCTGGTTTAGTCCTCGAGCATCCATCAAAGACACCGTACTTCCACGGGGGGAAGTTCTAGGTATCGCTCAATCTTCAGCATATACCACACCCCAAACCAGCCATTCGTCATTCTCCATTTCAAGCCCCCGGCTCGGACCGCTCCGACCTGTGCCTCCAGCTTCAGGAGCGAATGCACACATTCTAGAACACGGGCCCTCCCTCGCATTCCCTACAGACTGCCTTGATGCACTTAATATTGTGCTGATAGACGCTGAATGTGAAAAACACTGTTGCGGCGCTTGTCGATTACTCCTCTCGGCAGTATACTATGAGCCGTGGTTGTTAACGCCAATAGTGTTTTTGGATGGACTTTCTGATGCGCTTGATTCCTGTCCAAACATACCCTATGATACACCCCTCGAGGCTCTTCGAGGAGAGCAAGGGGGGGGGGGGGGGGCTGGCACGTTTTCGTGCGTGGCGGCTCTAGGTATCATTCGTGAGGGAATTGATCGAGGGGTTGTCAGGATCAGAGATGTGCAAATTAGTGAGGTTAACGAGGGCTGAAGCCAAGAAAAAGCGTAATCTTCACCATTCCCTACACCTGGACCCTACACCTGGACATTCAAGTTAGCATGGCAATGATGGCACATCATCTTGCTTTGAGCGGCGCGGTTCCACTCGGGTACGTATGAATTGGTTCTTGCTGCCCTACAGGTAATGGTAATGATTATTTATAGAAACACACTTCAGCACTGCAGGGTGAGGCATGACGAGCCCTACAAGTCCAAATCCGGGAAATGCCGCAGATCGGAATATCCGTTTGGGCCAGAATTGAGAGTCAGCAGCGCTGGTTAGCCATATGCACGCACCAGGAGCATGCCGCTGGGCCGCGAAGTTCGTTCTTCTTAATGCCGCTACCACACCTAGAAGACCTTGCGTCCGTCTGTCAAGGCGCTGTATAGAAATGGCACCAAATGTTGCAGTTTCACAGACTTCACGCCAGTCACACTAGGGTACCGCTGCAATGAGGCCCTTTGTAGCGCTAGATGCTCGTTGCAGGCCCGATATCTCCCACTGCAGCTTGTTGGCTTCTGTTCTCTGTATGGTCTGCGTCCTATATAAGCGGAATCGCAATGTCTGGGTTGTGTGACACCACTTCGTTTTCCAAAAGTCATGGTTTGGTTATGGGCCGCCATTTCCCTCGCGTTTATCAACTTTGTCCATGCTTCTGTAGGCAAGCGTCAAGCTAATATCACCACACTTAGCTCTGCAACGGTCAATACGTTCGCTCCATTCACGCACTTTGCCAGCACGGCATACTGCGACCCGTCCACGACAATCAATTGGACCTGTGGCCGTACGTTGCTTGCCGTTTCTACCCTCGACGCTCGGTAGATGGTGAACTGAAGGATGGTACAACAGCTAATTGCCAAGCGAACCGCGACTTTAAACCAGTAGCAGCTGGGGGCGATGGCGCCGCCACCCAGTATTGTAAGGCGAATATCGAATGATATGACTACGAATAACACCCATGAACTTTTTTCAACAGGGTATGTCGGGTTTTCCCCATCGTTAGACACCGTCATCGTCGCGCATCAGGGGACGGTTCCCAGCAAGATGTAAGCATTACACCCGATCTTCCTTCATCAACGCTGCTGACCGCAAGAAATGCACGCCAGCCTCCCCCTCGTGACCGATGCTGACTTCATCCTCGAGCCACTCGACCCGTCTCTCTTCCCCGGAATTCCATCGACAGTGAATGTCCACAGCGGTTTTGCCCGAGTCCACACTAGGTATGTACGTCAAACTCGCGGCTAGCAGCAAAAAGACTTTTGTTGTCTGGTCTCTCTATGGTCCTTTACTGAGCTGACAGAAGTTGAAAATTTTCGCACATACAGTACGGCGCTCGCCATCCTCTCTGCTGTCCAATCTACTCTCAGGGCCCAAGGCGCATCGTCCGTCACCACCGTCGGCCACTCGCTCGGCGCGGCACTCGCCCTCCTCGACAGCGTCTTCCTCAAGCTGCAACTTGGTCCGAATGTGACTGTGAGCATGATGGGCTACGGGATGCCCCGCGTCGGGGACCAGAACTTCGCCGATTTTGTCGACGGACAGCTAGGAGGACGCGTGACACACGTGAACAACAAGGGGGACCCCATCCCGATTGTCCCTGGGAGGTTCTTGGGATACCATCATGTGTCTGGAGAGATACATATCCAGCCTTCTGATGTGTGGGAAGCTTGTCCCGGTGCGTCTCGACACCGCTTCTCTTTCTGTCTTTCGCTCGTGTCTTTTTCGAAAAGAGGCTGATGGAGGGCCATTTACTGTGCATATTCAGGTCAAGATAATCCCTCTAATTTGTGCATCGTTGGCACTGTGCCAAATATCGCTGATGGAGACGTGGGTGATCACAGCGGACCGTACGCAGGCATTACGATGAATTGCTCTGACAGTACGATATCGAGCTCGAGCACGAGTGGGGCGGCATCCATATCCACGTCAATATTAGGTGAAATGGTCTTAATTATACCTTTTATCTCCCTCTGTTTCTTCTGACTATGGACCATCTAAAGGGGGTTAGTAATGGTACTATATTATACCTGCTGTAGTAGTAGTAGTAGTAGTAGGTACACATAATAAGAAGCAAGTGCGCTGAGGAGGCAGTGGTACGTGTATGTGTATGAAGGCTGGCAAGTACGCCAGCTACACGTCAGAGTTCCCACTTGTAACATCGCATTGCAGTGTAGGCTGGATTAGTGTCAAGAGTTCAACGCTGAGTCGAAGAACACTGTAAAGGAAATGAATGTGTGATGGTTACCCCAATGTGATGGTACAGTACAGAGTGGATACCCTACATTTACTAAAATGGCCATACGAGAATGTTAAACTCAAACTGGGTGCATTAGAGGAACTCAGTCTCTTGGGGCAAAAGACGATGATATCCTGTATCTACTACCTAGTGGAGAAACTAGATACAGGATCGGTGTACTGCAAGGAGTAAATGAAAAGAGATGCTATGGGAGACTAAAGTCGTGGGAGTGGGTAAAAGGCTTTCAAATTGCCAACAAAGAGGCTGACGCGTCGCGAAGAGGGGAAGGATGTTGGAAAGTGAGTCGAGCTCAATTGACTCGCTCACGCATGGAATACCCGATTAGCCGAAAATTTATCATCTGAAACCCATCATCCCCTGACCTGACCTAGACCGGTATAAGTACAGTACAGTTAGATCGGCGCACCTCGTGTGCTTGTACCCCCAATACATGTCTCCCTTTGGTTTCCCTAGCCCCAAAATTTCAACAAGGCTGTCGTAGGGGCACTTTGCAATTGAACGGTGAAGGCGTGAAACGTGGGTTCGATATCAGAAGATGAGAATGGAAGGAAAGAGAGGAAGGCGAAGCAAGGGGAGTCTCTGGATCGTGATGGCGTCACGGTCGCGAGCTGTTCCTTGTCGCGGTGCCGCACTGGCACCGTCGCTACAACCCGTGCCTTCAACTGACGACACCCCAAGCGGGTTGCCCGGAGACAGTACCCCGCCTGTACGTACGTAGCATTTTACCCCACCAGATGCCGGCCCCGCTAGAAGAGGGGATGATGATTCGTTCACCACTGGCACGCGACCCAAGCAGTAGCATTCTCAGTACTTGGGGTTATCTGATTGATGCTGTTTTGGGGGCAACACATTTTCCAAGGAAAAACCGCGACACCGTGACAGGTCCCAGCGGCCACACCAATAGAAGTCGAAACCTATGAGGCGCACATCAGCTTCCATCGGCCCCTCTAACATCCTTGAATTGCTCCTTCATCATTATGCCTCAACTGTGTTTTCTCCTCGCTTCCAACCCGCATTACAGAGAAGAGTTGTGCCAGAGAATGTGTGTGTACGGGGTTATGGTGGCTGGTTTCAGTTGCACTCTCTCAAGTTAGCGGTAAAACAATCAGCCATTTGTACCTTGAGTCCGAAGCAAGAGCCGTCCTTGTGTCATGTCTCGGCTACTCTGGCGGCCCCGTGTTCCCAGTCAATTCAGTGTTCTAATTCTTCTCACACTCGTACTGTATCAACCCCACCATCGTTCCAACGCATTTGAAATCCTGAGAGGTTGCTTAGGCTGGCATGACACTATATGTATAATTTACATCGTTCTGCTCATCATCATCGATTCATCCTCCTTCCGATCATGATCATGAGCCTACCATAGCGGCTAGCGGGCTTTGGGAATGTGCCGATGAGTTTCAGTGGTGCGGGCCGTGCGGCACGTGCCACCTGGGGAAGGTTCTTTACATATGACCTGTGACCTGTCAACGCATGGCTCTAACAGCCTCGGAGCGGAGCCATGTGACCGCCTTACCACCTCCATTGAGAACACGTTAAAAATAGCAGTGCTATGATCCAAATCATAGCCTGCTCCCCATTCAAAACCCGGCCACCATCAAAATGATGCCGCCCTTCACCCTCGCTGGCCTCTCCGTCGCCTTTCTCTTCGGGCTCGTAGGGGCTACACCTATCATCTGGCAGGGGCCTCAGGGGGTCAAGCAACTTGCCCCTTTGCAGGTTTCGTCTTTCCTGCCCTTTGTGAAATATTCGGCGGCCGCCTACTGTCAACCTAGTGAGACCATTTCATGGGATTGTGGAGGTAACGACGTCCATCAATTGGCGTTATATCTGTACATTCTCTTACAATCTTTACAGCAAAGTGTGACGCGAATCGCGATTTCCAACCCGTGGCATCCGGTGGCAATGGAAACGACATCCCGTATTGTGAGCGGTCACTCATTACTCTCCCATATCTACCGTCTCATGAACTGGTAGGGTATGTTGGTTATGCACCTGAGCAAAGTACGGTAATTGTTGCGCACCAGGGTTTCGACGTGCGTCCTTTGTGAGTCGTACTAGGAACTGGTTCTGCAACTGTTGATTAACCTTGTATCTCAGCCTTGCCGATCCCGCGGTGTCCCAGGAACCACTCGATCCCATCCTCTTCCCCGGTGTACCGCTTAGCGTCAAAGTGCACAGAGGCATGGTGCATGAACAGGCAAAGTCCGCACCCCCACCCATATATCCGATCCAATTGCTGACGTTCGAGTAGAACTGCCGAGGTCATCCTTGCTAGCGTGAAGACTGCCCTTGCCGAGTTCCATCCTGATTCTGTGACGGTCGTGGGACACTCTACGGGTGGTGCAGTGGCTCTGTTGGACGCTGTCTCCCTGTCCGCGCAGCCCTTTGTAGACGTTGCCGTCAATGCGATTACATTCGGCATGCCGCGAGTCGGGAATAAGGCCTTCGCCGACCTTGTTGACCAACGTATTGGTATCGTCCGCATCATCAACAAAGAAGACTTTATTCCTACCTTACCCTCGTTGCGTTTCGGTTACCATCACCCTTCCGGAGAAATACACATTCAGGAATCGGGCGCCTGGGTTTCATGTCCTGGTTCGTTGATTCTCTTTTGTTGGACCCTTGTTAAACACTTTCGCATTATCTAACGTTGATTCAAGGCCAGGACAACACTTCCGATCAATGCACCATCGGCGGTTTAGAGGGCGACCCCTTCAAAGCCAGCTTTTGGGACCACTTTGGGCCATATTATGGTGTGGAGATGCTCTGCCACAAATAGAATCGGGAGCGACGTATCATATCCTAATTAATTTATCGGTGTCGAGCGAAGTTGTATACCAATCGAGGTGTGATAGTTCAGATACCTTTTTTCTTTGCGGGCAACTAGTGTGGTTAACAGGGTCCTGGATCGTGTGTAAAGAACGAATTATTCTATATCAAATGCATCATTTGTACTCCTACCTGCTAAGGGTGTTCGAATGACTTGCTTCGGTGTGCCAAAGGGAACGAGTAGCATATACTTACCACAGTAGGAAAACGAATTCTAATGAGTGTCGGATCATGAAGTTCCGCGCTATACCTGGCTGTGTTACAGTAGCACGCGGAGCCAGGTCCCGAAACCAAATTGCCTGACCAATCTTTCGACCCATCAAATCGTCTGTCGTTGCTCACTGCGACAACAGTAGCACCACGTAGATCATAGCTAGTTTCTCGATCTCCACATTGGAAGGCGTTCACGGTTTTCGGCGATAGAGCTCCCCAGTCGCAAACACCACCTGCTTTGTAGTTGTGTAGGATGATTGCGAGCAAGGGAGAGGAGGTGGTGGCCACCCTCTTGGGATAGCACCGAGAGTTCGAGCCTGGGTCGATGAATGAAGGCAATATATTTAAGAGGATCCAAAAAGGGGGATCCGTCGAATGTATGCCAAATGGTGACGGTCAGGGGACCGCAAGGTGGTGTATCTACTTGTGCCAGTGGCCGTCTGAGAATGTCAAACCAAGGGTGGCACTAAAGAACACCATGACCGATCCCTTGGGGCGAAAGACTATAACATCCTGTTACCTCCTGGAGGAACTATATATCTACATATAGGATTAATACACCGCAAAGAAAGGATATATTAATGAATGACCCTTGACGGCGTAAGGCTGCAGCGGTGCCGTGGTAATTGGTGCGAGGTTTTGACGACAAAATAGGTAGGCACATCAGGACCAGAGTTGCGTGGTTGTGAGGTAAGTGAAGAAGTAAGGATATCCAAGGCAGCGATGAACGCGGGATATGAGGCTCTGAACACGGCTGGAAAGGGAAGGGGGGAAAGAGAAGGCAATAGGACCTGGCCCACCCAGGACCTCTCACTCAGAAACGGGACGACGTTGCGGCTGCAGCATTGGCGCCTGCCCACAATTTGGCAAGTCCGAGACAGTCGGACATTGACTGCTACTGCCAGTTCTCTAAGGTTTGGAACGATGGGTCACGAGTCACCGAAATCTAGCACATATCTAGACTAGTCCCGGCGGCCGCACCAACCAGGGGACTTGCAACGCCAAGATGTGAGTGCAAGGGATGAGGGTTGCTAGTAGTTACTGTACTTTGAAAAATGCTTCCATTTCCCTGGAAAGCTACGTTGTCGTCTTGCCGTTAAACCCAATTGCTGAGAAGCGTTGGGCCTGAAAAAGTGTGGGGTTACGCCGGTTACGGTCGGCCCGCGGTGCCCTATTTTGCCTAGATGTCCGATGTCTGTGGTCTGGTGGTGTCATGCTGTCAGGGAAAGTGAAACAATGACCAGAAGTGGAGCAAAAACTTTTCCTCTTGTACTTCAACCATAGCTCTTTCTCTCCTCTTGTAAATCTTAATCGCCTATGCATTTCTACTTGACGAAAAAGCAATCAGATGCGGACACAGAACCGTCGGACGTAAATCTCACTGCGATTTACCTAAGAACTGACTGGCCAACGTCCAACAGGCGTGCACGGGCTAACCCTGTAAATATGAATATAGGTATAGAATCAATTTGCCAGTGTAGGCAGGGGGGCCATGTTTGCAAGTTCTAGAAAACGATGGGTCCAGGCAACTCCCGTTTCATCAGGAACAGCACTAAAAAAATTCCGAAAGATAGAAAAAATTGTGAATGATTTGGTTTGATTGCGACAATAAGGTTCTATATCTAATACTGTACAGTCACTTGGGCAGAATGCGGGCGATTCTCAATCGGAGGGTCATCCTGGTCGAGGGCACTAATATGCCTGGTGTACCTGTCTTGAAGTCGCAGTCATCCTTGGGTCTAAATTTTCGGTTACAGATATAGTATCACACCCTTGTAACACGTCCCGCACAATAATTTGATATATACACAGATCAAATATCCCCAAACATCACATATCCATCCCCGCGGCTGGAAATCCGGGAAAAACCGGTGTCATAGCTCGTGCTGAGTATGTAAAAAGCTTCGGATTCCTTTGAAACACCACATCGCCTTAAAAGAACAAAACTTTGGTTGGCGGCACAGTGTAGATTCAAGAATACCGAGTTTCTGGAGGGTGAAATAGTGTGGTGATCAACCTGTTCTGCTTTCGGAATTTTGTTCTACTTCCTCTAATTGCATAGTACGGTAAAACAAATTATTCGTTGCTGGAAGCTTAAGGTACACTAGTACTGGCAGCTGTCGTCATGTCATCATGTCATGTGCCACAGGTGTGCTTGCTTCTGTGACCTGTCGGGGTTCTAAATTTTCTTGCGCTTGCGCTTGGCCCGTCCCAAGTCTACCCTCCCACTTCGCAATTCTGGAGGTTGCCCCCGCTCGGCTTTGGCGGGTATGTGCAATTTCGCACAGATGCATAGCATGGCTAATGTCACTGGCCGTAGCGTGTGGTCCAATACGTTCATGCATGTTTCCCTGGTCATTATCATCAATCCGTCCCACCTCTCGAATATAATGGCAGGAAACCCTCTCAGACGCTCCGTCATCTACTAGCTATATATGCTGGCACACAATCAGGGCTACGAGTGTTGTCTGTCTTTCCGCCTTTGAAATTATGCTGTTGAGTTTTAGTGGCGCGACACGCAGCACTACAATAACGTCCTTGTGCGGATGGTACATGTACAATTCCGTCATGGCCTGATCCGGCCCTGTCAATGTACAGTAACGAGGTCTATTCTGTTGATGTTTTGACCTTGAAACCATATGCATGCTGGCAGCCTTCCCATCTCCATCGAAGTCCCTTTTAAAGTTGCATTGTGATGGTCCGGATTCCAACCGGTTCCCCGTTCAAGCTGTGGCCACCCTACTTCTGGCAAGGGAAAATGCTACGCTCCACCCTCTCCGCCGCTGTTTTTCTTTTCGGGCTCGTCCAGGCTACACTTCTAGGTCAGCACTGGGTTAGCCCACTTCATTCCTCGGAAATTTCGTTTTACCTCTCCTTCGCAAATTTTTCTGCCGCTGCCTACTGTCAGCCTAGCAAGACCATCTCATGGGATTGTGGAGGTATCAAATCCATTAGTCTCAATAAATCCGTATGTTTTCTCACAACCTTTAAGCCAAGTGTGATGCGAATCGTGATTTCCAACCCGTGGCATCTGGTGGGAATGGGAAGGATATCCCATTCTGTAAGAGATTACTCATTCCCTTCTCCAGTGCCGATCGTCTCACAATCTATAGGGTATGTTGGGTATTCACCCAAGCAAAGGACGGTGATCGTTGCGCACCACGGTTCTGACGTGCGTCAATTGTGAGTCGTAACATAGCGTAGGCCCTGTAACTGCTGATCAAGGTATGATTCCAGCCTTGCTAAACCTGAGATGCCCCAGGGACCACTCGACCCTTTCTTCTTCCCTGGTGTACCACCTAACGTGAAAGTCCACAGTGGTATGGCGCACGAACAGACAAAGTTTGTGCCCATACCCATAATATGACTGACCCAATTGCTGACTGATGAGTAGAACCGCTGAGGTCATCCTTGCTAGCGTGAAGACCGCACTCGCGAAGTTCCACCCATTTTCTGTGACGGTTGTGGGACACTCGACGGGCGGCGCGATAGCCCTATTGGATGCTGTCTATCTATCGGCGCAGCCATCTGTGGACGTTGCCATCAATGCGATCACTTTTGGCATGCCCCGTGTCGGGAATAAGGCCTTTGCAGACCTTGTTGACAAACATATTGGTATCGTCCACATCAACAACAAAGAGGACCTCGTCCCCACCCTGCCCTCGTCGCGTTTCGGTTACCATCACCCTTCCGGGGAGATACACATTCTGGACTCGGGGGCCTGGGTTTCATGTCCAGGTACATTGATTTTTTTAATAATAATAAATCTTACTATGGACTTTCGCATAATCTAACGTCGATTTAAGGCCAGGACAACCTTTTCAACCAGTGCACCGTTGGCGATATAGACAGTCACCCTTCGAAGGCCAACTTTCGGGACCACTTTGGACCATATCATGATGTTGAGATGTTCTGTTACTAGTAGAATCGGGTTGGTTGGGGACGGCGTATCATATTTTCGTCACCTCAGTGGCAAACAAAGTTGGTTATACCCAGTTGGGCGTGATGATTCAGGTGGTGCTTTTCTTGAGTCTACTTGTGTGGCGAGCAGGGCCCAGGGTCGTGTCCCGTATGACATCGACGATACAAAGTTTTCAATGCACGATCCCTTTCCAATGCCGTGAACTATTCTATTTTAGATATCATTTGTATTCGCACTGCCAGGGTTAGTCCGCATCAGTTCTCACAAGGGGTGCAAACAATTCGTAGTAATTTCATTCAGCCGACAAGCTTACCCTTGCGTGGGCCCCATTGGAGCATCTTTTGATGTTCTTGGGACAATCATCGACAATCTCCAGGGCTGCCAAGTTTTTTCCCTTAGATACAGGGCTTGTGGGCTTCTGCCCTCTCAGGCTCCTAGAAACCAAACTAACAGTGGTCATAGCTGTCCTCAAGCTAACGTCCGAAAAGGACCCGTATTCCCCTACCCCCCATGACCACACACCAAGGACCACATCTGCGCAGAGAGACCATCTCCCTCTAACAAAAATGCGGGCGGGAAGCATGATGACGACGGCCAACCCGTCTGGCCCTTTCGTGACCCCATGATAGGATCATGGGAAAATCACACCGCTTGTTCGAGACGCAACTCACCATTGACTTACCTTCTGCATCGACATCAGTCTACCGACCAGGCACGCGCCTACGTTCACAGGGCGGTACACCGCGTTTTTGGCCACTCTCCCACGCCCCACCCCATTGTTAGCGCGGGGAACCCCCGCAAATCGTGTGCCAGACTGTTACGTCGCGACCCGCGCCCCATCTACGCCGCTCTCCAACCCCTCATCCCCCTCCTGAAAAAATTTCCCTGACAGAGGCGGAGAAACTACCACGACCACGAGGCCGCGAGCGTCTGAAGGAGGTGGGGGCTCGCGGCCCGAGTCGTGAGGGTTAGGATTGACTCCGATTGACTTCACCTGAACCACCACACGTCCCGTCCAGAAGCACAGTTCACCTTGAACTTGAATACATAACTAGCATGGCCAGCTTCAATCGAGCTGCACCTACGGCCCGCGTACGTGCATACACGCTGCGTGTCATAAATGCGAAATTGAACAATACAGGGTTTTACACCCAAATTTGACGGTAAACGCAGGTAAGATAGTCCTAGCCGACATCTACAGGAAGCCCATGAGGAATTTCCCCGCCGAGCGAGCAAGTGGTTGCGGAGAGCTGTTGTACATCGTAGCAGGAAGATGAATTGTAACAGTGACAAGTGTCAGCACGCAGTGCCAGGCGCCTGTATTTTACATTAGAAGTACCAGTACGTAGTAGCAAACCACGCAGCCAAACTGCCTGGTGAGTTCGGAGTTGCCCAATCGTCAGCCGCGGCTGGGCGTGATGGCGGCACCACGCAGATTGTAGGCGATTTTTGCGACCTCCCTGCTGGACGGCTTTGAATGTCAGCCTACAACTTATATACCTCCATGGTGGGCGTGTGGTGCAACGGCAGTAAGGAAGGAAGGGGGCCAGCCCAGGAAAGTGGGTGAAAAAGACGTTGCCGCTATTACTGCCTGATCTCCTGTATTGGCGTTGAGAGGTGGAACCTGGGTGAAGGACCTCGGAGCATGGGCAATGAATTACAATTAGAAGGTTTAAAAAATGTTTACAGAACATGCCAAATGGAGATGGTCATTCAGAGAGACCATAAAGTGGTGTGCTTGTACAGTACAGGTAGATGACTAGCATTTACTAGTGTCTGTCCAAGAATGTCAGCCAGGGGTGCCTTATGCAATGTTGTTGGAAATAAACGCTTGAAGGTGGAGAACGTACAATGCCCGCATATCATACATATCATATAGTGAGATAGACGCAAGTGGAAAGGGAGAAAACGAGTAGAAAGTTGCAATAATCACAAAGAAATCGGATCGTGGTGCTGTATAGGGCGCGGGCTTTGGGGACGGCATAGGCTAGCATGTCAGCGTGGGAGCGAGGCGTCATGACAAATTTCAAAACAGTAATGAAAGCGTGAGTTGTGTCTCTGAGAAAGGGGCAGAGGAAAGGGCGGGCGAGACAGTAGGCGTCTTGGAGTGTCATCCATGGATACGAAAAGTATGCATCTGTTAGTTTCACGAGGGGCGAGGGGGAGCGAACACAGTCGTATTTCAGAGGCACACGCACGGGGTGACTCCGGATATCTGTGCCCCATTTTATCTGTATTGTGGTCCGGGATAGTAAAGGTTGTTAAAAAGCTATTTTTTCAAGTGTCCTAAAATGCGCGCCGGGCCTCGCGAGTTGGTACTTTCATCCCAATAGTCTCTTCTGAGTCTGTTCTGTGCAGCGCGGCAAGCGTGGTCAACCTAAATATTCACAAGACCGAGTCAGCCAGGCATGAACCACCCGATTTCAAAAAAAAAGTTCGGACTCTTGTTTTTCCTAGACTTTTCGTCGTTGCCATGATGGAAGTCTGGGTAACTCGGAGTGCACTGAGCTGCTGAGAAGTGCAAGCTTGCCAGGGCCCGCTGCTAAGCCGCATGGTCACGGCGAGCTCCTACCTCCAAACTGTTTCCGCTCACGGTGACTGACCGTAGTTGCAAAAGCGACACTGCAAATACCCGCTGACCGCGGAGGTGTGTGACGGCACGTGCCCGGGCCGGTAGCGGGTCAATTTTTTTTCGTACTGCAGTTGGGGGTCTGTGTGATTTGTTGGCGCTCGGTCGGTGCAACCGTCGGCGCTTTTTCGGGCTCTATGCTTACAACGATACCAGTCGGAAATCGGAATACCACGGAGCACAGGTAATTCATGGTTCCAACAGAATAGAACCTAAACATTCGAATCAAGTGATTATCCGCTTGTGTCATGCTATTGCTTCCCTCTGGCATAATATTCTCGACTGCATGCGCCGCTGCGCGACCCGAACTTGCCTATCATCATGCCTCACTTGCACAGCTATTTTCTCCCTACTTTCTATCACAACTTTAGATAAGGTAGGCCTTGAAAAGTAAGTGCGAAGTTGCGGACTTATTTCACAGCGCGTCCTGCCTTAGAGGTAATACCTACTGGTATACTTCGAGGCTCCGAGTCAAACCATGGCTGTCTTTACTCTGTGTCAGCTACGATGACTTGTTTTCTGGCGCAGGGATTTTGGTTTTCCCCATGCTTTTATCGACCCATTTCATGCCTTGCAATTCTGGGGGGTGTTTTCTCAGCTCAATGTAATTTTGCACTGACGCGTCTCATGACTATGCATGACTTGTACCACTTGTCCAAAATCGAACTGTCGACTCCTGCTCGTACTTATCAATTGGTCCACCTCTCCCGGACATAGGCAAGAATGCCTCTAGATTTCCGCCACCCACTGTCAATGTGCCAGCTCAATATTGGGGTGCAGAGGTTTCGTGCCTAGCTGGCTGAGTCTGGCTCTGAGAAATACATTGTTCGGATTCAGTTGTGCTACATGGGCCACTACCACAACTTTGGTGAACTTAGGAATGGTTCCATATAACTTTCCATTGCACGCTTCACAACTCTAGTATCGGAAATACTATGGTTATTCTGACGAATTGATCTGTTGGTTAGCTCGATCGCCCGTGGTCTGAACCAAACTTGCGTAATTTCGAATTTTAGGGCCTCAGAATACTGTCGACCTCCCCACCTACGTTGAGAGTGGGTTTTAAAGGGGACCTTGCAATTACCCAGGTTGTAGTCGTTTCCCCGTTCACAATGCGGACCTACTTCTGACAGTGAAAATATTGCCCTTCATCCTCTGCTCTTTCCGATGCCACCTTTCCCTTCGGGCCCGTCTAGGCTATGCTATCACTTGGCGGGAGGTCAGCACACTTGATCCGTTGCAGGTTTCATTTTACCTGGCCCTCACGTACTCCGCGGCTACTGCATACCGTGAACCTAGTAAGACCATTCACAGGGATTGTAGAGGTATCGACACTAATACTCTACGTATTCTCTTATGTTCACTTACTGCGTTTAAAGGAAATTATGACGGAAATCGTGTTATGCGATCTGTGGTATCAAGTGGCGATGGAAAGGTCATCCCGTTTTGTGAGAAATGCCTCGTTTCTCTTTCCAATATCGTCTCACGATTCATAGGGCGTCTTGGGTACGCACCCGAACGAAACAGTGGTCATAGAAAGCTTTCCAGGTATTCACCGGCAGCTAAAATGACGCGAATTGATCCGCCAACTTCATCTACTGTATCCCTTCCCCAACGACCATGCAAGTCTACCACGCACAAGTCCAGTATACTCAAAGACGTGATTGTTTCGCGGCCAATTTGTTTTTCTTTTCAACCTACGTGTCCGGACTATAGAGCATAGTCTGTTCCCTGTGATGCGGAGTTTAGTGTCAGCGTGTATGCCTAACCTCTGGCTCTTCGTCACAGAAAGTACATAGTATCCTCCATACCGCCAATGTACTTGACCTGACGTAAAAGTGGAGTCATACAGGAAACCCAGGACAAATGTGGGACATCAAAGATACCCGGGCCCGCCCCGGAGGAAGGAAGAGTGCCACCTTTCAACGAAGTTGCGAACCGATCCGTTGAACAGCGATGGTCATGGTGGGTAACGAAGGGTTTTGCGGAATATGGATGGACAGGTATTGCTGTGGCAAATGATCATGTGGGACATCAAAACATAAATGCTCGAATCCGACGAGCATACCCCTGACGACGAAATTATGAAGACAACGATATGGAAACACCATCCACAGCCTCTCGGCCACATCTCGAACAAAAAGCAAACCCCGTTATTTATTTTATTCTGTCAATTTGAACTGGATCATCGACGGATCTTTGCACACCGGCGTAGTTTCCAGAGATGGTACCCAACAAGAGCAGGCTTGCCGACGAGAGTACCAGCGCCGGACACACAAAAGTCTCACAAACAGCAGCCAGTCGTCCTCTACATCTGAATCTTTCATGGCAAGCAATTGAATTCTTGAGAACTTCGCAGAACATATTAGTACGCTGTGTAAGCTTGTGGGTATGTTAATTGACAATGCAGAGACAGAGAGTCGAGCACCTGCGCTGGAAGTCTGCTGAACTTCACCGGCTTCACCTCTCGCGTGATCCCCTTAGTGATGGAACATTGACCCGGTGTCATCGTAAATCGCCATACAATAACACGGCCGCGAGGTGGACCGAGCTGAAGATAGCTTGACGGAGAGCCCAGAACTTCCTCGGATTTCAGACGCAAGAGGTCTGATCCAGCACCACGACGGGTCTAATTGGCCCGAGGGCTCGAAGCGATGTCAACACCTGTTCTATCTGGTTGTAAAAAATAGAGCAGAATAGCGTGGATTTCAACGTGGGCTTGCGGAAAGAAGGACCTCTCGCTGCGGATCTCCGAATGGCTAGCAGAAAGCACAACTGGTGCGTGTTGGGGAGGGACCCAGTTTTGGGTGATGCAGAGGGAAAAAAGAAATACGATTTTTTGGTTCCTGGTTCGAATCGCGTACGATTCGCTCAATTTGATCCACATATGGACTGGCGCAGGCACACACGGCACCCATTTGATTGGCATACTAAGGCGATTTTGATTTTTCTCAAATAAACGAACACCCACATGCGAGGGATTGCGTGTTGTTCGGTGCCATGGGTGAAAGAAAAGGCGTGGGTGTCGTGCACACGTACAGTACCGTGGTGCAGTTCCGTCACAGCACAGTCCAGGCTGCTGGCCTGGGCACACCAACAGGAATGGAGTGATAGGCGTCGTTGACTCGAACACGGCATTGTAGTTCCTGGATTTACGTCCAATCCTTCCCCAATTCGGGATTCGCTGATGGCGGTCAACACGAGAGAAGGCCCATGCACCTGTCCGTCCTTGTCGGGGTGTCCAACCATCGAGGATGATACTGTGGTGAGTTCGCTGTGTCTTACCCTCGGCCGTTTGTTGACAGCCTGTGGGGAATTGACTACCACTGGCACTCCCTCCCTCCCCCGGATCTTGGTCTACTCCACGGTGTTGCTCGAGCTGGCCTCGACCTCAGCGAATCGGGTGCCAGTGGCCCAGTGCTTTTATTCGCTGGCCGCCCGCGAGGTGCGAAGTGAAGGTGTCACAGTGCCCGCCTTCTAACGGAATTCCACGAGCACCCACGGGCACTGTTCTGTGCTGGACTGAATTGCTCCAAATTTTGATCGTTTTCCCTTTTTCGTCTCAGTCAATTTCGAAGTGACAGGCTCGTGGGAGCGTGCCTGGCATCGGCACGACCTTTTGTTCTGCCGTTGGCACAACGCAGGTCAGCCTCGTTCCTGCACATCACTCACTTGTGTGAGTTGGACTTCATTTTTCATCCCTGATTCTGAAACACACTTGCACTCACCAGGTAGTTCACCGTACTACCCTGTCATGGGGATTTTCATCTGTGATGGAGCACAATGATGTGATACGGGATGTTGGGAACATCATGTGGCGTACCCAGGGCAGTGTTCTAAATTAGGGATCCACGTTTTGGGCCCGAGGTCCAGGCATGGCGTGCACTATTAGGACACCTCCACAGGGGCTGGCGTTACTTGTGCCGTTGGTGCGCGTGATGGGTTCAAGCACTGTGCCAGTACTGTGCCCTCCCATTCAAGACAGTACGGTAACCCCTTCCTTCCCCGCAGTGCCCCCACGAAAAGCCCCAGACCTCTAGGTGATATGGCTACGAGAGGCGACCCAGATACACAGGCTCCTTGCGCCCTGAGCGTTGTATTCCCACACTGATCCGCGACGTCTGTTGGCCCTTCTGAGATCCGCCCTCAGGGCCTGATCAGACCGGTCAGCTCATCCGGCGCCGAATTGCGCCGATCCCCAAATTAGTCAAAACCTACTGTATCTCCGGCGCTTGGGTTCTGAAACGTTGGCTTGGATGGGTTCAGTCCGAGTGGGGATGCTGGGAGCGGGTTTCACAGTACAGTGCTGTGCAGTACTGTGTCATTCAGCGCAGTCCTGTACGTTCAGGTGGTGTACCGGGGAGGATAGCCATCGGAGACCAATTTACCACATGTTTTGCACCGTGTTTGCTAAGCGAGCCACGCAGGCGCCATCCATGCATCGGACAAACCCTGGTCGGGGACGTCCGGGATCAATTATCGATCGCGCTCAGACAGTGTAAGCTACATCGTGATGAGCCCACCACGCGAATAGGGGGACGTGTGGCACCATTGACATCGGAATGCTTAGGTGGTCTTGATCAGGTTAGTGGTGCGCGAAAGAGACTAAGGAGTCGGGCTCGAGTCGCCGAATCCGGGCCGTCCATTTTCATTGCACGGTTCTAGGGCGTCAACGTCAGTTGGGATTGCACCAGTGCTGCAAGCTCCTACTGTAGAGTGCATACAGTATAGCATCGCCATTAGGGCGATGTCCGCAGGGCGCCGATCAATTGTTCGATCATGTCATGGTTGCACGGACTGGACAGGCAAATGGATGCTAGAAGAGCCACAAGAAATGTCACTGCGGACTCGCGAGCATTCTATGTGTAGCGAAGGGACCAGCCACACATGGGGATCCCAAGTTTTTGCGAGCTTCACGTCTAGAATGGCCGGACCAGGTCTGACATGTAAGAGTAAGGGAGGCAGGAGGCAGGACTGGCAACAGCAACGCTTTAACTCCCTATTGTGGACCCCACTGGATGATTGTATAGGACGTATCGCCGTATTATCATTCGTTCTGAGGTTCTGGTCGGAAACACGATATTGCCGTACCATATCAGGGCGCATATTATTACGGCACTGTTGCGCCGATCCCGCCATTGATTATTTTACGTCATCAACAACCGCACAAACTACCCGAATCGTGATTGCTTAATCAGAAGGTTGGAGCGAGTTTGAACGAATCTTCTCCACACCGTCCAACCGTGAGACGAGAACCACATTGTTTCCCCCCCGCTTTGAGGGTTTTACCAGCTGGAGGAAATGGGACAATCAGTCGGTGTTGAACGTTGAACTCCTGCCCGGGCTGCCCATGGCAGCGGGCATGTTCGAATTTGGTTCCCAGCGCATCTGTCTATTCAAAAGACAGCTTGGCGCACGGCGTATGGAACAGCGGAAACCTCGGCTACGGTTACGCCCTAAACGGATTGGCTGTTAGGCCATGTCGGGCGTCAGGCTGTCAACGTCGGGGTCACTTCTTTCAGGCAAGCTAGAAAACATGAACTTCGGTTGTGGTTATTGTTATCCGTCGTCTCATACACCTTGAATCCTTCCTCCAACCAATTTAACTACATCAATCATCTATTTGTGGGTTACGTCGGATGATCTGTGGGCGCAGAACAGAATTGTTGGGCACAATCAGCACCAGGCGCTCGGGAGTCAGATCGAGATTGTAACGTCACAGCCACGAGCTTTGCGGTGAGTTCACTTGGCCGGCTTGGCGAAGTTCGGCGGCCTCATACTGTACGTATCATGATAAGAGCCCCACTAGTGTCCCTGTGAATAAGGGCTTCCAAAAATACAAATAAAATCGAGGGGATCCAGGATAAATACGGCAGATCATCGCCCTCCCTTCCCTTTACCCCTTCTCACGTCTCTTCCACGTCCCTTTCTCATCTTCCATCCCTCTACGCCGTTCTTCGTGACCTGAAACGACTTGTTAAGATGCAGAAATTCGCGTTCATCCTCCTTGCCGTCCTCGCTATGCTCATGATGCTCACCCCTCGTGTGGAGGGTGCAGCAATCTCCCAAAGGCGTGAGACGAATGCGGAGCGTTTCGCACGGGGCATGAACCCCCTTCCCCCTGCGAGGCGTACCGAGACCTCAAGTACGTCCGAATGACTCACTTGCTTCGGATGATTTGGTGGCTCACAGAAGGCCATGCTAACAGATGAGAGCCGTGACGGTGAACATAATAAGAAGCCCAAGCCCTCTGCACACCCCTATTGATGCCCTGCTTGCGCGGTCGTAGTCTAATAGACCGATGCTCTTCCGAGTCCACGTTGTATGAGTCCCCCTCGTTTTGGTCTGCGTCACCTTCTCGGGCTGACTGGTTTCCACAGGAGCTCCTCCTTGCGCCCTAGGAGTGGTTAGATTACGGATCCCTATTCAAGGCATAGTTTCTCACCGGACTATAAGACACGTTCCGTTACCATGTTCCATGTTGGGGGACATTACGAGTTAGATGTTTTTCATGGACCTTTTTCTTTTACCACGTTTGTTACGCAGATTACGAGCGGACTATCCGACTTTTTGAACCTACTTGAAATAGACTCTTCCATATTTTCTTTCTTGGTATCACTCCTGTCGCTATTCCGTGTAGTACAGTACAAGTATCGAGAGAGGAACTACGTACGGACAATTCAAAACCTTTGGACACCTTTTCATTTGATTTTGTGCTGAGAGTCGTTGCAGGTCAGATTCTTGTTTCTAGATTCGGAACGGGATTATCGGTTATTGACATGACACGGGTGCAAAACGCACCATATTTAGATAGTTCCATTTGACAGTGACATAGTGTACTAAGCGATTGTGTTAGCTTGCCACACCTGACAATCACCCGAATTTGCAATTCGGACGAATGCATCAAGCACTGTCCACTGGCAGTACTGCATCAACGGGGACGTGATGTGCTTCCTATAGGGAATCCTATAACATCCAACGTTTAACCACTCGCGTGGACATGACTAGCTGTCTCCAAATCAGCCCGACCCCGGGTCCCCGACGCGTTAGCCCGCGCCAGGACAACGACAGCCCTTCAAGCGGGATGGGCGCTACGACCTGTCAACGGACTCAGGGTCTGACATGTCAACTTACCCGTCGAAGGGTCGAAAAGTCACAGTTCCCACGAAACGAAAGGCGCTAAATAGACCCTCAACCTGGGCTTGGAAAATCAGGCCTTGTTTCCCCCCCCGGGTCACTTCTTCGACTTTGCAGCGAGTCTTGTCGCGTCGTTCCTTTCGTCCTCCTACAACAAAAATAAACCCCACTGTCCTTTCTTGTCTAGACACCACTCGCAGAAAAAGTCCATCTCAATATGAAGAAGTTCTTCGTCGCTCTTTTCTCTGTCGTTGCCTTGTTGGCAGTCGTCGTCCCGTCGTCTGCGTCTGCTATCAAACACGTAGAACGAGAGACGAATGCTCAACGTCTCGCCCGTGGTCTTCCTCCGAACCCTCCAACCCGTCGTAGCACAGCACTTGCTCGCCGTGCATCGCCGGCCCCCCCGTGCGTTCATCTTCTATTTCTTTGGTCTTTTGTGGTGCTTTTCCAGGAATTATGACCTGTTTACTGACTTGATCCCGGACATAACGTAGTAAGCAATACATTGTGGTATACGATTCGGATGGCCAGAAGCTTGGCTTTGTTCAAAACGGCGGTGCTTCGTACGTATTTTGATTTGTCCTCCTACACCACGAGGATCCTTATTCAATCCTTTTTTTCCTTCCTCATTTAGCCACGGTATCAGCGTTGGCGATAAAATGAACTTTCCGGTTACGTTTGACCCTACGTCCCACACAGTTTTCGTGCGCATCTTTTCGTTCATTGTTATATGCAGCGTCATTGACATGATGTCAAGTCGGCGGGGAATGGAAATCAGTACCTTGGTGGCCATAACCAACCTACGGTTATCATGGGTTCTGAACTACCCACGTGAGCTTTCAACCATTCGCGACAATTGACGAATGGATGGTTGATCCCCTCTTCCAGGTCTACCTACCTCCAGAAGGTCTCTAATAGTGACAAGAATGGTATTTATAACCATAGTTTCTTGTTGGCATCAATACCCTGACACGAGGACTGCAGATGAGGCTAATATCTGGTATTCTGGCGCCAATAATGAGCTCCTTGGCATGTGGACGAACCCATCTGGGCCTCTGGTCCCCATCTACTTCTTTGAGACCAACGACGGCTCTATCCTGATGACCGGCGACGCTGCTGCTTTCCCAAAATTGGAGCAATTGGTGTGTCTATTATCCCCGTCCCTCCTGTTATCTTCGTCTCATCTTCGTTTCAGCACCTATTCCTTGCCAGCTTTTCATCGTAAGTATGTTCAGTTGTAGAGCCTCGCGTCCGATTTTGGTCCAGTGGTTATTGTTACCCTTTTGCATATCGTCATGCTCTCCGCGTGCTCGTTTGAGTCCTATCGATACCATTTTTGCTTCATCATTTCATGTATAGAATAAATGGACAGCTTCGGCGTCAGTGTTTATGTTACTTCCTTGGACATAGTAGTACGTCCTGTGGTCATGTTTAGTATTCCCAGGCGAACTTTGGATTCCGTCGTATTCTAGCGGACCTCCTGATTATTTTGAAGCATGGGTGAGCCTTTTGAGAATTGTGATGCACATCAGAGGTAATGTACATTGCAGCCGGTCACAGGGTTGTTGCCCTGAGATCTTCAATACTACCACAACATGTCTTAGCCTTCTACGGCTACAAACCATATAGAACATTGAAAACTACATCCTAGTACAATAGAAACAGCCCCAAATAATTCTCTGATATGTAAGTGTCATGGTCATGCTGGGGAATCTGTCATGGAGTTGCAGAGGGAGGCAGACTGACACCCTTCTCTCGTCTGAAACCATTGACTTCCATCTGACAGTTGTCTGTGTGTAGAGGGATAGCTTCACGCGTGAAGGTGGACGGTGGCTCGAGTATGTGGGAACTTCAATGGGAGGAAAGGAGGTTTCACTTTACAGTATCTCCGCTCATGTAACCTGGTAGTTTGCATCCGAATCGATCGTCCTAGCAAGCATTTGTGATACGTATCGACAGCCAAAGGGTCACCATTTGTGTTTATTTCTTGAGTCACCCAACCCTCACATGTTCTGTATGCCAGTTACAACATGGACAGGTCAATAAAGGGACAACGCACACAGCATGCACGCATCAATGTCAGAAAGGGGGCGGGTTATTTCAATGACGAAAGATTAAGCCCAGACAGTAAACGATCGAGCGGAGCGATGGCCATGACGACGACAGCGGAAAAAAAGGAGCGATTCGCCCCGCTATTTCCAAGGCACGCGAGGATGATCGAGGGGACGCAAGAAGTCCTATCATTCTACTGGGCCGTGACTGGGAGGTTTCATACACAAACATGATGGGAGTACAGTCAAGGAGCAGAGGGAATGAATTGCAAATACACCGTAGTCCGAGGAATGACAGGGGACACAGATACAAGAGAAAGAAAGTACAGAATGCACATAAAGCGGTCGCGCTCTAATTGATCTGATGATAAATATGGAAAGCAGGCGTTTATCTCCATCTCGGTGCCTGATAAAGTCTGTGCCACAATTAATTACTAATCGCCAGGAATGGGGATAGGGGCGAAAACATTCCTTATTCTGTGGACCTTCCTTAGCTACACGAGCAAATTATGCCGTGTTCAATTCAGCTCGCTGTCGAGACATTCATCCGTGCCAAGACATTAAGCCCCTTCCAATTGCAACCGGCGCCACGACCTATGCAACGGGTGTGTTCCTGTTGCGATGCGTCAAAAAAATCTTTGTTCCCACGCGACGCGCGATGCGCTCAAAAGGACGCTCGACTCGTCCTCGAGAACAATCAAAAACATTCTCTTTCCCCCCCCTTCTCTCTCGTCGAATTCGTTAGCGCGTCGCGTCGCGTCGTTCCTTTCCTTCCTTGCAACCTAGCAAAAACCCCACTCTCTTTCGTCACCCACTGTCCTTCCTCGTTCAGACACAACCCGTAACGTCTTTTTAGAGGAGAAATAAAAATCTAGCGTAACAATGAAGACATTCTTCCTCGCGCTTTTCTCTGTCGTCGCCTTGTTGGGCCTCGTCGCTCCCTCATTCGCGTCCGAGGTCACACATGTCGAGCGTGAGACGAATGGCGAGCGTCTCGCTCGTGGTCTTCCTCCGAATCCCCCTACCCGCCGCACGACCGCCAAACGCCACCGTCATTCTCAAGCTCCTCCGTGCGTACAGTTTTATTTTCTCTTGCGCTTATCCACTGACCCGATCTCGACATATCGTAGGGCCCCGAAACAATATGTCGAAGTCCGCGACCTCAGTGGCGATATACTCGGCTTCATCGCGAATGGTGGTGGCCGGTGCGTATTTCCGTTTCCCGTATAACCCTACGCGGAACCTGATAGTATTGTTCTTCGACGCTTTCATCGTTTAGCCAGGGTCTCAGTGTTGACTGGCGCCTCAACTTCCCAGTGACATATAACGATGGTAGCCACACATTGTCTGTGCGTATTTTTGTGCCCAGTGTTTGTATGCCAAATGATTGATGAAATCGTTCCAGAATGGGGGACAGTTCCTCGGTGCCCATAAGCCTCATGGCCACTCCAAGTGAGCTGAAACATTTGTGACGATTTGCAAATGGATAATTGATCCCCCTCTTTCAGGAGTGTTTTCCTTGAGAAGGTTTCTGACAACGATAACGATGGTATCTTCGGTTACAGTTTTCCGTTGGCATCAGCACCCTGACTTCAGGATTACAGCCCAAGATCATATCTGGAAGCTTAACGATGGTGGTGTTCTCACTGCTACCTTGAGTTCCCATGGAAGTCAGACTCCTGTCTACTTTGTCCTCAAGGGCGACTCTATCAAGCTGACCGGGGACCCCGGTGCTTCTGGGGGCGAGCAAGTGGTATGTTTATCGTCTCCCCTCTGTGGTCCTCGTCTCATCTTCGCTTTCAGCAATTCTTTCTTGTTCATTTTTAATGGCTATGATGATCTGTAAAGTCGCAAGTCCAAATTTTTGTCTGGTGGCCATCGTTACCCTTTCTCATGTGGCCTATGCTCTCCGCGTGCTCTTGCTTTGCGACTGCGTCGCGTCAATACCATTTTTTACTTTGATAGCTGGGATGGGTGGTCGTTTTATGTGTTTGTGTTACTTCTGTGGCATACAGGTACATCCTGTAGCGGGTCTCTGATGTCCTTACGCGATCTTTAGATTCGTTTAGAATCGAATGCTGTTGTTTGTTATCTTAACCTGCGTGATATTGGGAGGATGATGGCACGTGAGAGGTACGTACGGCTGCCACAGCTAGTTTTTGTTTCCCTTCCCCATGACTTTCTCAATGCTGTCTCTGCACAACTGCGACAGACTCGGATCACGTAGAGCTTTGAAATATGTATTCTTATGTACAATACCTTCGGTAAATTTTTGACACGCGAAGCCCATGCTTGTAGGGGATGCTATTGCGGAGTTGCAACTGCGTGATCCTCACGAGTCACTTCTGAGACACCTGACCTTCACAAGCCAGCCTAAGCGCGGTATGCAACAGCTGCTTGTCTCCGTATGGACCCCAGATCCTTGCATTCATCAAGGCCTTACTTTCAACTCAATCTTGTACAATTCTTGTCTCCAGGGACCGCCCAACTCATATTACCATCACAATAACCGTATATCCCCAACGCCATGTGGAGATGACTGAACCATGCCTCATTGGAATGTGCAAAGCCCGGCCCGAACCACTTTACGGTCTGCCCTGACCGTGGTGCCTTCCCGAGTGATCGGCGCCATCAGAGGAGTTCAGCCTTGATAATCATTTGAAATTGTGAATGCATCCGTACGTCACGCCTTCGGGAGGAACGGGCAAGCTGAGGGGCCAGAGCTAAACACCCAAATCGTACTTTCCGTGTGCCCACCCAAATCCAAATTCACATATCAGGCAGCGCCATGAACCCCAATCGGTCCTTCCTAGGGCATCTCCTCTCTCCCCCGAACGACGTCCTTCCCGCCGCTCAGCATGCATAGGCTCTCAGTCATTGCCCTGACCCTCCTGGTCATCATTGCCTCTATCCTACCCCCTGTGCTTGCCCGTGAGACGAATGCTGACCGTCTCGCGCGAGGTTATCCCCCTCTTCCCCCTGCTCGTCGTGAGCCCACCCGTCGTGACACGGCAAAGCGAAGTGGACCCTCAGCTTCTTCGCAGACGTGAGGCCACTCCCTGCTCCACCCTGGGCTCCATCCTTTGGATCAGATGCTGACCCCCCTATCTTCCCTTTTCTTAGCGTTAGCGGTGTCATCGAGGTTCGTGACAAGGCAGGGTCCCATCGGCTCGGATTCGTGTTGAACGATGCAGACATCTATCCGTAAGTACACGGAGACACGTTCCGTCACACCGGTACCTTGGGGTATTGACAGCCTGTCGTTCCTGACCTTTCAGTGTTGTTGGAGTGACCGATGCTGGCCACACTGATGCCCTTAAGGCAACGTTTGCATCCGCCACCAGCACTCTTGAAGCTACTGTAAGCGTCGGCATATTTATTCCTTGTGAATCGGTCAATGACTCGCACACTCTAGAACTTGGGTTTCAAATCGCCACCGTTCAAACCACCCTTCTTCCTGGGCTCGACCTTCCCTGACCCGAGTAACCCCAAAGAACCCCCCCCTGAGTGCGTCCCTTTACGTTAATGATCTGAAACTCCCGAGCACCTGTCTCACCCCACGTTTTTTCTTTGACAGAGGATGCCTCTTAACGATCGTCCCAGATAGCCGTACGGCGATGTGCTTATTTGGACGGTTTGCAAGATACTGACTGCGTTATTTCCTTCTCAATGCAGCTGGCGCCCACATCTGGTCGTATGACTGGAAGTCGAAAGAATTAACGAGCAAGTTCATTTCTCAATCATCACGGATGACGCAGCATTGGTTGACCACTCTGATTTTTTTTTTCTTTACACCATCCAGTTGCCTTTAGCTTGAAGGGCGGTACTGTCCCTGCCGGATTCGCGTGGGACCAGAAGTTGAACGAGCTCCAAATCGTGACATCGTGGCCCGTACCCGACAGCGATGTGCCCGTGGTGCGTCCCCGTAGTTTCTGATTTTCCCTTTTGTATTTCTCATTTGTCTGCTTCCTCGCAGAGGTTGTACTTGGTCGATGGCAATTAATTCTCGGACTTCTGCGGTCTTCGTAACCGCGATGGACACGTTTCCCTCCTCTCTTATCTTGTCTTACTTTCCTTCTCCTTCGCCAGTCCTTTTTTGTTCCCTTCGTTTCGTGTGACGACCTTTTAGACCGTTGCCGTCTTGAACCATTTAGTATTTCAAACCTACTCCCTGTTAGGACGCTCTTATGTTTGTCTATTGGCGCCTTTTTTTACTTCACTGTTTTGACCCCTTTTACTCATGATTGTACGGTCATGATGGTCATGATCATGATTGTACGACCCGGTGATGTTTGGACGTTTGGACGCATTTCACGATTTGTAGTCGTCTAACTGTTCAAATTACGAGGACACTTTTCTTTCTTTCAAGTCGGTCGCTTCGACTTATGTGAATTGACAGCGATGATCAATGGGAAGAGTGATACTTTTCTTCCCTAACCTCGAGGGTGCGGTTTGATACTGTGCCCCCAATCAGAAATGAAATTGAACCCGGCGCCCAGACGCTCTTCTAGAACCATCTCCGCCAAAGCACCTAGGACCTAGGCTTCTTTGCATGACTTGACTAGTACCCTTATTCGGTCCCCAGTCCCAAGGGCCTGCAATGCGCGTTATGCTCATGGTGCCAACTGTCTCAGTTGCTGTGTCGTCTACTCGTCTTTCGGTGGCGCTGTAAGCGGGACCGTCTGTGGATGGTTGGCCAAATATAATGATGGCTCACCGCCCATCGAAAATTTAAGCCTAGTGCTCTCGGTTCTAAACTTCTAATCTTGCCGGCGCATGGGGTTTTACCCTTTAGCGGCGCCCGCCGCTTGCTGTGCCGTGACCTCCTTGCTGCAGCTGTATGATACGCGTACAGAAACCGTATAAAGTAGTATGTGACTGGTACTGTGTGGCACGGTTCTCGAGATCCGAGCCGAGGAAACCCCTTCCCTTCTACCACAACCCGGTAAAACGTCAATTTACGGCAGCCATGTTTCCTGAGGTGGCCATCTTGGGCTGTGGGATGACCAATGGAAGCAAAGATTTCCTGACTAAACGAATTCGGCGTTCTATTTTTATCGTACTATTCAAGTGGCATGACTGTGGCATGTGGTATCATACTGCCGCCGACAATCAGTTGATGGCAAAAGCCCCGGGGAAGGAGGGGAAGGTCCCCACCATCTGCCATTTTCCCCAGTCGGTCGTCGCGCGTCAGCAGCAAGTCACTCAGCCAGTCCGCCCGCCCGCCCGCCTGCCCGCCGGGTTTGGTCAAGACGGCCCTTGGCACGTGATTTCGCTTCACCGACTCGAGGACCCCACCCTCTCTTTGCGTTTTTTGCATTTCCGTAAAGCGAACCCCTCACCTCGGCACACTCGCGGCGAAGCAACATGGCTTTGTACTTTTCTTGGTGGGAAGGCGACAGCTTTTCTTCGACGTCTATGTTATCATGATGAAACTTGTGGATTTTGGATTGGCCTGCTCTCTACCAAGTGAGCTCCGTCCTCCCGACTTTGTTAATCCCCCATATTAGCCGACGCAACCTGCCGAAGCCGTGCGCGCCGTACACCACCTACAGCACTGATAATAAATGCCATGCATTAATCCACAGCATGGTCCTGGTCGATGTACTGCGCCAACCCAGTACCACGTGATTCACGAGGTATGCTGCATGGCGGGGCGCTCACGATATGAACGTCAGTCACTGGCATATAGACACTTTCCCTGATCGACGTGTCATGTATGTACTCTGCAACTGTACATCATGATGCAGGAAGGAAGGAAAGAAGAATGCGCTATTGACGCTCGGCACCGGCCGCATCGGACTGGCATCAGCCCATTTTCTTGGGCGTTTCATCCTAAGGAGGCACCCTTCTATCGCCGCACCCATGCTTACGATGGTGGGAGCTGCGAGGCTGCTGCGACCCATCGCCCATGCGGCTATCAAATTGCGGCGCTTTTTGGGGGTTTCCGGCCGTTGCATCTTCTCATGCCTGGGCGTGGGGGTGTGACAAAGCTACAGTACTATTACAGCGCCTATGCTTGTAACCGCACTTGGACAGGCAACCCTTGACTCACTCAGACGGACAGGAATCCCCGCACGAGTCCTCATCAACCCACTGGCAGAACCTCATGTCTATTTCCCCCTCTCCATTTAGGTCTTCTGCATGGTGGCACCGATGTGGACCGACGGGCGCCGCGGAGTGTGGAAGAAGTGGGGGCGTTTGCTAGTTGGGGCAGGACGATACAACAACGGCGGCCGCGGGAAAACAACATATGCTGGCACTCCTTGATTCCCAACTCTTGAAAAAAAATTCCGCGGTCCGTAACGTCTGTGTATAAAAACGAAGGCGCTGGCGACACAGTGGGAAGGCGAGAAGGGGGGAGTTGTATCTGGGATAAAATTTCCTCCGACGATGGCCTCGATGTTGTTCGTACCGCTCTCTGTCTTCTTGGCGGCCATCATACCGTTCCTTGTCTGGGCATACAACCGTCGCAGAAACTCGTTCTCAATCCTGGGTCAACTCCGGGGGCCGAAGTCGCCGTCTTTTTGGATTGGTGAGCGCCGAATTTCGCTAAATCGACTCTTTCGTTCTTCTCCTTCTCTCTTCTACAGTACTACTGTAGTATTGCTTTTTTGCCGCAACAATGGTTTAGCTAATGGTCCACTTTGATGGTAACTGTGTAGGAAACGAGGGTGACATTTTCTATCAGAATGAAGTGGGAGATTCCGAGTTCAAGTGGATGCGTCATTTCGGCACCGCGTGGCGCCGTCGTGGGTGCTTGGGTGTAAGCGTTCCTTTCATTGATGTAAATGGAGCTATTCATCTGCCAGCGGTCCCTTGACAGGAAGACCACTTGATGGTAGCCGACCCCAAGGCGCTGCATTACATTCTTCACACGCCCGGGTACAACTTTCCCAAAAAGACGGACATGCTCAAAGTGACGGAATTGGTGACGGGAAAGGCGCTCGTCTGTGCCCATGGTACAGAACACACTTTATATTCCATGGATATATTCCCCCCGTTTGCGCTAATGTATTTTTTTGTGTTTCGTTCCAGGAAAAGTCCATGAACGCCAGAGGAAGATCATGGCGCCCACCTTCTTCGCTTCGCAATTGAAAGTGTATCTTCCCATATTTCAAGACGCGGCATCCAAGGTCTTTAGCGCCTACCCTCTCGGCATCATCTCGCCGGTTTTGGGGTGTTAGATGATGACGACTTACCCTTAGTATTAATAGCTCGTTCAAAAGTGGAAAGATGAACTGGTCGCGTTGCACCCCTCGGGGCAGCCTCTCGTTAATGTGACCGAATGGATTTCACGCATGACGGTTGACATCATGGGACAAGGTGAAAATACCCCACCGCTCAGCGTAACTGCGGGAGATCGCTGATCTTCATTCCCTCATTTAGCCGGATTCGATTATCATCTTGGGGCCCTAGATAATGCAGAGACAAAGCTCGGAAAGATGTATGCAAACTTGTTGTGAGTTTTTCAGGTCTTCAACAATTTAAACTCCGCTCCGGTTTGGTGGCGCTCGGTAGTGACCCGAACTAACCCCCACGACGACCAGCATCGACTCGACGCTCTATCCTACCCCGCTGAACCTTGTCTTCAAGTCAACATGGCGATACGTCCCTGAGTTCCTTCTCCGCTTCGTGCGCTACCTCCCAACTCGCGAGTACCACCGATTCCGCATTTATCTGGACTATGCGCGCGAGTTTTCGGAGGATATCATCAAAAAGAGCGTGGCCAGGGGCGACGGAAATGACATGATGAGCGTGCTGCTGCGCACGAACACTTCAGAAGTTCCAAAAAATAGATTGAAGCACCTTGAAACCGTGGATCAGCTTTCGTAAGTCCTAGAGTAGAAGTCAGTTTCGGTTGACCATGGGCTTAAATCATGGTCGTGACGTTCGTGCAGGGCCCTCTTGCTCGCCGGTCAGGATACAACAGCCAGTACACTCTCTTGGTTCCTCTGGGAGATGGCGCGGCACCCTGAATCCCAAGAACGCATCCGAGAGGAGATCGCTGCCGTGTACAGGCGGGCCAACGGGGCAGAACCATCAATCGCAGACCTGGATAGCATGACATACACACAGGCGGCCTTCAAGGTCTTTTTCCTCCTAATAACCTATCTATTTATGGCGGTCCCTGATAGACATCAACATTGAAACAGGAGTCGCTGCGACTGCATCCCATTATTTGGATGCTCGGAAGAGTGGCGAGTCGCGATGACGTGATTCCGCTGGCATTCCCGATCACCACCGAATCGGGCGAGCAAGTGTCATCCATCCCCGTGAAGAAAGGGACCATCATCGATATTGCGATCCATGCATACCAACGGTGTGTTTGACCCACGTCCCGCTCCATTACCGGTCGCTAAAATAAATGACATGAATTAAAGGCTGCCACAGGTCTGGGGGCAGGACGCAGATGAATGGAATCCCGGCCGTTTCCTGAATACGGAAAGTGTCAGGCAGACGTCGATTGGCCTTTATGGTAATCTGTGAGCATAACCATGGATCATTTAAAGCCAGCATACATTTACTTACTAACGTTGGGTCGCAGGTTAAATTTCTGTAAGCTTGACGAGCCAAAGATCGGGGTTGATTGGCACTGATTTGTGTTTATGATGCGCTGCGCTCGCGTCATACAGCTGGTGGCCCGCAAGGCTGCATCGGCTGGCGATTCGCGTGAGTGCCACCAGTACCTTCTAAACTCGTCCACGTGCAGTTTGCTCATCTCATGAACTTCCCAAATAAGTGTCCTGGAAATGCTTGTCGTTATCGTGACTTTGCTGAGGCATTTCGAGTTCTCCCTTCCCGCAGATGGAGAAAAGCCGGGGCCGCGGGTCTATCGCAGGCCGAGCGTGATCATGATGCCGATGGCGGAGGGTCAGATTGGGGCCTGGATGGGTCTCGTCATCAAG
>Ga0307510_10000347_pt1 | contig 43496 bp, 37 predicted proteins | sample 12_EM_MG_FD_207224 | JGI IMG/M metagenome (GOLD analysis project Ga0307510, IMG submission 207224) | Populus trichocarpa ectomycorrhiza microbial communities from riparian zone in the Pacific Northwest, United States - 12_EM | ecosystem: Host-associated > Plants > Roots > Unclassified | place... | reverse complement strand
CCTCGTTTAATTCAATAACAAATAAAGTACAGTAACAAAAATACTCTCAATACAGCACAAGAGGTATAGAAATTTAAAACCTAGGAGCAATTTAAAAAGATGACCGTACCCTCAGTCTCTAGACAAGAGGTTTTTTCAGGGATAAAATGATAAATTTATTGTTACATCGACGATGAAATGTGTACTGGGAAACAATGAAGTCACCGAGTTTTTTTTCAACGACACAAATGGGGTTTGGTGGGATGTGATTAAGAGAGTGACAGGCGCGGGCTACTTCCATCAAAAGGCGGTAATGACTCCACGTCATCAAGAAGGAGTTTAGTAGTTCTAGCCTCTAGGGGCCATAAACTTGCCACAAGCCATAGTTTGGTAACATATATTACACTTTAGTCCTTATATTTTCACTTGGATAAGTTCGGTCCCTAACCTTTCAGGCAGGGGCGGAGCAAGAAAAAAAATAGCGCAAACAACACAAATTTTCTAATGTTAAACTAAGAGTTACAATATCTCAAACCACGTGTGAATCTTGAACTTCGCCATTAATCTCAAAATACCACATAGAATCTCAAGTAATACTCAAAACTCTTTCAATGGATAAAAATCATACAAAATTCTAAAATTTAATGTTGAGATGATTATAGTCGCAAGCTTTAGAAGCAGCAATCAGGCCTTATAAATAATAATAATATATATATTTAGTTTCTCTCTACAAAGTTAAGTCATTTGACTCATCTGGAGCATTTTTTTCTTAACGATACTCTCTATAATCACACTCACCTACAAGGAAGGGGCATTTCCTTGCAGGGGCCGGGGCCCCTGCTAACCCCCCTCCCTCCGCCACTGGTCAAGGCCATTAATCTTCCTTACATTGACCAAAATATTAAGCATGGAGTTTGGCAGATTTAGGTGAGGTGCGTATGTTTGAAGGAAGAAGTTTCTACGTTGATCTTGCTCAAGGATATATATTGTGTAATTAATTACATGGAACAATTTAATTTCTTAATTACCTCACTTTAATTTGAAGCTTGAGCAGCACATCTTTTCATGATCTTCTTGTTGAGTTTAATTCGTCTCATAATTAATGGAAGAGAGGTGATTAACATTTTCAAATATATTTATACATGATCGATAAAATAATTACCTTATCATTATGATCTCCCTCGTAAGAAAAAGTTTGTCTCCCTTCTCTGGAATAATTTTTTTCCTTGTTTTTCTTCATGCATTTAAAAAAAATATAATTTCACATGATTAATCTTATATATTTTTCAAGAAATAAATTCTTCACGCGTCACATAATTAATCTTATATATTTTTCAAGGAAATTCATTAATTAGGAAGGTATTTCCCTACAAAGTAAGAGTGAAGAAATCTTGGGATGTATATTTGAAAAAGAAAAGGTGGTGATGGAAATTGAATACATTTTCCTTCCCTAAAACTTTCCTCGATATCTCTCTTTCTTAGCTAAAAATATAATGACTCATTTTAGTTTTTAATCATATCATAATTTAATTTCTTCATGATAAATGAATTATTTTAATTTAATCTTTTTATCATGAAAAATATGTTTAGCTCAATTTATATATTTATGAAAATTAAATCTCTTTATTTATTTTCTTCTTTTTGCCGAGCAAGCTCACAATTTTGGCCCAAACACAAATTAAATTGGGCTAAGCTTTAAAAAATAATTAGCCCGTGTTTTTGTTCCATGGGACACACTTGCGTTCTGAGTTTTGTCTGAAGACAAAACATAAAGGGGTTTGATTCATTGACCAGAAACCACAGAGACAGAAGATCAAAGGGCAAAGACTTTGTTGGTGTTTGGTTTCTCAGCTTCTATCCCATTAATTAATAATCAGGTAAATATAATTTACTTTTATCAAATTTAATCAGCTTCTTCTTTTTTTTCCCGACAATATTGAACCAAAATTTTGTTTTTTTTGCTTGCTATTCATGGTCTTTACTTCTAGCAGACTTTAAATTTAGGGCTTTTGAATCTTATTCACTTCATAAGATTTTGAGATGCAGATTATGTTTTCTGTGGGATTTGTGTTGGTGAGTTTAGTTTCGATTTCAAGGAGATCACTTTGATTTTTCATAATTAATAGAGTTTGTTAGGGCATGGCATGGATTTGGTTTTTTAGCGTTTGTTGCGAGAGACCCTTTTGAGGAATCAGCTTAAAACTTTGAGAAAACAGTGAAAAAAGCTAGCTTTGTTTGTTGTTGTTTTTTTCACTGTTGAGGAGATCCTGTGGATGTAGAGCACGTATGTAAAATGAATTTTCTTAATGTTTGCATAGTATTTATGGAGTTTAGGATTACAAAAAGGGATGTTCTTGTTTGAGTTTTAGACTTACTTTTTATTTTTTTCTGCATTTTATAGACTAAATCAGGTTCGAGCATAAAGATTGTGAATTCAAATTTTATGCTCATTGTTGCTGGCAACCAAAATCTGCATTTATTTGTATTATGCATCTTGATATTCATAACTGATAAGCTAATAGCTAGCATTTTCGGTCTTTGATATTTTTCATGGAGTGTGTGCTGTGACTATATTTTAGTGATATTTTTCACTTATTCTTAACTAGCATGTTTTTTTTTTTTTTTTTTCACTTCTCCTCCGAAACGAACCTTTTTATTATTTTACTTCTTGATTTTTTCTTAGGTGGTAGAAAATGGATTGCAGATGGTTCATTGATAAACAGGAAACAAGCACCCGCAATGAACAGCAACTTGACAGAGAGCAGGTGATTCTAGGTTTCCAATCCTTTTTTTTTTTTCTTATCTGATGGATTGCATGGGAGATAGCTTATTCAGTACAGCTTGGAAAGGGTTAGAGAATATTTAAGTTCATGAACTGGGTCCATGTTATTGATAAATTGAAGATCGCTGTTTAAGTTTTGATTAATTGCTTTGGTATAAAAAGATTATATGTTTCTGTGTCAATGGAGTTTTCCTTTATGCCTGTGCTTACATGAATACTTGAGCATCATTTAATCTTGTGTAGTGATGTTTATCATCTGGATTTGTGGTATGTGCTTGACAGGACTCGCTTATTGAGGATTTCACAGAGGATTTTCGATTGCCGAAAAATCACAGACCCACTGAAAATGTTGATCTCGACAATGTTGAACAAGCATCACTGGACACAAAGTTGACAGCATCAAACGTTGGTTTTAGGCTTCTCCAGAAAATGGGATGGAAAGGAAAGGGTCTCGGAAAGGACGAGCAAGGTATGTCATTAGTTGAGCCTAATGGCTGTACTGGATTTGCATGCCACCCTCTAGTTATGACCTCATTGATGTAGGGGTTGTAAGAGGGAGAACATTAGTGGTATCCTTCTCCTTTTTTAAAAAAACATTTCATGTTTATTTGACTTGAACCTAAACTTTTGTTATTCAAGCACAAGCCTTTCACCATCGCAACACCCATAGCCTCTTGTGACTTTTAGTCTTTTAGTTGAGATGATTTGCAATATGACACGTGATCTTGAACTCATTGAAGTTGAATCATAATGCTTGTGTTTGGTACTCAAAGCCTCGATTTTCTATGAAACTAAACAGTTATCTCAAAAACCTTTCCTCAGCTACAGTGATCGATGAATCCATATTTCCTGCCTTTTGATGTTCTTAAACCTTCTATTGCCAATATAGTTTTGATTGTAAGATCACCAGCTACAACTCAGATATATAATGTCATAGGTTGCAAGTTGTTAAACGTGCAGATATATTTACTTGCTGTCGATTTTTTTTTTTATTGAACTGTATGCTAACTGGCCCATTTGTAACCTACAATTATTCTTGCTCAACTATCCTGCTAAGTAGAGCGAAGTGGTTAGAGTTTCTAATCTATCATTTGCCTTTAGTCTGAATGATATGAGAAACATCGATGAGATGGATTTCTGTGGGATGTTTGCTTCACCTATGATGTTGTAATTTTAACAGTAACTTCTGGGTTTTATGTTCAGGAATCATTGAGCCTATAAAGTCTGGAATTAGAGATCCAAAGTTAGGAATTGGAAAACAAGAAGAAGATGATTTTTTTACTGCAGAAGAAAATATTCAGCGAAGGAAACTTGACATCGAGGTTGAAGAAACTGAGGAAGACACAAAAAAGCGGGAGGTATGCTTATAAATTTGTAGGAGATCATTATTAATATTTGGACTGGTAGATAAAATTTTGAGGTTGATGCTTTTGTTTTTCTGAAACCCACATCTAATAACAGAAGGCAGCATATAGCATATATGCGTGTCTTTTGACGGGAATGGTATTATCATAGGGGAACATCAACTTTCGAAGCTCTTGAGAATTTCCTGCAGTTTTTATTACCTGGTGGCTTCTACTGCCTGCTTCGTGCAAATTATGAAAATTCAGGTATTAGCTGAACGGGAGCAGAAAATTCAAACTGAGGTGAAAGAGATAAGGAAGGTGTTCTTTTGTGATCTTTGCAACAAGCAATACAAATTGGCGATGGAATTTGAAGCTCATCTGAGTTCATACGATCATAATCATAGAAAGGTACACAAACTGTCGTAGCATTTGATGAGTTTCTTTTCAACCCCTGTGAATGCTATTACTTTCCATTTTTTTCTCCTATATCCTTAATACTCTTGGATGATTGTTTCAGCGATTTAAGGAAATGAGAGAGATGCATGGTACAAGCAGTCGTGATGATCGGCAAAAGCGGGAACTACAACGACAGGAGAGGGAGATGGCTAAGTTTGCACAGATGTAAGCATTCTTATTTTCCTTCACAAATGCATCTGATAATTCAAGCTTTTCCTTGTGTGTTTATTGTCTTTAAAATCTTTTCCTTGCCACATTTGTTTTTACATTGTTTTATGCAATATAGGGCAGATGCTCGTAAACAGGAGCAGCAGCTGCAGCAACAGGAAGAATCTGGATCTGCTCAGCAGAAAAGTGCAACTGCACTTGTGGATCAGGATCAGCGGAAGGCATTAAAATTTGGGTTTTCTTCTAAAGGGGGCTTTTCAAAGGTATGCAACTGAAGAATTAGAATTATATCATTATAAGTCTTGTATGTGTTCTTAGAAGCTGTTTTCATGGCTTATGTATGTGTAAATGAACTGCCATATGTTCCATGACAAGATAGATTGTTGTGATATGATAATAACATGGTAGATTATTCAAATGTCCTTATCTCCTTCTCCCTCTTATAACCTGGATAAATTGAGGTCTCTATGCATTGCAGCGAGCATGGATGAATTGTTGTCTCTCATTTATGCAGAAATTCTCACTTACCTAGGATTGTCTAACTTGCAAAAAACTCCCTATGATTAATTGCATTCATAAAATGCTTTGCCCTTCTGGATAAATGCTGCTTTTGTTAAGAACCTTTGAGAAATATATTATTTCTGCATGGAAATATTCTACTGTCGTGGATTTACAGTAACAAAAGTAACAATACTATGTTCCGTTCTTGTATGTGGCATTCTGTAAAGTAATGTTGAATGCGTCAAGATTGCATTCATTGTTTCTGGATTATGACACAAGTTGTGATTCTTTTCAACGTAGAATGGGAGTTACATGGCCTTTTCTTTCCTTGTAATTGGTATCCATTTGAATTGGTCACCTGCTTCTATAAGTAATACCACAATGTTGTAGTAATTTGAGTGAAAGAAATCATTACTTGATGACTGAATAATCTATATGCTCACCATTTAACTTGTGACGCTTTTTCATTCCTTCTACAGAACTCCTCTGCCAAAGCTGCAAAGAAGCCGAAATCAGCTGTAGCCTCTGTTTTCAGCAATGATAGCGATGAAGAACAGTGAAGTTCAGCTGTGCACTGTGCATCCGTAATTCAATACTGTGCCTTGGAATACTCAAGGTCTTTATATGTTATGCATTTCAAATGACATGCTCTTATGTTTTTAAACACTTGCCGCATATGTAACGAAGACGGTTTAAAAGGGGAGATTGGAAACTCTTATGAATTGACTATTGGCATGTAAACTCATGATTTTGCGAATAAAAATCTACTCTATTGAAGAAAGAGAAGAAAAAATAACATGAATTAGAACATGCTGTTTACGATGATGAATCCATTTTATGTAAAACAATCAGTTCCAATAATTATGGCACAATTGATTTGCAGCAGTATCCATTCACCACCATGAAGGTGGGTGGCCTTACTGATAACTTGGTATCTATGAATCAAAGTTTTGCGTGATTATCATCGCACATTACTTACTAATCAAAATTGTAATGTATTATTTGGAAAGCAACAATATTAATTATAGTTTTTTTAATCAATAAAGAGCAAATTTTTATATTATCGTTCCTCTGATATTGCTGTGTATAATGAACTGAACTTATTAAATATTTTTTTCGATACGTAGATGGTAGGGGAAACAGATTATCAAAGCATAGTCCTAATATGCCTAAAACAGCACGGACATTTACGAGCGATTTCGTTACTAAGTACTCTGCAACAGCAATTGTCATAGGAACATCTGATCAAAACATTTCAACAACATTGCTAAAGAATCACTAAGCAGCCTCTGCAAAACCAACTTCCAGGTTACCATAGTCGAAGATGGTATGATACGCTCCCATGAATACATCACCAAGAATCCTGCAATCATGCATTTTCAGCTTAAACTCAAACAAAAACAGCGGAAAAGAAAGGTATATATGTAAACTGAAGCTATAAAATGAGGGCTAAGATAGCATACCATAGAGGACCACGTGGAGGCGGCACATCCAAAGCCATGAACCCACTGATGCAAACTTGAGCAATGCCTTCTCCAGTTTTCAGAATATACTGAAAACAAATAAGTGACTTTAGAAATATAGAAATAAAGAATTGAAGGTAATAAAGATACTTCAAATTGTATGCTTCATAGACGACAAGACAATGGAAATCTAACCTGCTCTGGAGTGAGGCTAAAAGGTTTATCTCCAATGGTAAATGTGATGTTTGGCATGGTTGAAATGCTATTGCAATCAATTGATGACTGTCCCATTGGACTTGGTAGGCTTTCGCATAACTGTGAAGGATCAAAAACCAAAACTTAGCACACAGATTTGAGCTTCTGAAAAAGAGGCAGGGTTTTGATATAAACCTACCTTATCTAAATAGTTGATTGCTGTTTCTTTTGTTGCCTTTTCTCTTAGTTGATTCTGGACCCAAATAACAAGCATCTGACAAGCAGTGCATGGAAGATCATTACCAGCAGATGATTTCTCCTTGTTTTCCTTCTCAACCACTGACTCAATACCAGTTCTGTACAAGAAATCAGGTTTTAAAATCAATCAGAGTCACTGCTGAGGCAGTTTTTTAATCATCTTATAAGGACCTTAAAACTCCTTTGCAACAAGAAAAAAAGAGAAGGAACTGGTCAGCAGAATCACAGAATTTCCTCGCAGTGCGATAATCATGACTCATGCACTTGCACTTAGCCCCAGTATCCTATAATGTTCACTTTCAATACCACACACTGCTATCAAATACTCTACTTGAAATCTTGATGGAAATACTGTGATTAAAACAACTGAAGACATGAAAATTGCATTAGCTTCTACTTTTTGCCCAACCAAACAGAAAAAACAGTTTTGTTAGTTAAATAATTTTTGTTTTTTGCACTATTCTTATATATAATTGAGTTTCAAATCTTGATTTTATAAAACTAAAATAACCTGTTTTTTATTCATGGAGACCTGCTTTTTATTATCTTATATGCAAAAATTTATCTCATGATAATTTTAACCAAACATATGTTTTTAAATTTTTTTAAAAAAACCACACTAGAAGTTGTTTTCTTAAATCTATTTTTTTAAATAGACCGCAAAAGCTGTCAAAATACCAAACTCATTAGTAATCTTGTGCAAAGTTTCTGTGCCAAGCAAGTAGATCATGAACCAGCATGTAACATAATTCTCCTTACCTTGCAGACTTAGCCTCATTGAAAATGCATAAACCTAGTTGCGTACATACTTTGCTGGGTTGTACCTGAGGTCCACAGCATAAAATTCTGGTATATACAAAAGTAGAAAAGTTCTTGAAATAAGAAACTTGAAGACAAACGCACCCCTGATATTATGAGTTCCCATATTAAGTCTCCATAGTGAGAAACCACTTCCTTACATTCAGCGCTCACAAGCCCTTCTGCTCCAATGGCATGATTGATTTCCGTAATGATTGGCTGAAAATGATAGCTATTTAGTATATCTTTGAAACAAGTAGAACATAAGGAAGAAAGAAAAATTAAACTGTCAAGCAAGGGGTCTGCTTGGAAAGAAGCCAGTCACCAAGGAGGTGAAGAAACTTACTGTTGGACCAGCAAGCAATGAGGTTCCAGAGTCCACGATTGCAGCGCAACCCCCCTCGCAAAGACCTGAGAAATAAAGGGTTTATTGTGAGAGCTTTATTATCCCGGTTCTACAGATATGGAATTCCATTAGACTTCATGTGAGAATTTGCCATCCAGCTGAGTCACAAGCTCGGAAACACAGGAGCCGGGCCATGTAGAGAAATTAGATGTTAGGATGTGGCAATTTATAAGAGAAGTGACTACTGACTCATAATTTCATAATAGGATTCAAGCTGTTTGCAGTTCCCATTTTAGGGAGTATCCACTGCAGTTTTTACTCTGCTAATACAGAATTATATGGAGAAAAGGGCATAGATAACATAAATATAAAAATGCTTAAGTTGACTGAAGATCACCTGTTGAATGTTTTCCTATAAGAAAATCTCCCATATTGATCTGAAAATGGGAAAGAACAGTGTAACTGAGTTTTCCCTCTTCGAAATTAGCACATGATAATAAGGTTAGAAATTGGTCCAAAGATGAAATTCTTGTACCTGCCAGTAACCTTTTTGGGTAACTGGAACGTAGGTATGCTTTCCCTTGAAGTGTTTTGGATCAACCCCTCCAAAAACAAGCTCGCCGCCCTCTTTCGCCTCAGGATTTCTGTTGAGCCAGAATGAAAAGACCTCGTCGTCTACAAGATCTTGTTGAATCATATTGTACCTGCACTCTTTTCATGAATCATTCTATCCGAGGTACTAGAGGAAAGAACTGCAGACATGATGAATCTAAGTTCTTGCTTCCAAGAAGCATGGAGTCACTAACTAAGAACCACAGTACAAACATAAACATACCACAATGGGACAACATTCCCAACTGAAATTTCCTGAAAACCAAGCCCAAGTATTCCATCAAACTTCCCCAATATGAATGAAAGACTTCCTTCTTTTGTAGCCTCAACGAAAACCTGGATTACAAAAGTCACACACACAGTACTGCAAGAACAAGATAAATGATTCTCCAAATATACGTAAAATGGAACAGATAACTCACTTGATCTTTGACAACAAGGTCCCCGACTTGAACATTGTCTTGACTGAAGAAACCAGAAACTGATCCTGATCCATAATGTATTTCACAAAAGTTCCCTGAATCGCAATTTGAAAAGAAGAATTTGAGTTTCAACCTCGCAACATAGCAGTCAATGTTGTCTACAACATCTACTTCAAGTAATTAACTTCAAATAATTACCATTCTTGGTATATGTACTCGACCGGCTTGACTTGTACTTGGAATGGAAATAGCAGGCAATCTGCAGGTGATTGTGAGTCAGTATCTCATCTCATATTTAGGACAGTATATTAAAAACCAGTAGAACTCACAGAAAAGTAGCATTTTGATGATGGAACCCAGAGGTTGGAGCTTCCAGTGTCAAATACGACAGTGAAGTTCTGCGGGGGCGAGCCAATTCCAATTTCTCCCAAGTATTGAGCATCCAAATAGTTTTTAAGGGGTATTATATCCCCATCTGAACTGCCTAAATCATGGACCCTGCTGCTTGCACCTACTCCTGCTTTTCCCTCCTGTCTAGCAATTCTGGCATCCTTAATAGTCTGAAGATCCAAATGGCGCTTCTTCAAACCTATTCTCACCAGGCCATTAGAGCTAGCAGGAAGAAGGAAGCATGTCAAAGCCCATAAACAGAAAGCCTTGAGAAGAATTTTATTCCCCATACGTGGATGCAATATGCCTGCGAGAAAGAACGAAAAAAAAAACAGAGTCAGTTGGACAGCTCAACTGTGTTCCTGAGCTGAACCAAGAAAATTGAAGAGACTGTGTACTGTTGAGCCTGAAGAGAGTGTAGAAATCAAGTGCAGACATAGGAGAGAAAAGATACTCCTAGTATCCTCTTAAAGGCTCTTCTGGGAGGAGACACACATTATTAGAAAGAAGAAACACCCTTTAATGCAGGAGAGGTACTTGCTCAACACATGGTTGTGTCTGGATTCATTTTGATTGACAACAACCCTTAACTCTTTCTGGTTGCTGCTTCATTCAAATTAGCTTCTCCGTGAATGGTCAGGTCCATCTACAATCCACAAGAAAAATGTTTCATAGTCTTTGTTTGTCTTGACTAGGGAAATTGCCTGGAAGTTCCACAAATTTCCAAACCAAACCTCTCGTGTCTTGCCCAATCAAGCTGAACATCATATGTATACTTGCTTGATCTTTTATGAACTGTGCTCTTTCCTAGCTAAAGTACTAGACTGGCAGTATACTAAGCCGAAAAATGTAGTAGCAGAGCATTCATCCATCAAAACGGTGAAGTCTACTCTTAAGAGTACTGACTCAAATGCTAATGAATATCTTATTTTAATGTTTTAAAAATATTTTAAAAAAAATTAAAATTTTATTTTTTTTATTTTTTTATTTTTTTTAATGTTATTAAATTATTTTGATGTGTTACTAAAAAAAATAATTTAAAAAATAAAAAAATATATTTTAATATATTTTTAAGCAAAAAATACTTCAAAAAATAATTGCTACCACACCTCCAAATACTCATTCTTCCTTTCTCATTGATATTTTTTAAAAAAATCTTTTTTTCTAATTGCTTACATAAAAGGATAAAAAAAAAAAACTATTAATGAAACTCTAAAATGATATTTTCCTTTGATCTTTTTTTTTTCTCAATTCAGCTTCTTCATTTTTTTATTTTTCTTATTTTTAATTTTTTTTTTTTCATTTTCATCTCATGATCTCTCAAGATACCTTTAAACCAATCAAGTCAACTAAATAATATTGAGATAACTTTCACATAATTTACTTTTAAATTCAGCTAAGTAAAGAGTCAAGTTAAGAGGTTTTTTTTGGTTAATTTATCCTTTTGTTCTCAATTTTGTCTTTAGATTTTTTTATCGGCCAACTAGGTTATCTTTGAACAGGTCAAGTTGATAAAGTCGCGTTGGAGTCACTCCTACACGATTTAATTTTAAACCAGGACAAGACAAGAAGTTAAGTAGAAGGTTTTTTATATCAATTTCATTATTTTTTTATAAATTCCATCCTTTTTTTTTTAATAATCGATCTAGATGCCTTTGGATTGGCCAAACCTATTGATCATGTTGAAAAAACTTTCATATAGTTTAATTTTAAACATAAACTAGATAAAAAATTAGATTAAGATGTTTTAAAATTAACTCTCGTTAAGCTAGATTTAAAAAAAAATATCAAGTAGTTATTTATAAATGGTATGTTTTTTTTTCATATTCAAAAATGTTTTGATCTAGCCTTTAAACTAGTTTTTATCCAAAAGAAAAACACATGCGAATGTGATGTCACGATATTTAGTAGATGCTTGAGAGTGAGTTTTAACTTTTTTTATTAAAATTTGATTATTTTTCTTCAAATTAATTTTATTTAGTATTTTTTTAATAGTTTTTATGTGTTGATACCAAAAATAAATTTTAAAAAATAAAAAAAATTATTTTGATATTTTTTCAAGCAAAAAATACTTTTAAAAACAACTGTTACCACACTATCAAACACTTTTAAAAAGCCTTTTTGGTATTTACAATAACAATTATTTTTTAAAATATTTTTTATTTAAAAATATATTAAAACTATATATTTTTTTAATTTTTAAAATTTATTTTTGATATTAATATATTTCATCTCAAAATATAAAAAAATAAATTTTAAAAAATAAATTTCACATCTTTATCATACTTCAATCATTATGTAATGTGTTTGGTTGGTTTTAGAGTATCTATTCGCCCGCCCGCCATCTGTTCTGCAAAATGACACAGAGAGAAACTCATTCATCTTCTTCTTCTTCTTCTTCTTCTTCTTTTAATTTTATTAGTGCTTTAAGCTGCTTGCTTTAACTTTCAAGTCAGATAAATGTAGTAGAACGAGGTATATAGCTCCAACATGTACTCTTTTCTTTTTCCTGCTAGGAGTAGTTGATTTCAATCAAAAAAGTTCTTTTTCATGAAAAAAAGATATATTGTTATGGCACCAAATAACTTCCAAGTAATGTTTATTATTATTATTATTATTATTATTATTATTAAGGAACATAAAGGAATAAGCGTTCTTGTATCTGGGCTTTTCTTGATTTTGTTTTTTGATGGGCTAGACTCTAGAGAGTTGATATGTTTGAAGCATGATAAAAAGCCTGTACCTTCTATTATATTTCAGGTATTAAGGACATTGAATTGAATCGGCAGTGTGTGATAGATGGCATTAAGGCGCTTATTTGGGTTCTCAGAAGGGGAGTTGATGCGGTCAGTTTGTAAGCCTTGCTCTAGATTAATGAGGCAAACAGCTGGAATTTTTAGTGTTGTAGGAGCTTTTGGTTTCTAGATTCTCTGTAGGTTGCATTATGGTATGTTCTACTGTCCCTATTACGTTGTTCGTTGGCATTTGCTCTGTTTCAGTATAATGCTTTTGATGTTGTTAAATGACTGAAATGCGTGTATGCATCATCATCTTGCTTTTGGTGATATTTGTCATGTTACTGATTGTAAAGGTCATATACGATCAAGTCTTGAAAATGAGGTTGCATAAAGCTCGTGCCTTGTATTGTTGGAGGAGGTTTTGAACTTAGTGATCTTCCAGACAAAGTTGAGCACTTCGTTTCCAAAATAAGCATACGAATTGACATCCTAACATGAAAGATTGGCCATAATTTGCCATCAAACCGAATATCACAACATACAATTGTGATCATGATGATAGTCTTTATTGGTTGTATCTTGGTCTTGGAGGAGAGTCGTTGAAGATACTAAACTAGTATTTAAAGATGGGCAGTCATGAAAAACTCGGGGAAGACTTGTAAATGGAAGGGTTTAATCTAATTGGTGTTCCTTCTTAAAGAAACTACTGGGATCATTTGAGGGGATCTCATGCGTGTGTTGGGGTTGAATCAAATGGTATTCTCATTTTATTGACGCAATCTTGTTTTACTAACTTAATCTATTAAGTGTGTAATCTTACGAACATTATCCAGTAAAGCATCCTGGAATTTCAGATGATATGCCTGATATGACTAAGGTCATATAGATGACTGTCTCTGTTGCAATGGAGATATAAAAACCTATTAAAATGCGAAAAGATCAAAGAAAGGTGTTAAAAGTTTGTCAAACCATGGCAATATCCTGGAGATCAAGCGTGTTGATCTTTGAAGAAATCTTGAGTTGATTGTAAGTTGAAATATTTAAAGATTGAGTTGTGGTAAAATCTTGAGTTAGTTTCATGGTGTGCTGTTGAAACAGCTTCGATACCCAAGTCATAGGTACAACATACTGTAGATACGGAAAAACAAGTAAAAAACTAGAACATTAAAAGTAGCATCACGTATATCAAAGCATTGGAAACTGCATGATGCGAGGAATTGCAGCTACAATGCGTCTTTCTGAAGCAGTTTGGATTTGGTGCTTCTGAATTAATTTTTTTCAGCTTTTCGTTGATCATAAGACAGGCTAAATGATATTTTGATATGTGCATTTGGAAGGATTTCTAGTCCATTGTTGTTTTCCAGTTGTGTAGCCTGTTTTTCAATTTTGGTACACATTTAGCTATGGTTTTATCATTTCATATTCTGTATTCAACTAAACATTCAATGTTCACCTATCATTGTTCATGCAGGTCCTAGAATTACAAATCCTAGGAGTCTTCTCGGTGGGCTGCTTGTGGAGCTGTATGTTGGAGTTCAACTTCTGCTCTGCTGGTCCGCCTTTTCAGCCCAGAATGTGAACCCCAGAATATAGCTGCTTTATGACAAAGTAAAATGGCAATAGGTTACCCATGAGGGTTGAATTATGCTGTGGTAAATGAGCAATTTGAGACAATACATTTTCTCGGTTGACCACCAGGACCGAATTCATGCAGTGCCTGATTGTCCAATAGTTTGATTTTTTTATCAAATGACTGATTGAGTCTTGAATCAGCCCCCTCTGAGAGGCTGGAGTCAGAAGAGAACATACTTTTAGAATAGGGATTCGAGACAGAGCAGAGCCGTAGCTCTTATCAATGTTTGGAAAGGTAAAATAGCTATTGATGGGAGGCCTATTCTCAATTTTTTATGTTGTTTAATATTCTTGTGATTATTCGATCTGGGAAAGGTTCTTTAACACTCCTCTCACTTGCAGCACATATTTTAGGGCACATCGAGTGATGATACTACATGATATTTCCCAGGCCGTTGACCCTCCTTAAGGCTTCACTACCGTATTGAATAAGATAGTTGAGTCTGGGTTCATCCAAAAAATTCAAGTCTTGTGATGAGTGATCTATTATATTGTTTTAATTGTTGGACGTGGGATAGGTGCTTTAAAAAGTGCAACCACACCTGAGAGATAGCAGGAAGTTTCAGCAAGTTTTGTTCCGGGAGCTTCAAGGCGACGTATTAGCCTGATTATTAATTTCTTGTATATATGGAATTCCATTACACTTTCTGTAAACAATTTGGCATCAAGCTGGATCACAAGCTTGGAAACACATGTAGATGATTTAGATTCTAACTAGCTAGGATAAATATTGTAGCCTTTTTCCAAGAGATCAAGTGACTTGTAATTTGACTCTATGCAAAATTATAGCTAGCCTAGACTTCTTAGAGGCAAACCAGAACCCAACAAGAGTACACATAATCTTATAGCTAGCTTAACATGAAACAAGTCAGTAGAGGGTAGAAATGTGACAAAGCGTTCTGAATGATTTTGCTTCACACAAACACGCATCTATATATGTATGTATCTGAAGTAAATTAAAGTTAAAAATCTCAACTTTTTGTTATTGGTTTTGACTTGAGATTTATTTGATCATCATCAACAAAACAAAACGAGTGAGTGAGTGATTTGAAACATTTCATTTGATGTTGATACTAAACTTATCGTTCAACTTTGCTTTCCGTGGAAATGGAGGACTACTTCCCTTGCATCACAAATTGTCCATGAAAACCACCATGCCTGCTGCTTCTGCTAGCTCATCCTCTTTTGTTGAGGACTTGTGAGTTTAACCCATTCAACTAAAGGCAGATGATCAATTACGCGTACATATAGGAGGGTGTCTGTCTAGTGATCATGCACAGCTCCAAATTTCTTTTGACATGACGCGCTCCTTTTTCTTGCACCATCTTCTATCAAGCCCCGCTTTAATTCCCTTGAAACAGTCCAAAATTGGTTGTCGTGCCGGATTGGTAAGAACGCAGCACTGAATTAAGAATACATTACAATAATGGTTTCTCGGCTTCACTCTCAGAGGTTTTTTAACACAAAGCTTGGCCTTTTAGTATCAGCAAAGGTCGAATGGAGGACAGAACAGAAGCTTTTAAAATTGTTAGTTGCAGAGCACAAGTGGGCATAAACAAATCACAAAAGATCAACGTATTTACAGGTCTAATCACTCTTAATAATAATTCATTGCCATCACCTCCAGGCATATATATATATGCCTGGAGGTGATGGCAAATATTTTAAAATTTACGACAGAACACGTAAAAAAAAATACAGAGCCTAGAGTTAAAACCATTCAACAGAGTAGATGCTTGCTTCCTTTGACGAGATTGAAATTACACTTTGGTATGTACGAGGGAGGAACGAAAACAGCTTGAAATGACAAGCAAGAAATCATTAGAATCGGCTTTTGTTAGGGGAATAATGACTCCTCCTCCTCCTCCTCTAACTAGTAACACTGATACAAAAAGAAAAGGACGTTTTTCTTGATTGAAAATGTCCGCCAGCTAATCTTTGATATAAATTAATAAATTATAAGTAACCTCGACTAGTCCCTAATGTTTGATATTATTATCAATTGAATTTTAAATCCCATGATTTTATCAATTATGTCCCGAAATTAGACAATATCACCCTCTCTGTTCATCCACTATTAGCGACTGTTTAAAATCCACCATAGATATACTTTCAACATTAAATCATGATAAACTCCTCGCTACTTCATTATTTTATATAAGAGGAAAGTGGAGAGAAAAATTTTCTATAACTGTCGACTAAAACTATGGTTTGTTTTCATGCCTTGAATGAAAGCATAAACAAAGATTTAAAAAAAAAAAAACAGTTATTAACAGAAAATTGATGGAGCGTCAGCATTGTTTAATATTAGATTATGTTTAGAATAAAATAAAGATTTTTGTAGCTAAATTAATAATCAAATAATACATTTAATAAAATTTTAAAATGCGTGATGAATTCACAATAGTAATAGATAAAGTTTATTATTGATTGTTACAATAAATTTACCTTTGTATCTCTTCGTAGAAAAATTAAAAAGTTAAAATATGAAGGTATTTTAGTTTTTTATGCTGATTCATTAGTTGTTAAAAAATTAAACATGAATATTATTATTATTATTTTAGATTATTTTATACAATAAAAATACTTTTCTATCTCTACTGTCGATTATCGTACTGTCAATAAAAATACTTCTCTTTTGGACTTTGCACAAACTCTACTTCTTTGCCTCTTTGATAACGCGGCTTCGTTTCACCTGTACTATGAACATCAAAGATAATGTTTTTATTGCGATGCAATCTGCGGTGCACAAACGGTTTCTTAACTCCTTGTTATCGAGCAATATAATATAAGTAGAAGAACATTTCAAATATTCCATGACATTGGAGTTTCTTACAATGCTCGTGTGAGTAACACTCGAACATTTTATTTTTTTTCTTCTTTGTTATCCATTGAAGACACACTCATTTGAGTAAAGATTCAACAAGATCGTCCCCGTTGTTTCTTACAGAGATACCATTTTCTTTTTTCTTGAAATGGACCCGGTCATGGTGAACATTGAACAAAGTCGAAGCATTTTGTGAGTGAAAATCTGACACAAAGTTACCAAGACAAGAACAAAGGTATCTAGTTCCATTGGCCACTAGGGTTGGGATGTGGTGTCACGTAATTATCGAACTAGTTTAAGTTTAGTGAAGTTTGTGTTTTCCAGATGTCACCGAAACATTATTTTTCTCCTTTCGTCTCTTCCTTGCCTTCATCATTGCCATCATATTACCTCTCCCTCTCCTTCTCTCCATTTTTCCTCCTCCATGCCATGGCTTCCTCCTCCTTAAAACACCATAAAAGCCACTCCCTCAACGGCTTCACCACCCCCGCCAAGAGAACAAAACTTTCTTTCATTTCTGACTCTGAAATCCAATCAGAATTCTCCCACCATGACCAAACCATCGCTCGGATCAACAACGGCAGCTTTGGGAGCTGCCCTCAATCTGTCATCTCAGCCCAACAAAACCTCCAGCTCCAGTTCCTCCGCCAGCCAGATAACTTCTACTTCAACACCCTCAAACCCTCTATACTTCATTCACGCTCCTTAATCAAATCTTTGGTAAACGCTCATTCTGTTGATGAAATCTCCCTTGTAGACAACGCCACCACCGCTGCTGCTATTGTGTTACAAAACTGTGCATGGGGTTTCAACGAAGGAAGGTTTAGCAAGGGAGATGTTGCTGTCATGTTGCATTATGCTTATGGTGCTGTCAAGAAGTCTGTTCAGGCTTATGTCACGCGCGCTGGAGGGGAAGTTATTGAGGTACACTTGCCCTTCCCTGTTGCATCAAAGGAGGAGATTGTGAGTGAATTTAGAAAGGCCTTAGCGAGAGGGAAAGAAAATGGGAAGAAGAAAGTCAGGTTGGCTGTGATTGATCATGTTACTTCGATGCCTAGTGTTGTTATTCCTGTTAAAGAATTAGTTAAAATTTGTAGAGAGGAAGGTGTTGACCAGGTTTTTGTTGATGCTGCTCATGGAATTGGGTGTGTTGATGTTGATGTGAGAGATATTGGGGCTGATTTTTATACTAGTAATTTGCATAAGTGGTTTTTTTGCCCTCCTTCTGTTGCCTTTTTGTATTGCAGGAAGAGAGGAGAGGATGGTAAAGGGGGTGATCTGCATCACCCTGTTGTGTCTCATGAGTATGGTAATGGATTGGCTGTAGAGAGTGCTTGGATTGGGACTAGGGATTATAGTGCTCAGTTGGTGGTTCCGGCGGTTTTGGAGTTTATTAATAGGTTTGAAGGTGGGATTGAGGGAATTAAGAAGAGGAATCATGAGAAAGTTGTGGAGATGGGGGAGATGCTGGTGAAAGCTTGGGGGACTAATCTTGGGTCTCCACCGGAGATGTGTGGGAGTATGATTATGGTTGGATTGCCTGCTTGTTTGGGGATTTCGAATGATCCGGATACTTTGAAGTTAAGGTCACACTTGAGAGAGCATTTCCAGGTTGAAGTTCCTATTTATTTTAGGGCTCCAGTTGATGGAGAAGTTGATTCAATTACTGGCTATGCTCGCATTTCTCATCAAGTTTACAACAAGGTTGAGGATTATTACAGGTTTAGGGATGCAGTTAACCAATTGGTCAGTGATGGCTTCACTTGTGCATCTCTCTCTAATTGAAGAGGTATGCCCTGTCCCGAATTGTATGCAGGGTTTGTAAAAGCTATCTTGATGATCATGACGAGGGTTTTCTGTGCCTGTTTACTCACATTGTCAATCTATGTGCACTTTTCGTTTGCTAATCCATTGATAGATAATCCATCAGTTTCTTTTATAAAAAAACTCCACTTTTAAATCCGTGATAGCTAGGTGATTAGCCTAAGTTTTGGAACTGATTCGAATACGTTACGCTGTTGTGATTCAGAATATGCACATCTAAATTTGAGCGTAATCGTGAAATTTCCCATAAATCAATCAGATTGCAGAATGTTTTTATGGAGCGAATCTTTTGTTGCTTGCCAACTCAGAAAGTTCAATGAACTCTGCTGGTTCTGTTATTGTCCATCATGATAATGCAGAGGAGTAATGCCTTTTTCAGATTTTCTGGGGATGAAATCAGTTGTGAAACTTTAGGTTGTTTCCTTACATTTAAACCATGGAAACTGGCAACTGGCCTTTCAAGAAATTTTCATGAGTAGAATTATGAAGAATAAGAATACAGAAACACAACTTGCTTTAACCAATATCGAGCTCGTGTTGAATCAATTAGTAAAGATCTGTGAAAATGAATCTGATCTTGTTAAAGATAGAGTCTACAATAAAATAAACATCTATTCCAATGATTTTTGTCTTGTTTTCCGACTTATTAGTCAAAGACTGTCTATCAATCTATCACAATGATATAACAGGTTTACTTTCCTAGAGCAGTGATACCTTTCCAGTTTGGGACAGCCCTCCCCCAGGTCCATGTCAAATTCCCTAGCTTTTGTCTTGATTTCCTAGTACTCTACTGGAAAGGGTATCTTGGCTGTGATTCAGGGTATTTATTAGGGGTCTGGTTTGGGATTACCAGCAAAACAGTATCTATTCAAGGACCATCCCTGGAATGTCTTGTCAACATGTTAGTCTTTGGATAGATGATTTCCCTGCCATTCCTTCTCCTGTTATTGAATCAACAGCGGAATTTTGCGCAGGGGATTGATGTGTGGAAGTTGTGCTTTTTTTTACTGAATACATGGACACAAATATTTAAATCGATCGAATGAAATTATAGAGCATGATTTTAAGATAGTAGTTGCTGATCCTCCACAAGTTTCATGCTGCTAAATTTCTTTGCTTCTATGAATATCTCAATCTTGCTGTCCCCTTGTGATTGTTTGGTGCTTCTTTTGTTCATCCTTAATGACCTTCATGTTACTATACTTGCAGCACCTTGGCCTCTGAATTGAAAAAAAAATGGAAAAGAGTTGCTCATATGCAAATTAGGGCTCCCTTCTAGTTTGTTTTGTAAACAACATGATAATTGGATAAGGTAACTATCTGATTAATTGTGGCTCATTGAGATCCTCATCGCACAGGAAGATCCACGCATTGGTCTCCTTGATCAGACTTGACCATTAATGGGGAAAAAAAAATGATATGTCTGTTTTTGTGGGAACAAAGTCTATGTTTTTTATGGATATAATTTTAATGATGTAGTAGGATTCAGTCTTTAGAGTTGTTAATGGTTGGTGCATGTGGAATTATAAATTTCTCTGTGCTCTTGCAGTTGGACGCTGCGAGGAACAAATCATTTCTCTTCCTGCATTTTTCATTAACCAAAACTATAAACCATGTTTGCATTTCAATCTGCAGTTTTTCAGTTCTTACTGTGCTGATGAAATCTGTGGAATAACGTATTAGTTTGATTTTGCTTCTTTTAAGCTGCCTTGACCTGGAATTTTCTGTTAGTTTGCAGTTCAATCTTCAATGAGGCACAGTAGAAACGTTTCCAATGACCATCAGCCAGTGATCATGGTTTCGGTACCACACTCAAAAGTTGACAAACAAACTTGAGATTGATGATGAGTATCAGAGTTCCAAGTTTGTTTCTTTACCCCTTTTTTTTTTTTTTTTTTCCTAATCATTTGAAGTTGTAGAGGAGATGAACTTGTCTGTTGTTCTCCCAGGATATTCATGTAAATATTATCCAAATAATTAATATAAACTATTTTCAGCATGCTTTTAACCCAATATGCTGTGGAGATTGTAGAGTAACTAATATATTATATCATCGGTTATTTTTTTAGCATCATAAAATTGCTCGTTAATATCAATTATTGACAACTTATTTGGCTACCTCAAATCCTGTTTTGTTCCCTCTACACCTACAAACTAATTGAAGAAGTGTTTAACTTAACAAAGGATGGTGATGGTGTTGGTGTTCATATACAAGGATTGCATTGACATTATCACTCTCCTCCCTCTGCATCTACTGTCTTCTTCTCTATTTTTATATTTTTTTATGTTTTTGTAAATGTGAGGGACCAGGTTTGATATTGTTCTCTTCAAATATACTTCAATCCGGCTTGAAAGGTGTATTTAGGTCTCCTTTGTGTTTGTTTTTATTCGGCTTGAAAGGTGTAGATATTTTTTTTAAATTGTTTTTTTGTTTGGAAATAATTTTAAATAATAACTTTTAAAAAAAATTAATTTTTTATATCAGTACATCGAAACAATCTAAAAATACTAAAAAAATAATTTGAAGTAAAAAAAATCAAAATTTTTCAAAAAAAAGTTTGGATAACAAAAACAAACATTGCTTTAATAGTATGATGGAATTGTGTTTTACCTCAATTATAATTTTAAAAATATTCGATTAATTAACCCATATTACACATGTTTTAACTAAAAACTCTTTTTAAAATAAAAAAAAAAAACTTAATTTCATATTTTTTAAAACATATTTTTTGAAACCGAGTAATTTGCTAAACGATAGCGTGAAGTAAAGTTGGGAGCTGGAGTCGGTAGCATTCATGGTAGGTGAACTCTGTGTAGTGTTATGAGTTATGACAGTCGGCCAGCCTCCATCATTTTGTTTGCTGCAGGCAAAGGATAAACCAAGAAAGGCACATCCAGAGAGGAAAGTGGGCCAGAAAGGCAGCATTGGCTAGCTTACAAGATTTTGCACGTCATGCATTCATACTATTTGTTGGAGGAGGCGAAAGTGATGAGTCCACCGAAATAGATAAAAAAAGAGATGATGTTTTTGCCTCTGCTCTTCACTGCTTATCCTTTCCCAAAAGTAAGAAGTGCCAAAAAGAAAGAAAAAAAAACAGGAACTACTGCTGAAGAATGATGACTCAATCAACACTTAAATTGGTTATTAAAAAAAAGTTAATTAATTGTTTTTTGTTACATGAACAATACGGATTATTGATACCGACGAGGATAAGGGAAATATAGACATCGCTAATCACTATTACTAACCAACACTGTTATAAGCTACAAGTGAACTTTAAACCAGGTTATAAGCTAAACCGAGATCATCTCGGGTTTTATTAGTACGCAAACAAATAAAAGAAACTGACTTTGCATGAGATTGGGAAGGGGGAGCTCAGCTCGCCATAAAAAGGATCAGATCAGCAACCAAAACGGGTCCCAAATCGGCTCTGAATTCCATTTTTTTAGCCGTAACCCATGAAAAGGTGAGAAAGGGTTAAGATCAATCATGGTCCCTTTTCTTTGCACATATACTCAAATCAACTCCTATATTCTCTATGAAAGGCAATTTCAGACCCTTCACCCAATTAAATCACAACATAGAATTCTCATTCCCGTTTAATTAATGCAAGAATAGCATTGGTAGGCTCAAATAACATTCTATTTAAAGTAAAAGGATTGGTTTTAACTTAGCCGTAACAAATTTCATTGGCTGACAGCATCTAACTCTTGGGAGATTCCCTACACTTGGTACCTCTCTTTTTTTTTTATTGTATCAGAACACAAAAACCCACCACACACAAACACATGCTCTCTCTCTGGTTTTGTTCTGATTGAGGGGCCAATTTGAATCCAAGTCCTGCTTGTACAAATTAGGGTGGGAAATTGAGCCAATTTCAGCAACTTTCTCTTCCTTTTTTTTTCTGTAATAAAGGTACCAACTTTCTTTCGTTTTCTCTTTATTTTATTGTTCATGTTATTATTTCAATTCATTAGGGTTCTTTTATTCTCTCTTTTTTGCTAATTCTGATTGTTTTTAGATTATTTGTTAGTTGTTCGAGGATAAAGTTTCGAACTTTATTGTTTATTTTGGGTTCTTAGTGAAATTGCTTTGTAATTTCTTTTCTGGGTTTCCACCGGAATGTTGTGAAATTAGCTGATTTTTATTAATTTTTTAGGAATTGGGTCCTTTTATTTTGTTGAGGCTGACCAAAAAGATTAATTTTTTTGCCCTTTATCGTTTTGGGATTTTGAAATTCCGAAAACCTGATATTAAATACCTGATTGTTTTCATTGCACCAATGTTCTTTAGTTTAATATTTTGCTGATAGTGACATCGAAGTTATCTTCTTTTAAATCTTTCTGCCTGCTGCAGCTTATTGAATAGTTCCATCAGGTACAATTGAGTGAAATTTTATTGGTTTCCTGTTTACTTGATGAGGTTGCAAGCCTAAACATGAAATCTTTAATTTATTTTGTCTACATTGTTTTAGTAACTGAACACGGAGTTTTCGTCCATTTGGTTGATCGCAATAATTGAAAGATGGGTGTTTATGACTGAATTTTTTAGAATCAACTCTGTCCATTCTTTACATACTCACAGGTATTGAAGAATTGCCAAGCTTACTGAGCTACCTGTGCTCTGTTAGTTATCTGTAAATGTTATGGTTTCTCATAGCGGATTACATTTTGGGTTCCAATTTTTTACTTTTTGTGTTTTTTTTTTGTTTTAGGCAGGTAATGGTGGAGATAAAAATGATAGCTATTTGTCAGTTGGGTGGTGAATTTGTGACGGATAAGGATGGTACTTTGTCGTATAGAGGTGGTGATGCTCATGCTATAGACATTGATGACCAAATTAAGTTCAATGACTTCAAGTTGGAGGTGGCTGAGATGTTTAATTGCAGTGTCAATACCATGTCTCTCAAATACTTTCTTCCAGGCAATAAGAAGACTCTTATTACCATCTCTAATGACAAGGACTTGAAGCGGATGATAAAATTTCACGGGGATTCTGTCACTGCAGATGTTTATGTGATTTTGGAAGATAATTTTCTGCCTGGTGTCTCAAATTTGCCTGCCAGTAGGTAGTCTTCTTGATGCTAAGCTATAACTGTGGTCAATTTATTGATCTGTTGGAGTCACTTTATCAATTCTTGATTTTGTAGATCAAGCAGAACAACTCTGTCTGAAGCAGTGCCTCCTATTGATGCTCCTCTTGCCATTTTGGAGGATATCACTCAGCCTGATAACTCGCTTGTGGCACCTCTTGATCTTGATGTTGTAGATGATACCAATAATGTTGATATTCATATTGAAGATCAGCAGATTGATCCACTTGAAATTTCACCCATTCTTCCTCTTCTTGCTTCCAATGATGAGAAACATGCTAAAGGTGCACAGCAATGGCAGAATACTATTACTGGAGTAGGTCAAAGATTCAGCAGTGTTCATGAATTTCGCGAATCATTGCGTAAATATGCCATTGCACACCAGTTTGCATTTAGATATAAGAAGAACGATAGCCATCGTGTAACAGTTAAATGCAAAGCCGAAGGTTGTCCCTGGAGAATTCATGCGTCAAGGTTGTCGACCACTCAACTAATTTGCATTAAGAAGATGAATCCAACTCATACATGTGAAGGGTCGGTGGTGACAACAGGACATCAGGCAACTCGGAGCTGGGTAGCTAGTATTATTAAGGAAAAGTTGAAAGTTTTCCCAAATTACAAGCCCAAGGATATTGTCAATGACATCAAACATGAATATGGAATCCAACTAAACTACTTCCAGGCATGGCGTGGGAAAGAAATTGCAAAGGAGCAGCTTCAGGGTTCATACAAAGAGGCATATAATCAGTTACCATTTTTCTGTGACAAGATAATGGAGACAAATCCTGGTAGCCTGGCAACATTCACCACAAAGGATGACTCAAGTTTTGAGCGCCTATTTGTCTCATTCCATGCCTCATTGTATGGTTTTGTTCAAGGTTGCAGACCTCTTCTTTTCCTTGATAGCTTACCTTTAAATTCAAAATATCAAGGTACATTATTAGCTGCAACAGCTGCAGATGGGAATGATAGCGTGTTTCCTGTTGCTTTTGCATTAGTAGATGCAGAAACTAATGATAATTGGCATTGGTTCTTACTTCAAATGAAAACTGCACTGTCAACTTCTTGTCCAATAACATTTGTGGCAGACAAACTAAAGGGCTTAAAGGAATCAATTGCCGAGATATTCAAGGGCTCATTCCATGGCTATTGCCTACGGTATTTGTCTGAGCAACTTATTCAGGACTTGAAGGGGCAGTTTTCTCATGAGGTTAAGCGACTAATGATTGAAGACTTAAATGCTGCTGCCTATGCATGTAGGCCTGAAATCTTCCAGAGGTGCATGGAGAGCATCAAAAGTATTTCACTGGAAGCTTACAATTGGATCCTCCAAAGTGAACCGCAAAATTGGGCGAATTCATTTTTTCAGGGTGCAAGATACAATTACATGACATCTAACTTTGGAGAGATGTTCTACAGCTGGGTATCAGATGCACATGAGTTACCAATAACACAGATGGTTGATGTGATACGGGGTAAGATTATGGAGTTGATTTATACAAGGCGGGCAGATTCCAACCAGTGGCTGACAAGATTAACTCCATCTGCGGAGGAAAAGCTAGAGAAGGAAAGTTTGAAAGTACATTCCCTTCAGGTGCTGCTGTCAGCTGGTAGTATATTTGAGGTTCGTGGAGAATCTGTTGAAGTGGTTGATATCGACCGCTGGGATTGTAGTTGCAAAGATTGGCAGCTTACTGGTTTACCTTGTTGCCATGCTCTTGCTGTCATTGGTTGTATTGGCAGGAGTCCATATGATTATTGTTCAAGATATTTCACAACTGAAAGCTACCGATTGACATATTCGGAGTCTGTTCACCCTGTACCCAATGTGGACATGCCTCTTGAGAAAGATTCTTCTCAGGTTGCAGTAACTGTAACCCCTCCTCCGACCCGGCGTCCTCCAGGCCGGCCTACCACAAAGAAATATGGACAACAAGATGTAGTCAAACGTCAGCTCCAGTGCAGTAGATGCAAGGGTCTTGGGCACAACAAGTCCACTTGCAAAGTTGTAGAGTGTTAGAAGAGCTTTTGTAAAGTGTTAGGTGCTGTAAGTATTAGCTTTTGCCATGCAATGCAGTTTTACCTCTTTCATGATAAGCGATTTCAATTTTTACTTACTCCACGTTTTTAACCACACCCAGAGCTTTTAACTTGTATGCCTATTTTTCAAGGCCATATACCCAGAAATTGATCTATGTTTCTTGGCATGGCTCCGCGTATACATTTTGTTATGTCCTTTTCCACAGGCATACAGTCATATACCTGCTACATGCTTCTGCAAAAATTTTGGTTGCCATTTCAACTTGTCAAGATGTTGACATGAGTATTTGCTCCATCACTTTATATACATGCACACATACACTCTCACATTTGCCACCTCATGTTTTTACATGACGTGGTGGAGTTCAATTCCTTATCTGTGAATATTGTTCTGGGAAACGCCTACCTGTCCATCTAATTTTGAATTTTGTTGTTTGCATTCAACCAATCAATGCCCTTGTGTTTTATTAACAGGGATGACATCAAGAAGCAGAGGCATCAGAATCTGTACATGTAACAACTATTTTGAAGGGCCAGAAAGACCTATTAAAATGCTTGATTTAAGTGACTTGAATTGTGAGACCTTTAGTTTTGTACGGTTGGTTGCTTATCTTTATCTGGTGTTGCCTTTGAGCTTTATTTCTTTCGGAAATTCTTACTAGTTTGAACAAGAGTGCAATGACCGTGATAATAATGCTAGGAACGCGTGTTGCTGATGTAAACAATAGTATTTATGCTCAGATTTGTTATATGGGAAAAGGCTCATCTAGGTTTCAACTCTATTCAGACGAGGATACAGCATTGTTGCTTATCCCATCTGTGTTTCTTGTTAACTTTGTTCTTGAATTAGTTCGTGCTCTTGTTTGTGGATGACAGGGATAAAATCATAGGCCATGACTTATGAAACTTTACGCTTCCATTGCAAAGAATGGTATGGTTCAAGATGGATGGGAACCATGTAGCTCTACTTTTGAAGGTGGCAACGGCAATGGCTTGCACTCTTACCCCCACACAATTTATAGGAATTGACTGAAAATGGGGGGAGAATTCATGGCTTAGCCAATGGAAACTGGCATAATAAACAACATAATCCTGAGAGAACAGAGTTATCATCTATGGAATAAATATGATAAAAAATGGCTTGGCGTCGCACCATTTTATCCCATTCTTTAAGCCATGGGCGATCCGAAGTGCAGCAAAGTTGGATGATATCATGATAATCACGAAAATCAAGTTGTTTTCTAATGGTAAAGGAAAGAATAATCTTAGCTTACACATGAAAAATAAGTTTAATAACATTTCCTCAATTGAAATTTGAGTCACTAAGTCTAAAACATATGTTCCTCTTAGTGACAAATTTGAATCACTAAAACATCTATTCCTACAAAAAGAAAAAGAAAAGGACCCTACCCCACGTCATTGTTTCCTCAGATCTTCAATAAGCTTCAACACTTCACCCCGCATTGTTGTCTCCAGATATGCATTAACCTCCCTTTCAACAGCAGACAACCAGTCACCATCATTGCCATTCCTTTCACATGAATGCCATCGGCAAATAACCTCAGCAATGGCCATAACATAAAGCCCACAGTCAAATCCATTTGTCTGCTGTGGTGTTTTAGCTTCTTTAAAGAAAGGAACAGCAGCAGACCCTACAGCTTTCATTTTCAGAGTCTTAGCACCATCTTTTGATGATGATTCACTGGCTGTGCCCATGAATCCCTTTACAGCTTTGTAGAGCTTCAAGGCATGATATCGGTGCATCCCCGGCAAGCTATCAAAATGCAGAAAGTAATTCTGGCTCCTATCATAAACAAGCAAGCTCCAATGTGTTCCCCTTTCAGCTGCACTGAAATCTTCGTTATCATTCACAGTAAAAAGAATGAGTTTCTTACTTGAAAACTTCAGAGGTTCCACAAAATCATTGACAAGACTCTGTTGATCTTGGCAATTTGCGAACCAATAAGATGTGGAAGGTGGAACTAACAAGATATCATTAGCATCAGCGTTATAAGAAGAAGATAAGTAAGCAAAATAGAAATCAATAATTTGGTCATTAAGATAGCATGGTCCTTTAAGGATATTCAAATCTGAAACTCTCAAAACCACATCCTTGTATGACAAAACAATCTCTTTGTCATCCATTGATTACAAGAACCTGCAAAATAACACAAAACAAGATAAACAATCTCTTTGTCATCCATTGATTACAAGAACCTGCAAAATAACACGAACCAAGATAAAAACAAAAAAGATTCTCTGCAAAAACAACAAAACACAATTCCAAAGTATCTTACTTTTAACTCAAACTGACAACAGGATAAGTTAAAGAAACAATATTTACTCACATGGGAATTAGATTAAGACCCAGAAAACAAAAATTTATAACTTTTAACAAAAACCCAGATACCCAATCCTTCACAAAAACTGAAATTATAAGAAACTATTAAGCAAAAATTAGAAGAATAAAAAACGAAACTAACCTTGTGGGCTTTTGAAGCGTTGAACCCTGAACCCCTTAAACGTAATAGAGTAATGAACTTGTTTCAAGAAAAGATCAAAGCTTTGCAAAGAAACATCCGGCTTTCTATATATAGAGCACGATGCAATCCTAAGCAAACCATTTGGCTTTTTCTTCATGGTAATTTCAGATTTATCCTTGCAGTTTAGGTGAATTATTAATGAGCCCCCAAAATGTTCAATATTAGCCATCCCTATCGTATGTTTTCATTTCTCAGTTGACCTACTAAGGTTCTCGTAAAGTTTCAATCACTCACCTTCTTTTCTTTTAGTTTAACGTGGGTAATTGGGTCAGCTTATGTGTACCTCGACTAATCTTACGGGCCCTGAAGTTAACAACCATGTAAGTCTCTAGTGACCATCATATGAGCAACCACATGGTTCGAATCTGAAACCACAGAAAAAGCAGACCTTTTGATTCAAAATTCTTACCATTGGACCACCATTTAGATGGTTAATCACTTACCTTCTTTGTTATCAGAAGTGGTGGAATAACGATTTTGTAGAGTTAATATCAGTCAAGCACCCTGGAAACTGCTATGTTTGGTATTGTGGTGTTCTTATAAGTTGCATCGCAATAAGAACATGATTTTCATGTTTCATGTTTCTATTATGGCACAACCTACAATATTATTAATAAACAGGTACTTAGCCTAGTTAATAAATTATTTATTCATATTATTGTTTAAGATTTAAATTCCAGAGAGAAGGAAGGGTTAACGAATCTTAAAATATTATATATTTTAGTTCTTGTATATTTAGAAAATTTAATTTATACTATTGAAAAAATCAGAACTTTTTGTGCTATAATTTGTTTTTTTTTATCTAAAGTACCGATTTTATGCAATAAAACGAAAACGTTTTTAGATAACTTAACCTTTTATGTTGAGGATTTACTGTTTGTATAGACAGAAGGAATTGATGGAGGATTGTTGTACAGGTTGTGGACCCAATTGATAAAGAATATGGTTTTGGGACCAAATTAAGATCTTGGTAATAGTTGGGGGACTAGAACGAGGGTAGACCAATAGCCCAGGTGAAACGCTCAACAAATGGCGAGTAACAAACACCCTTAAGCATCTCGTCATAAACGAAGTCCTCAATTGCAAGGAGTTGAGCTAAGGAAGGACATCCTCAACTCAAACAAACACAGCCGATCAGTCTCTGGTGCTTCCCTTTTTCAGGTCAGTCATTTGTCAGTCTTCATTGTCTGGTGTTTAGTAAAAAGTAACATGCTTTCACATTATTTTTGCCTTCATCAAGCTTAAAAAGAAACAAAGTTGTAGCTGTGACTGACTGCAATGCTCTCTCCTTCAACACTTTCGAAGACAATTCCCAAATGGCTCAATCTAAAATCATTCATTTCTTCAGTATCTTGCACTAATGCCATCCAAATTAACCCAGAAATCAATCAAAACGCACCAAATATTACTGATTTTGATGCAAAGATTCAATCTTTGAGAAATAAACTGTGCCCAGATTACTTAATCAAGGTTTTGAAAAGCACCAGTGATATTAACTCTGCTGTTAAGCTATTCAAATGGGCTTCCCTTCAAAGAAGGTTTAACCACACTGATGATACTTATTATTGGATTATTTTCAAGTTGGGCATGGCTGAAAATGTTGAGGAAATGGAGGGGTTTTGTCAAAATATGGTGAAAGATAGGTGCCCGGGTGTAGAAGATGTTCTTCTTTCATTGGTTGATGCATTTGTTAGAAATTGTAGGCTTAATGAAGCACTGCGTGTTCTTTTTAATATGAATTTGGCTGGTATTAAGCCTTCAATTGATGTGTTTAATTTTGTATTGGGCGCACTTGTGGAAGAGAAGAGAGGGTTTCAAGATGTGGTTTTTGTTTATAAGGAGATGGTGAAAGCAGGAGTGGCACCTAGTATTGATACTTTGAATTATTTGCTGGAGGTTTTGTTTGAGACAGATAGGGTTGATTCTGCTTTGGATCAATATAGGAGAATAAACAAGAAAGGTTGTATTCCTAATAGTAGAACTTTTGAGATAGTAATAAAAGGTCTCATTGCCAAAAATAGAGTTGATGATTCAGTTACCATTTTGCATGAGATGTTGGAACTCGGATGCCTGCCTGAACTGAGATTTTTTAGATCTACAATACTTTTGTTTTGTGGGGAAGATAGACTGCAACAGGGGATAAGGTTGTTTAGGAAGATGAAAGATTCTAATTTTACCCCGGATCCCTTTATTTATGGAGCTTTGATACAATGTTTGTGCAAGCACCTTAGGTTGGATGAGGCAGCAAACCTTCTTGAAGAGATGATGGAAAGTCGGTTAACACCTGATAATAATGTTTTTGTGGATATTGTAAATGGGTTTTGTAAATTAGGGAAGATAAATGAGGCTATTAAGCTCTTGGAAGATAAACATGTGCACGTAACTTCTCCACACAATGCATTGCTCCGATGTTGTTGTGATGCTGATAAATTCTTCATGGCCAAAGGTCTCCTTGAGAAGATGTCTGAGAGAAATATCGATGATTGTGATTCTTGGAACATTCTTATCAGATGGCTTTGTGAGAAGGTGGGAGTGATGAATGCATATGAACTTCTAGGTAGAATGATTATATCTTCTTTGATTCCTGACTGTGCCACATATTCCGCTCTTGTTGCTGGCAATTGTAGATTAAGCAAGTATGAAGATGCTCTACAGCTATTTCTTCAGCTTCATGCCAAGTTCTGGATTTTAGATCCTGCTTCTTACTCTGAGCTAATTGAAGGACTGTGCAGGGGAGAAAAGTATCTAGAAGCTGTTAAAGTGTTTTGCTACATGTCTGAGAACAGATGTTCTCTTCAGTCTTTGTCATTTAATATGCTGATCGAGGGTGTTTGTAACATGGGAATGCTTAATGAAGCTGTCAGGCTACAATTGTTGGCTTATAATTCTGGCACTTCTTGTTCCAATGCTACATGCAATTATATAATGCTTGGATTGTCTAAATCAGACAAGGGAAAACACATGCTTGCTTTTCTCTCACAAATGTTGGTTCAGGGTACCAATCTTGATATGGAAGCATATTGCATTTTGATACAGAGCATGATTGCACAGAAACAAATAAAGGATTGCACTTTGTTTCTCAATGTGATGGTTAATGAGGGCTTGGTACCTGATTCAGACACATTATATAAGCTACTGTCATGTTTGGCCAATCATTCTCAGTTGTATTTGATATCACTTTCACTTGATAAACTTGTTTCTGACTGTGAAGTTCTAGATTCAGCTATGTATAACATACTTATTAATGGTCTGTGGAAAGAGGGCAACAAAAATGAGGCTCATCGACTGTTAGACTTGATGCTGGAGAAGGGTTGGGTCCCAGATTCTATGACCCATGGATTGTTGATTGGCTCTGGTAATAGGGAGGGGACAGGTAAGGGGAAATTGACATATGTTGATAGCATCAAAGATAGTGTTAGTGACATTCTAGTCGAGGGATTGGGGGAAACATGAATCTGCATTCACTGAATGCCTTTTTTAAGGTGAATGGAATGCTAAGTACTTCCCCTTCCTTTCATATGTGGCAATTCTGCCAAGACGTCTTTGTTAGTTGGAGGAATAATTTGCGAGCCACATACTAGCTGAGGGATTGGGTGTAACATGAATCTGCATCCACTGAATTTTGGAAAGATAGAAGATCTCAATTTTTGACTCATTGCTGAGCCCAAATGGTCAGCCTGCAAAGGTAATTTTTTGTCTTTGTGATGATATTTCTTATTTTCTCTTATGAATCTGTTATTCTTTATTTTCTTGTTGTATTTTCTACTTCCATGCTATTCAATTTTTGCATCTAAAATATCCAAAAAACTCTTCATTTTGATAGTGTTGCATGGGCTGCTTCTATCAATCACAAATGTGGGTCACCTTTCCCATCCAGATGAGGGTCTCTTTCTCTCTCTCTTGTGTGTGACAAGAAAAATTTGTATTTTTCCATTAGTAACTAGATAGCATGTAGACTTTTCTGAAGCAAATATCATAAACTGGGTGGTTAATTTTATTGTTTCCCTAGTAGGGAAACCTGTGGCATTTTGTACACTGTTTTCATCTTCATCTTCATCTTGAACATCAACTATACTATTTTTTGGCTTCATCTGATGCCATGGAGTCGTGTACACCCACACTTGCTGAGAATCACCTCTTTTCTTTTCTTTTTGATGAAAGTACACAACTCAAAAAACTGTGGTCCTTTTTACCGAACAAAATTTTGTAGAATTTCTACCTTAATAAAAAAAAGTTATTGCATAAACGGCATCTTATGTTCTAAAAAGAACTCAGAATCAATCTGCATTTGCATTTTTTGCCTTCTTATTCACTATAATTCTAATGTGGACTAGCAACTCATGACCAGGGCAATTCGCACATGATAGATGGACTAATCACTATGGGTTGTTTTGATGTTTTCAGGTGCCTTGGAAGGTGACTGCAAATAGGAGAGATGATGGATCTTTAGAGCTAGGTAAATTGATCTTCTCTCTTTATATTTTTTCGCTTTTGCATTGAATGAAAGGATTGAGTTTCTCCGGTTTTCTCAAGTATCATTGCTTGGTGAGTTTGTTCTTTTTATCTGGGATTTTGCCATGACAATAAATAATTAGTGCCAATTTCTTTATATGCTTGATTTGATGGTTATTCACCTCCAACTTTTTGAGGCCATTTGAATGCCTGATTTGAAGATTCTTTACCTGGTTTTTTTTTTTTTCAAATTTCCACTTGATTTTTGTGCTATTTTGGTAGTTTTAACTTGTGCATTCTTTTGGTTACCTAAGTAATGTTCTTATGCATACAATGGTGGCTTTCAAGGTCCCAATTTCTCATTGGCTGTTGTTTTTATCATTTCATTGTTTTGGTTTCTTCAATTCTTACTACCTCTTTTTTCCTTTTCTTCTTCTTTCTTTTCTCCTCTGCTTTGTCTGCATTCGCAGTAGTTTTATCCATTTTGGGGGGGAAGGGGGTTGTTTATTGTCATTGTATTTTGTAAATTGCCTAGTTATCATGTCATTATTAAGATTCATTAGTGGTCAAGAGGAAGGGGTTGTTTAAATTTTTAGCAAATTCATTTGCTTGTAAATTTATTTTTGGTGTTTGGTTGGCTGTCTAATTAGGTAAATTATGTTTCCCTCTTGTTGCTTGATTTGGATCCGTTTATGTTATTGTGCTAATTTAGTTTCCCTTGGTAATTTGTCTATTTTGCCTAAAACAGCAGGTTGCCAGAGCCTAAATCTACAATCACCACGATTTTAAAATTGCATTTTTTTTGTTTCTATTTCAGTTGAATTTGGAGGGATTGGTTCCTGTGAGGTAAGGAGTCGATATTTTTGCTCCTTTAAAAAATTATGCTCAACAATAAGTTAGCATTGTACAAATTCACTGCATCTTCATTATATATTTGAGCAACCAAGTGCTTTTTTTTCCCCAATCCTTTTGTGTGCCAAAGCAACATAGCTTATTAGGGGTTGTAAAATCTTATGTACCCAGTTGTCATATCTAGCCTTGAAATGCATTAGAAGGGTCACATTCCAATCCTTTCTGGATTCCTATATGAGTGCAGTCTCTTGGTGATTATGTGATGGGATATAGAGACTAGACTGCGACACTGATTTTGGTCCTGTGAAACATGCAGGGTGTCAACACAGCATATGGAAGAAAAATAGACTTGCCTACAAGCTAAAGATATTTTCTGTTCAGAAATTCATCTAACTTGCATTCAAGCTCGAGGATGCCCTCTTTCTCCTCTTATCTCCAGCTTCTCGGATCTTCATGTCCATTAGTTTGCAGGCGGTTCCAGATGTATTTGTAGCTAAATTTGCTTGTTTAAAATCTTCAGTTGGTTTCTTTTGATCAGGTTCGGGTCTATTTTTCTCAATTCCTAATGGACGGTTCACAGCAAATTGATTGCTCTTGGAATTGGAAGGAATTGTTTAAGCTCGGAAGTATTATGTGGGTCAAAGTAAAGTAGTACAAGTTTTTTTGGAGGCCATTGCATACCCCGTAATTCAGATTCAGCTTTATCAACTGGCTGTCCATTTTAGTAGACTCCCTACCAAGTACAGACAATTGGAGAGGAGGAAGCAATCAGTCCTATTTGTGATTATGCAGCAGTACTAATGAATGTCGTGATCACATCTTCTTCTCTTGTGCTTTTACTAAAGGAGTATGGCAGCAAGTTTAGCTCTGACCAAGATAAACAGAGAGGTGGGGGGGACTGAAATTCTGAATCAAGTTGTCTCATACTCTCATTCAATCTCGGCAGAATTTTTTTATTTTTTATTTTTGGCTTTAAGCTGCTGTGACATGTTTGGAAAACCAGAAATAACACGATTCACAAAGCTGGAGATTTTTCAGGAGATTTTATTTTTGTTTTTTCTTTCATTTGTCTAGGAAAGCTCTGTGTCACCATTTTGTTGCAACACATACATGGCATAGAGGTCTTACTATTTAAAAAGGAAAGAGTCGTTTCTCCTTCCCATAGCAAGGACCATGATAGGTGGAAAACTCGAACTGAGCAATTCAGCATCCTCTTCCTTTTTTTCTATGACAGCCACCAGGATTTGAGAGAGAGAGAGAGAAGATGATTGAAAAAGCAAAATATTCTAGCCAGGTGAACAGGCTGCGTACTCCTGGCCACATATCCGCACCTGGAGTACCTAATAACCTGCAGCACCAAGAGTTCCATAACATATAAAGACAAATACAGTTAATAAAGCAAGAACAAAGCCATTCCATTAGACAAAAACCATCATCTTGCCAAACAAGAAAATGTGATGGACTGTTACAGTTCAGAGTCTCCAGTGAAGATTAGTAATTCTAAAGCTGGCAGCAGGCAGATTACTGGATCAAATCCAAGGATAAAGAGGGAGGAAGAAGGAAATCTGTACCATGCATACATCTACTTCAGTGAAAAATAAATACATCAATTTCTTGAGATGAAAGTACAAAAGCCAATGATTAATTTATCGAACAAACATCAGAATCTTATGCATGTCAAAACTTGGAGATACATCGCTTAGCAAATCTCAAGTTATCTAACTCAAATGGTAACGACGATGAATCTTTGCATTGCCTGCAGTCAACTGTAGAAATTAGATGATGGTCATCTCCAATGATAAAATGGCACAAGGAATACGCTACTTCTAGCTAGAAATTATTCTGCTGACTGAACAATCCTTATTAACAATTACACTCACTAAAATCTTAGCTATGATTAACGTTCTTTACTCTATTTTAATCTCGATCTTACCTAAAAACCTCGAAATGACGTAAAATAATGTCAAGTCATGGAAAAAAATCACTTAATATCTTCTTATTTAGTTTGCTTGGACCAGGAAAAGGTTCGCCCTATCACACAAAAAAATCCCCAAAAAAAGTACATACAGTCACAAACCAAATCCCTCTCCCTCCCGCGGCCTCCCACCACCACCATCCCAACAGAAGAAAATCGGTCCTTGTCAGTCCCTGGAAGAAGAAGAAGAAGAAGAAGAATGCTGAAGAGATCGCTACACAAAAACTCTCTTCTCGGACGTTCTCCCAGCTGTGGAAGCAGAAATTAATGTGATGTAGTAGTTTGTTGTTATTATTTTTTCATAATTGAGGTGGATAGTGGTGGTCTGTCTCCTCATCATAACATTTTCTTGCCATTCTCTTACAGTTTCTGCTGCTTCCATTTCATTTTTTAATTTGTTATTTTAGCCAAAACTAGGCAATACTAGCATAATCCAAATTCATAAAGATGACATATATGTAAATTCAGTTTTGAGGATCATGAACTCCCTACAATTTCATCACAACTTGATCACAGTAAACTGAAACAAGACTCTTCGCGTAATTATCAAGAGCCATATCAAACCAAGAAGTAGCTTTATTTTTGGGAATCCTCCGTTCCAATTCTTGAGCTACAAGATTGTATAATTGCAAGTGAAAACAAGATTCATCGTCCATCTCCCCTGTTATAATTTCTTCATCCTAAATTTGATGCAGGTGGTTCTAATCAGCCAGTTATGGATCTGCCATAACTAGACTACGTGGATAGCTTTGCAAGAATGTTTATTGTCAAGGCTGAGTCGTGCAGGGTGATTGGCATGATGAAAAGGCCTATAACTTTTTATCCACCATCGTAGCAAATAATCCTTCCTACTCCATCAGGTAACTCACCTCAGAATCGTTGTACGGAAGGGTTGTTTTTGTCTCCAGGAAAACAATATCACCCATGTTGAACAATAGAATAGTCGATCTCCAACACTGAGCTTGAAAAGCTTTTACGATACCACACTCCATTCACAACTACACAAGTCTAGCGAGCGAGAGTGCTGACGTATCATATTCACCAATACTGGGGTTGACATCCTCAACATCTGTCCACACACCTGTACTCGGTGTGAAAACCTCAGCTTCGGATATGAAATTGTACTGATTATCCGTACAACTTGCAACAATTTGATTTGATTTCAAACCATAGGCAATATGAAAACAACTATCACTGCATATAGGAATTTTAAGAGAGGGCAAGTGCCGATGGATTTAAACAAAAATTAACAGGTATAGCCGGTGGTGAGACCTAGTGATGCAAGTGTTTCTGTCAGTTACGGATCTGCTACAGCTGGGTTACGTAGATAGTTTTGCAGACATATTTATGAATTGATAAGACAAGGTTAAGTTCAAGATAACGCCTGAATTATACACAGTGATCGGCCTAACAAGAAGACCCATGAATTTCAAAAATTAATATACCATAGAGATTAAAATATTTCAATTAAGTTATTTGAACTTCTATATATGAATAATATATACAATGTGCAAAAGTTATCGCTTGAAGTAAAAACCTTGAGTTTGTTAATTGATAGGTAAGCCCCTGAGGAATGATTTTAAGAAAGAAAGAAGGCAGCAAGCAAAAGGGATGCTCAAAGTTCCAACAGAGAGTTATCCAACAAGATGCGGTCGGTCTTGAGTGTCTTTGACAGCACAAAAGTCAAAGTCACCGGACATTTAGACTTTTTGAAACACGGAGTCTGACTTATATAACTGAAAAGGACAGGGAGAAGGTAGAAGAAATGGTAGTACGATGTCTGAGTTCTCTGCATTGCAGTGTGAAGAAGTCAGCTATGTAAGAAACAGAAGACGGTGATCAGTCTCGAAAGTGGAATCTAGAAAAAGGAAACCAGTGGCATCTCAAACCAAAAATATCGGCTACATCGAGCAAGCGATGGCCAAAACTTTCATTTTCAGCATGAAAAGATTACAGAGAGAGAGAATTTAAGCATAGCAAGAGCCAGCTCAGCTAAAAGGTTTCATTTTCCTTGTCTGCTCGTTTGTTTATAGGGTTACATAGACATAGAATACAGCATTACTCAGTTCCCAGCATATGGAACCAGAACTATGGCAGTGACATCTAGAAGAGTAAAGGGGCCAGAAAGAGAGACCTCTGAAAGAGAATGATAACGAGGAAAGACTCGGCTAATATCATTTCATTTAAATGCTTACACATCCATCAAAATTACACAAGCCAGACAGAACTAGAGGTACCCACAAAATGCTTCGCAAGCAGCTCCGCGAGCATGCATTCAAACTTCTTTATTTGAGGTTTACACATACTTACCGAACAGTGGAAAGATAAAAAAAAAACAAAAAAACAAAGGCTCAAGGATCTGAAAACCAGAGAAGTTGCATCAACATCATCTTTGCAAATTGCAATGACCAAGTTTGACAACGCTTTGAGGTATATAATTCTTAGCATCCAGTCCCTGCAGCATACACCCATCATTATTTGTTGAGTTCTCCCATTCTGACTTCATATCTTCATGACTAATCATGGTCAAAATGTGATAGGTCAGTTTCTGGTAGACAACTTCCAAATTTGCAGAGTTGCATAATAATTTCATATTTCTTTGCTGAGTAACTTGGCGCCTTCATCACTTAACTTCCATCTTCTGTATGTAAACTTGTTAAAAGGAATATATGCTAGAAAAATATATAATCTTCAACCACAGTTTCTGTAGATGGGTTGAATTGAAGCTCAGGTTTCATACTAACAAAGCAAAATCCCAGAGATGTGAGAGATGTCCGAGAACAGAATGAAGACCACCACCCCATTGCACTACGTCCACTTTGAAAGGAAGACCTAACCGCACATAGTAGCAGCTAGAAAAATGTGCCCCCTGAAAAACTGTCACCTTGACTTAGGTTGTCGAAGCACTTCTTTTAACTTTCCCTCAGGATAAACCTGGGAGATCTTCTCTGGCAACTTAAGATTAATATAAGATGGCCATTGCACTAAACATACCAGCATAAACAAACTCTAACCATTACTACCTATTCTCTAATTCTAAGGGCAAGAAGCCTCTTTTAAAATCAACCCCACTCACAGCCAAATGTGCCCTCTGTGGTGCCTGAATCCCCACCAAATGTGCCCTCTGTGGAGCCTGTATCCCAGCCAAATGTGCCCTCTGTGGAGCCTGTATCCCAGCCAAATGTGCCCTCTGTGGAGCCTGAATCCCAACCAAATGTGCCCTCTGTGGAGCCAAATGTGCCCTCTGTGGAGCCTGAATCGCTGTTAGCCTTTTCTGCTATTGTTATGCTAAGTGGTCTCCATCCTGATTGATGAGGTATGATCCATTTCTTATAGCCAATTACCATGTTCAAGATCTGAAGTACATCACCCAGAACATGTTCTTTCAAGCACTTACTCTTTAAAATAGTGCCTGCTTCATACCTGTACAATATACAACAGCATTTTCACAGTTAGAATTGAAACTCGGGAAATCAAACAGAGTTGAAGAAAATGGTGAGCTTAACCTGCACTCAGAAGCCAAGATTGCAGATCGTCCAGCAGAGGATCTCAGAAATTGATGAATTTCATTCCAAGTTGCTTTTTGGATTTGTTTAGCTTTACCACCAACAGGGTTGACACATTTCCACAGTTTCTCATTTTTACCAACATACAACTGCATAGCACCTAAACTCCGAGTTGCTACCATCTGATGCTTAATGGCACTCTCAAGGGCCTTCTTAATGTCAGTATTACGGTGCTTCAGATCTCCATAGCGGATGCAGTCAGCTATATTTGTTTCAGTTGGCATTATCCTTTCACTTTTAAGGGTGTTCAAGGCAAGCAAGACCACTCCTATAAGGCCTTGAACATATTCGGAAGGTTTTGGGCAACCTTGACTCCCCCATTTATCACTCCCTGGAGCAACACTGGCTCCCATTGCATGTGAGGATGATGGCGGATATTCTGGACCACCAGGGTACCTATGGTTTGGCTTCTCGTCCCGGTAAACTGATGGCGAGTTATGTGCAATATTTCCATTTTGCGAGTTACTTAAGCTTACAGATCTGGGAAGTTTCTTCTTGGGATCATGTTTTAGCTCTGGATTTCGTCGTTGAGGGTTAAAGTTGACGGGGTGTCCGGGAATGTTCAAAATACCAATATCAGGTGCACTTGTATATGGTGCAGAGGTAAAGCTAGTTCCATTGGGTCTCACAGGCATTGGAGGAGGGGCGCGAGGATGAAGATTAGGATGGGGAGGATACAAACCACCTGCTGCAAATTCAGGTCGCATACCAGGATTGTTTGGCCTTAATTGCTGTGTATAATGATTTTGGTAGTTGCCATTGATGTGGGTGTTGTCACTCCAAGTAAAATTATTATTTCCAGGAACAAAATCCAGGCCAGGTCCACTTGGGGGAACTTTGGGGAAAGAAGGACCAGGTTGGTGAGAGTTTGAGTTGTAATGATCTTCTTGGGTCCAAAGAGGCGAGCTTGTTGTTTTGGATGTATTTGTTTGACTCGGGTTTCTTTGAATGTTTTTCCCTTTCTGTTTATTGTCATGACCCCTTGGTGTGTAAGGAGACTTCTGATTTGCCACATAAGGCTTCTCAGAATAGGAATCTACTGATTCCTTTATTTGGGCGGCATCAGACACTGGAATCTGTTTCGTGTCTGAAGTGGACATATAGTTATTACTACAAAGTTTTTGTAACTCACCTTCAGTGAGCGGCGGTCCTCCAGCCAAAAGACTCGTCCAAAGCCATACACTCTTCGCGGCTGCAAGAAGGGATGCGGATGTCTTCTGTGGTTGTGCTAGAAGAATATTATATCTCCTCATTCGCAACTGATGAAGAGCATTTGAGAAGTCTCGATCACCAGAAATCAACAAATAATTACCAGGCGCGGGATTGTCCACTGCCCAGAACAACATATCAACAAGTATCTTCTTATCACTTGCATCTTTCACACCTGTTCATTCATATTAAAGTTATGAACTACAATAAAAACAATATCCAAGCATCCACTTTCCGACACAATATAACAAACAACCAACACAAAAAATTCAATATTCAAAAACCATTACAGACCAGAACACCCTACTGATGTTGTAGCAAATTCATATATAGTCAACCTGCACTTCTCCTATTTTAATAAAAAAAAATGAGATCTGATAAAAGAAATCATCAATAATTCAAAAGATTGCTGATTCCTCTTTGTTTCTTTATAATTTTCTACAACATTGCAAATCTTAGCAAACCCTTTCAATTTCAGACAATTCAGTCTCTTACACAAATTACATAACCCCATCACAGAATCAATAAAAACGACACCAAGAGAGCCAAAATAGTGACCAAGATCCCATTTTCTCGACTAATAAAAAAAACACTAAGAATCAAAACCCCAAGAAGCAAAAACATCAAGAGTACAAGTAAAATCAAGATACCTGCAGGGACATGATTGAGAGCAATCCCAGTACTAGAAAGAGCCTGTTGAACAGCAGAATCGATTCGATGGGTGTCACCATAAGCAGAAATAGAGACTGGACCACAATAATTCATCTTGACAAGGGCTGAACTTATGTTTTGTGCTATGGCATGGGGGTCACAGCCCATGGGAACATGACAATTCTCAATGTCCCACCAAACTGAAATCTTGGCAGTCATATACTGTGCCTCTGCTCCTCCTCCTCCTCCTCCTCCTCCTCCTCCTCCTCCTCTGCCTCCGCCCATTGCAGACAAAGATCCCCGATAATCACGGTGGCTTTGGTGGCGGAGATTTAGAGGGTTGTGATGTCGTTTTGGTATCTACTAAAGTGGTGCATTGCTTTAGTGTTTTGTGGTGTGTTTGGTGACTTTAAGCTAAGTAGTGGATTCGAGGACGAAAGGTTAAATTACGCCTGTATCCTTTCACTGGTAGCTGACAATTAGGAAATTACAGGGGTAGTTGCTAAGTTAGGAAATAAAAAATTATTTACCTTTCAAAATTCCACAATATTTTAAAAAAGTTTATTCCTTCTTCTATATTTTACAAAAAAAGTCAGAATTAAAAAAAGTCATATTAAATACATTAGATTAATATGAATGCATGCCTTAATCCCCCCCATCAAGAGAATGCAGACTTGATTGAAGCATAAATTAATCCAGAAAACATATTTATTAACAAATAAAAAGAAAAAAAAGGTGGACTTTTATTGTTAATACGAGAGGTTGGAGAAATAAGGAGGATTTTTATCAATTTCTTATTAAAAAATATTAATTTAATATTTTTAAAAATAAATAAAAATAAAAACAACTCCACTCCCACAGGAACACTAACACTTAGGAGTGTTGTGCTCGTGGTATTTGTTAGATTATCATGCATCGATGATGACTTTCTGTCTAAGAAACCAATGAATCATGCTTCGACATGTATGAATTACCAATCATCATATGCCACGTCGACACAAGAGAAGAAGTCTTGAGCAATGTTAGGCGTTGACGAGGAATAAGAAGGGTAGGAACTAGGAAGTCCTCCTTTCCATTCTTACTTGTTCCATCTTGATTGGCTAATATCCTGCATTGCAATTGACTTAATTATCCCTATGGTTTATTAACTAATAAGGGGAAGAAAGAATCTGAACGTCGGCAAATGGAGGGGTAAGGTTTGGGAAAGAAATTGTTAGTCTTAACAGCGAAGGAAAACTCGCGTCTCCTTCTCAGGAAGGAAAAGGGAAAGCAAAAAAAAAAAAAAAGGGACGGAACTTGACTTTGTTTAAGTCCCTTCAGAGGCTGCTCAACGTGCAAAGCCAAGGAAGGCCATGACACTTTCTTTTATTAATTAAAAATAAAATAAAAGAGCTACGCTGCTTTACTATACAGCGCAATTAATGTTCATGAAAATTCAAAGTTTTTTTAATTTGAGCCAAGGCAACTAGCACTTTAATGTGTCCACAAGCCACGAAACCACTGAGCTAGGAGTTGGCAAATGAAAATGGTCTGCTAATCCTACTAGTACTGTGCTGGATCATGTTCATTGCAAAATTAATTCATGAATATTCACCAGCAGTGATCATACATGGGGTGTGTGCATGGGTGATATAGACCATATATATATACAGAGACTGCAAATTATCTCAAAACCAAGCCAGGAATCTGGAGTCAGTTTTTATTAGCTACTGCCTGCCTTGTTCTCAGGGAAGCAAATGATGCAGCGAACAGCTTAATCTGCTAAATAAAGATCAGATATATAGGCATATATATATAGAGCTCTTCGCTTGGCACTAATTATTGTGTGCAGCTGCTGTAGAGAGATACCAGTGAGGTATATACATATACGAGCTGGGTTATTTTCTGATTATAATTAAATACTAGTAATTATTAATTAATGGGTTATTTTCTAAGTCCTGTTTTTGTTTTTCTTTGATCCTCTGTAAGGCGCTCTATAGTTTTTGGGATCGTGAAGATCTTCTCTCTATATGATGTTGTATGGTTCTTGGTGAACCTTATTTTCACGACTGTCATAGCATCAGCCGTCGTTGTTGATGATTATGGACTGAATGGAGGGCATGCCAAAGATGCTGCGTGTGTGTGTGTGTGTATATATATATATATATATATATATTGAGCTGCATCGATCAAAGCATATTAATTGGTGCTGATTAAGATCAAATAGAAAGATGGGAAATTCCATTGCTGAAAAACAATAAATTAATTAATTTTATTAAAAACAAAAAAATAATCTGTTGCTTCATGATTTCATTAAGATGCTCTATTCAAATTTACTTTTACCAAATACCTTTCCCATAAAGATGAATCAATTCTCGTAATATTTGGGAAGGTAAAGC
>Ga0307510_10000346_pt1 | contig 43557 bp, 48 predicted proteins | sample 12_EM_MG_FD_207224 | JGI IMG/M metagenome (GOLD analysis project Ga0307510, IMG submission 207224) | Populus trichocarpa ectomycorrhiza microbial communities from riparian zone in the Pacific Northwest, United States - 12_EM | ecosystem: Host-associated > Plants > Roots > Unclassified | place... | reverse complement strand
GATGTCGCTTTAGCCTTCGGGTTCTCTACGGTTTCTGTCTGGGTTTCTGTCTGCTTCTTTCGTAATGTTAGTTGTATGCTTGGCTGGGTGAGTTTCGTCCTTACCTTTTTGAAATTCCCTTTGATCAATGCTAGCAACCGCAGGACTGTCAGCATCTTGCGTCGGCCCCCCTTGACTGGTATTATGATGAAGGAAACCTGCGTTTCTACAATATCCCCTACTCAGAACACCTGTGGTTCGCATCGCTCGTATCTGTGGATCGTCTATCAATGTCGTGGCTTCCTCTTTCATTGTGGCCGATACTCACATGATGTTGCCTGCACTGTCCCTGCACGTTATGTAGTAGTGGACTTGATTGTCCTCGGTGTGGATGTACGCACAGTTGTTATCTTCTTGTGCCATACTGCGTAACATTCCCACAGGATCGACCCCAGGTAGGAAAGCTAATGCTTGCATACTGGTGTGAAGTATCTGTTCCACATGCTGATTTGGTCAACCCCATCAGATCCCTCTGTATCTTTGGCATATTCTTCAAGGGTCCCTTCTTGGAACTGCCAGTCAAAATGGGAGTGGATGACTTGAATTGCGTCTGCTGCCTTCCTGAACGTAGGCGTTTGAAGCCCTGTAAGTGTTATTCCCTGTCGTAAAAACCTATATTTATGTGCTGTTATCTTGGAACTGTTTTATCTTGGTCAATATCGTGTACCTACTGCTCATCGTCTGCCTACCTTGGCTTCATTCTAATGGGGGGTAATTCCTTCGCATGGATTACACCTCGTATGGTGAAAATCACTTCTTCCAACTTGTTGTCTCCTCGCTTCACGATTTGCCACGATGCAGGATTCGTGAACTGTTGTATCTTGTTCGTGTCCCAAAAGGTTGTATTGATCTATGCAGTGAGTCAGACGTTTGTTGTGTTGCATATCGTGTTCTCTTACATTGTGTATATCTGCCAGGCAGACATGTTCCTCGCTACCGGTCATCTCCACCGCGCTTTGCTCAACCTCATTGCCTGTGCATCGATTTGTTATCATTGCTGTCTCCGATCTGAAGAATAACGTACATGTTTCGTCTATGGGATTTGGCTTTTCCATGTGGTATGTTTCGGTTTCTTGGGGCGTAGCGAGTTATACTAACCAAGGGTTATGTTCTGAGTTAGTCTGCATATTTTTTACTCATGGGCCCGGGCCCTCATCTTCCATCTACATATTTTGGACTGACTCCCTCTATTACGTTTGTCCACATGCTACGTCACTCAGGATGTTGCCACACACTGCATCTACTGTCTTTTGTGTCACATGGCGTTTACATCTTCACATTTACAGGAATATTGATCGCTTGCGACTCAGTGTTTTGTTCTTTTTTTGATCTATTTGTTGTTGCCTCTGTCTCATCGGTCATGATCGTCTTTGCCGTTCTCTTTATTGGCTAATGTATGTGTTTTTAATATATCTTGTCCACTTTTTTGCTGATCCTATGCTGGTATATGTTGGTGTAACTGATGTCTTGAACTCTGTCTGGGTATGAAGTTCCTCCATTTTTTTTTTGGGGGGGGTTCACATCTTGCATTCATTCGTTTCAGGTGTGCACATGTGGGGCCCCTTCTCTTAATTTGGTCATGCCATGTGTTGCGCATCTTTCGGTTATCGTTCGGCTCTTCACTTGATGCGCTTATCTCATGCAACGTTCTCAACCTTGTGTATTCATGCAGTCTGAATTCATCGCTGATCTTTGATATCTTTTTCTTTACTCTCTCTGATCCGCTGACTTCTTCTGTTCCACGTATATTTGCAAGCCTTCGAAATACATTTTTATGTCGTAAACGTATATGCCGTGCTTCAGTGAGTGCCCTATCCATGGTTACATTCTTATTTTCCCATCTCCTTCTCTTCGTCATTTGCCTCCTTTCGCACCCGCTCAGTCCTCCGGGTCTGGACGCTCTTCTGATGTGTCTTGGTAATTGTTATATTCTTGGTTACATTCTTATTATGCTGTTTCCTTGGCTTTGTCTTTTACCTCGCATATGCTCAGTCCTCCAGGTCTGGACGCTCTTCGCCGACATTAGGTCATCGGTGTTTTGGGTGCTGGGCCCGCATATAAGATCTCGTTTGCCTTTGGTGTCGTACTCAAGTGATCCAAACCCAATCCTCTCCTGATATTGATCTTATTCATACGGTTTTTCGAAATATTAACACTATTGAAAATGCCCAAAACTCCGTATGTCTTTCGTTTTTACAAGTCATTTGCTTTCGTATCTGACAGTTACATGTCTCTAGTACATCGAAGAAAACTTCATCATACATTTTTTCCTGCGTTCTTGATACCGACCATCTAATGTGGGCTTTCTGTGCTAGCCCATCGAAAAAGATACCAACTGCCCTGTGAGTCATGTCCAACGTTTTCTCGCCTTCCAGCTCTTGAACAGGAATTAGCAATCAGACAAGTCTGCAACAGTGGGTTGTTTGTTGTTTCATGATCCCTTATTTTATTAATTTTGTTCTTGTAGGCTCGTTGCTGAAGAAGTCTCTTCAAGCGTTACCTGGTATGTTATCCTCCATCGCAATGTGTTATTTGCAACTTAACGGACTGGTTAGCGGTTCCTCGACTCCTGCAAAAAGGCGTGGCAATGCCTCTATTGACTTATCTGATGTGTATGTCCCATTTGTTAATCTTCTCCGTTACTTGATATGTATTGAATCATCAGAGAACATTCGAACACTCCATCTCGAACGAAGCATCAGTGACGTTCGCCCCCTGCTCCTGGGTCCCCTGCTTTCGAGCAGCTTCCAGCTGTGTCTGTTCCGTTTGTCTTTTTTTTTTTTTTTTTTCTAGTACCCATACTTATTCGGTTGCGTGCTCAGAGATTCAGCAGGAGGTTTTGTGACTGAAAACAAGTCTTCATCTCCTGTATTCAGTTCCGGTTCTCCGAGGTAGGCATTGTTCTATATGGTTTCACTAATGGCTTTTTCATCTGGTTTAGTAGAAGTAGACCTAGGTTCGTAAACAGTGTGTTATGATGTTCGTCGTCTGAATTTGTTATAGGCAATCTGTTACCAAGACGGAAAAGGCAAAAGTACTTGAATATGTTCCGAAAACTAGGTATGTTTGTTACTTCTGTTTGGTATGTTCTCAACCGCTCCGTCTCCTACCTTTTTCATTATATTATATATTTATCCTATTGATTTGTTTTATCCCCTCGTTTCACTGCTCACTCATGCTGATTGCAGGTCGCGTGCCCACGCAGTCAATGTCATTGATGATGATGACAGTGTTTCCCCTCGCGCTTCATCATTAGTTTTCCCTTTTGTTTCGAATATCTTCTCGCTTACCAATGATGGTTGTAGGTCACAAGTACCTGCAGTCAATACCAATGATGACAGCGACAGCGATCTTCCTACTATTTCTTTGTGAGAATCTATTATTCTTGTTGTTATTCTATTGCTGTCTCCACTAACCCTGTGTTCTTTACGTTTCAGTATCCTTGCTGAAGCATCTGTTAAAAATACCATGGACAATAAGCAGGCTCCATCTTCGTCGCGTTGCAAGTTGTAAGTATTATTATTCGCCATATAATTCCTGTCTAATTTGTGTTGTAGTGTTGTTCTGGAAGCTCTAGAAAAGGTGGATCTTTCGTCGTAAGTTGTATTCTTGCATTGTTATATATATATATCTATGTTGCAGCGTTTTTTTGTCAGGTCTCCTGCATCGTGTGACAGAGGTGTCAGTCACATGAAAGCAGACATTGCGGATGATGCATTGCTGCCATCCACTGTGCAAAGTGATGACTCTTCTCATGCAGAGTGCGTCTTTTCTCATTTCGTTGATATGCTTTGCGACCCCTTATTTTTATTTTTCAGTCCGTCTGATAATGACAACGAGCATTCAGTTATGCTGACGCCTTGCCCTGACCCTGACCTGGCGGCGTTGTATGAGGACCTTCCTATCCTTGAGTACGTCTTCGGTTACGGAATTTCTCTAAAAGTATTAACATGTTTTTCTTTATTTATCAGCCGAGTCTGCAAGATCAAGTCCTTTTCAGGGAGTTCAGAATTGCCCCAGACCCCTTTTAGACAGAAGTGCGAAGGGATGGCCCCAGAAGCTATCAAGTGAGTCGTACCACTTTTGTTATTGTTTTTATGGTTTCTCTAACACGAGCTCCCTACTAGAACAATTCTCAGTGCCTTGCACTTCACAAATTGGGGACAATACGTCAATACAGCTAGAATCGATCCTCAGTTGTTGAAAGTTGTCAACCAACGACTGCACATCGAAGAAAGCAAGTCTATGGCCCTGTGTGTTATGACCGGAACTGTTACAGAAAGTTTCTTGTTTGCATCTGTTGAATCTGGGCCTCCTTACGTGCCGTATGCGGTTCATAAGATCACCATCGCTCTGTTTGAACAGGACTTCAGGCGGGATACCGCTGTCTGGGGACAATTGTTCAAGTTTCATATCATATTGGGTACGATTTCCCCCGCTGGGTTCAGTTTTGCAACTAGAGGAGAGGGAAAAGGTGAACCTTGGTGATCTCGTATGTGCTCTCCATTCGTATTCATTGTACCTCACCTCATGCTCTACTATTAGAGTCTGCTCCATCTTCTCCCATTAAGGGTGGATTGAAGATGGTCTCATCTTCGCTGGTCTCTGCATCTTCGGAGTTATCATCACGCTCTTTTGAGGATCCAGGTAAGTAATATGGTCCGCTGCTCTTGACTCTCATTGACCTTGTATTTAATGTGCAGTTCCTGTTTACAATGCGAGAGAGACAGATTATCGTCGGGGTTTTATGTTCAAGGACGATCAGTTAAAAAAACTTTCGACTTGGCCCCTTTATAAAGGGGGCCATATAGAGGTTCCATTGGGGTCAGTTGTCTCGGTCCTGTACACGCTTGGGATGTATCATGGATCTTCAGGTCCCGTTTTGTGCTCCAACTTACTTTCTGTTATTCTTCTTGCGCTTGCGTAGAGTATCGTCACATAGCGATATTGTTGCTTTACATGTTGTAACTTTGTTGACGCAATAATATGTCCTTGAATGCGTTCAGAAGTTGCATTGTTGGTGAGGGTTTTGTCTGAATTGTCACACTGCATGTTATCGTGAATACCTGGGACTAGTGTATGCTATTATGGTATTTAAAAACCCTTTCTGGGGGTTGTCCACGTTCAGCAAACCTGAAGCCATCCAAGACCACCAATGGGATGTTGGCGGCCCAAGCCCCTCTCCCACCATCCTTACCTCTCTGAGTGAGTGCTACGTTTTTATTATTATTATGTTCTGACCAATCCTGACCTCTGCCACCACCTCCCACCACTGCCAGCACACTCAGTCTGAAGAAACGTGGCACAAAACCGATAGCAATGACCTCAAGCCGGCAACATTTTGATTTTGAGCACCCTATCTTCGACCTCGTGTCAAGTCACCCCCACCTCTCTCCTCACAGCTCGATTTGCGACCATTGGAGTCACTCCCTCCCAGTTCCCCTGTCTGCCCGCATCGTGCCCACGTCAGCTCGGATGCCCAACCTCCTCATACACCAGTACATCCCGCATCCTTGGTGCTCGAGCACCCCTCTCCTACACCTATACCGTCCTCACCGCTGCCCCACTCTTCCAGCCCAAAACTGCAATGTCATTGACAGGAGGTGAGTATCATTTACCCCTTGCTTGCTCACACATCCTCTCACCCCTCCCTCACAGCTCGAATTATTGCCATCATAGCCGTGCCATTGCAGTGTCGCAGGACTCACAACCCGGCACCTGCACACCGCCTGCCTGCATGTCGGCAGCACATGCATAACACAACAAGGAGGCCACACTTTTTGTGCCGGTTCAAATATGTGAGTCCATTCTTTCCCTCCCCCAGTTCTGTGTTGCTTATCCCACCCTCCTGATGCCATCCTCCCAAACACCACCCCTGCATGCCTCCCTGTGTGCCCCCACTGAGGCCTGTGCAGAAACTGAATTAGTTGCACTGTCGAAGCGTCAAAGACTGCCGTGGACGCTGGCGACACGTGCCCCCCTCTTACACCGTCTCGCCGCCATCCCGCTCCTGCAGCACGAAGATGCAACGACGCAGACAGATGGGGTCACACTACATTGTCGCCCTGTCTGCGCTGGATGAGTTATCTCACGCTCACCAGTACATTTCTCTTACTCACTTTTTTTTTTTTTTGCTGACCAGCTGCCACTGCTCCTTGCCCCATTCCCGCCACCCCCCTCTTCGACCAATACAGAGGCGCTGCCATCAAGCTGCCACAGCTGGACCCCACATGTGTGCACATGTTCTATGTCAAACCTGATCTATTGTCTGTGGTATGTTCCCTTTTTCTGTTGTTTTTTTTGGTTGTATTTCTTTGTGTTTTCCGTATCACATCATAACATGTATATATTCAAATACTATCTGATGAATGGATAGGTTTTGCTTGAAAGATACTGTACCACACCCGCGCCATAGGCGTGGTTTAAACACTTGTTACATATATTAAATATCGACCTTACCGTTGTTGTAGGTTTCAGTCTTTGAAATTGGTATTATCTAATCTCAACCGCTGATCTGTTCGTCTGCTTGCTCATGACTGTTGAACATTGAATGTTGAACGTTGATCCTTTGTCTCTGTTGTTCTGTTCTATTTATTCTCCTCTCGCCCTATGCTTGCTCACCATGTTATATCCTTTGGTGCTTTGGCAGCCTTATTGGCTTCACATTCTGGTATCTACAACGATGCTTTAAAAGGTGTTGAGATTCTGCTGTGCGTGGTCAAGATGAATTTCTTCATGTTTTATATTGATTTCTGCTGATTTAGTATGCGTTATCCAATATCCGCTTCATCTGCGTGCATCGCTTTCGATTTGATAGGTGGATTCTATGGTCCTGTATGTCTCTTTGTTTAATTACTTGGGATATACCATTTTAATGTCGTTATGTAGATCCAAAATACTAGCTTCATTGAACTTGTGGCTAGCTATGGCCATGTCTTGCTATTTGCCGATGTGCAAGTTACTACAGCCAGGCTGTGTTGGAATGATGATCTTGTTGTGTTTGTGGACTTCGTCCATGTCATCTCGTTGCATTCGAGTTTGTTCATCGATCAAAATGTCAGCTCTGTCAAATGTATGCCTAGCTGTGGCCATGTCTTACGATTCGCTGATGTGCAAGTTACTGCGATTGGGCCGTGTCTAAATGATGTTCTTGTCAAATCTGTGGATCCTGTCTATGTTGACTCATTGCATTTGCGTCAGTTCGAAGGACAATGCGGGAGGGATATTCCCCACAGTCTGTTCAAATACTTATACGGTTTACTGTATCAGGGGTCATCTAGAATGTTTCATGTTCTGCTTCGCGTCGCGTACATTTGTGCTGTCTCATTGCCTTGCATGTATCGTGCTACGACTGCCGGGCTGATTCATTGCGTTCATTTTATGCCCCCTGCCTTACTTGTGCATCTCATTGCCTTGCATCTTTTACACAGTGTTGATCTACAACATGACCTCTTGTCGTCCATTTTTCGTTCATTCCTCCGTTACTTGAAGTATATGATGTTGTTTGTGTCACAAGGACCAGGGTGTGTTTGTCGTTTGCACCACATACAGAATCTATGTCCTGAGTTTGCCTGTCTACATTCACTTTTTTGGGTATCCGTTGTTTGTGTTTTTCTCCTGCTTATCCGTATCACTTTCTTATATTTTCGTAGTGCTTTGCGCTACAGTGGGTCATTTTCAGTGCTTAATGAAACATCAATCCTTCATGGATCGGTTCATCATAGCATTGATCCCACCAAGGAAATTACGCATATTTTATTTCCTTACGGTGGTGGCGGTCAGCATGAATTTGCATTCAAGGATATTGGACCGTATGTTATGCCAGGTTACACGGGAAGTCCCGATGATACGTTCAGGTTCGTTGTTCATGGTAAACACATCAGCCCAAGTAATTACAATTCTGGAAGTTTTGTTCACACAAACGTTCCTCTGGGTAACATTATTAGTCGACTTTCTATTAAAGCGATTTCGAATATTGCACAAGTCCATGGAATAAAAATTCCGTCACATGTCCCAAAAGCTGTTATGGTAGCCTGTTTTGATGCACACCACTGTGCAACATGTAACGATGCGATCACTGTATTCTCCATGACAAAAAGCAAGCTTGTTCGTGACAGAAATAGAAAGCAAGAGCCTAAGGGCCCTAATGACAATGCATGCGCCGAACCCGAGACAACAGGAGGTACTGGCAATTCTGTACAACAGGACGATCCGCTAGCATTTCAGACACGAAAAGTGAACCATACGACAGAGGTAGAACAAGAACCTTGTCGGAGCGCATGTCATTCTCGTTGCCAAAGTAAATGTGTCTCCAGCAGATCGCGGCCTGTTCATTCGAGTCGTACCACTGGTCATGATTCTACTTCGACAATGCCAACACCATTTCCTCCATCACCGCCGGACAATAAACTGATGTGTGATATCGCCTGTGACTTTTGTTTTGACTCTTCTCCTAGTAAGCTGGAGGAGGCTGGTTGTGCCGTATGCAGTCAGTTAACTCCCTCTTCAAATCTCACCAGACTGAAATCAGTGAAACAGTGTTTGCACATATTACAGGTGCAAGGAGTCACTAGGATTGAAAGGAAGCACTCCTCTAAGCCGATCCAAGAATATAAAGGCCCTGTTCTTGACTACAGATGCGATAGTATATGTGATGACTGCCGGAAGCGCTTACGGAACGGGCACGTTCCTCGAAACACCTTGGCTAACGGATTATGGATCGGCGTGGTACCCGATGAGCTCTCAAGTTTAAAATTCATGGAAAGGTTGTTGATTGCACGCGTGCATATTAACAGCTGCTTCGTTCGAGTTGCAGCGTTGGGCCTAAGAAAAATGACCTCACATGTAATTGCATTTGAATCTCCTGTTCCAAAAGTTTACCATCGCTTGCCCCCTCCTGTCGAAGACCTGGAAGAAATTTTGGCTATATTATTCACAGGACCATGTTTGCCTACAGATAAAGATTACCAGTGTACTCCATTGTTGGTAAGATGTTCGTATGTTGCTCATGCACTTGAATGGCTGAAGCTGAACAACATTTATTACGCTGACCTTGAGATTGATTATGATGAGCTAGCAAAATATCTGGAAAACGTTCCGCCGGTTACAATCGAATATTGTCACTTGCTGACCACAAAGATAGAAGAAGGTACAAGCTCTTTTGATAACGGCAAGGAAGTCGGCGTAGATGATGGAGAGTGTCCCTTTGTTGTACATGGATTATTGAACAAGCAGTATGAGACAATGTCGGTTGAAGCACTGAAGGGCGTTGTGTTGAGACATTGGAACAATGGTGGTGGTGCACTTGCTGTATCCCACAGTGCGAAATCCAAATCAATATACAACGATCCAAGCTTATATCCTCAAGCTTTCCCATGGTTATTTCCATATGGTCTTGGAGGAGTAGGAACAACTACACACTCCGACAAGGCTCATAAACGCTTTTTGTTGATGTACCACGATAAGCGGTTCCAGTATGATGTTACTTTTCCATTCATAGCCTTCAGCCATCTGCAGATGAAGGCTGCTTCGTCGGCTGGTTTTCTCCTTGCAGAGTCATCAAAATTTCGTGACATCACAAATAGATTATTGTCTGTTGATCAAGAAGCACTCGCATCGATATCTAAGCGTTTGTCAGAAGGCGAATCCGTAAAGCCTTCCACTGAAGATGAAAAAGTGTGTTTTCAACTTGTCCGTGACCTTGATCACATAAATGGTAAAGTTCAGGGGTCGATAACGTCGAAGAAATATATGCGTAGCGAGATTTGGTCACTGATTGCATACATGGGTGCTCCGATGTGGTATATAACGCTTTCGCCCACCGATAACAAGCATCCTCTGTGCCTATATTTTGCTGATAACAATAAATCCTTCAATGTTAGTCTTAGTCGTTGCGATGATGAGCGGTTTTGCTTGGTAGCTAATAATCCTGTCGCTGGTGCTAGGTTCTTTCATTTTATGGTCGACATGTTCATCGTGCATGTACTAGGGTTCGGCAAAAACAGACAAGGACTGTATGGTGATACATCAGCATTCTATGGTACAGTTGAACAACAAGGATGGTTGACCTTACACCTACACATGTTAATTTGGATCCGCGGGACTCTACCGCCTGAAGAAATGCGTCGTAGAATACTTGATCCATCATCAGACTTTAGAAAGCATCTAGTAAAGTACTTGGAAGGTACACACGCAGGTGATTTCATGTCTGCAAGCCTGAAGGACATCAAAGCTAATGTGAGAGAGGCTTTGACTTCAGAAAATTATCAGGATCCTACCGAAATGTTGCCTGAGGCACCACCTCCGTCTTGTTTAAATAAAGAGTGCAATGCTTGCGATCAATGCAGTAATGTGAATTCTTGGTGGTTGCATTTCTGTCACGTAGTCAATGCATTACTGTTCAGGTCAAATATTCACAAGTGTTCAAGTACTAGAAACAAAGACGGTTCTCAGAATAAGGGCCATGCATTCAAAGGCTGTCTTGATAACGTATATGGGAAATGCAAGGCGAGATTTCTGTGTGTTGTGTATGACCAGACAGAGGTCGATCCAGAATCGGGTAGTATCCTAATGAAAAAGACGGAAGAATGGTTAAACACGTTCTCTTACCTTGTTACATATCTTCTCAGATGTAACACTGATGTTACAAGTCTCCGTTCAGGAACTGCAATAAAGTCGGTTCTATTGTATGTTACTAATTACATGACAAAGGCATCTTTGAAGACACATGCAGTTTTTGATACGATCCGCTTGATTTTCGATAGAAACCCTGATGTGGTAGGAGGTAGTTACTCGAATAAAGAAAAGGCTCGTAGACTGATGACGAAAATAGTGAATTCACTCAGCGCGAAAATGGAAATGGGTAATCCAATGATATGCATGTACATATTAGGGAACCCTGACCATTATAAAAGTCACACTTTCCAAGTCTTTTATTGGATGTCATTCGTTAATACTGCTAGAAGTTCTTGGGTTGAAAAGGATTCGCATGGATGCAAGGATGGTCCAAAGGTGGATGATACATCATTAGACTCAAATGTTGTGCAGCATGAGCAATCTGACTCGGAGGAGTTAGCTGGAAATGAACAGTCGAAGGAGAAGGTCGCGATACTAAAATACAATGACAAATTCATTGGTCTTTCTCCCATGCACAATTACATCTATCGGTGCGAAGCTCTTCGTGATATGTGCTTGTACGACTGGGTTGTGAGGTGTGAACAAATCAAATTGCCTAAAAACTGGAAACCAAATAGAAGGAAAAAGGATGAAGACGATGGTGATACCAGAGGTGAATCGTCCATTGATGAATGCCCCTCATATCTTCCTAGCTTCCGTGTTAGCGAAATGGCATCGACTGTATTTCCTTTCCTCCCAGAGCATCCCCTCGCAAACAGTCACAGTACTTGATGTTGCCCTGTTGGAAAAAATAAGGTTCCAAATTTTGTTGGCCCCACGCTTCCTAGATGCGACCAGGGGGATCGTGAGTTTTATTGTAGCGTAATGCTGACATTGTTTAAACCTTGGCGATCAGGTTTGGAGCTTAAAACGCAAGAACAAAGCTGGGACGATGCATTCAGTACACACTGCTTTTCTGATAAACAAAGAGATGTCATGAGAAATTTAAACATCCAATACAATTGTCTTGATGCACAGGATGACTTCCATGCCCAATTAAACAAAGGAGACGGTGGCATTAGTTCATGGGAAGATCCGGATGTGCAAGCGATGCAAGATATGGATGACATAGCAACCGATGCTAATGTACAGGATAGTTCCAATGTCAAGCATCATGTTCCTAATTTCTTGGATGAACCAGGGAAGCGCGAGAAAGCACAGACCCGCCTGATGTCTGAGATGAGGGCAACATTACAAAATCTTGGATGGACGGATGATATCCCTGGCTCGTTGCATCCAGTTGTAGATATAAGGCCTCCACCTCCTGGAGTCAAACAGAACGGGGCAGAGTGGAAGACAGTTGTCACCCAAAAACGTGCTGAGGTCCTTCAACAGTGTTCACAAAATATGCCCACTGACTTGAATCCTATGCCCAACCCAGGTGTAGGTATCAATCAGTTTGTACCTGATAATGTACATGTCATAACGAAGTCCTACTTGTCTCGCTTTTTTGTCTCAAAGGAGTGGCAGACAACAATTGAGGATATTTCCTCTTGTTTTCACTTAAATCAAGAGCAAGAACATGCATTCAGAATTGTTGCTAATCATGCCTGCGATCCTGATTCTGAGCATTTGAAAATGTACATTGGCAGCATGGCAGGTACTGGCAAATCACAAGTGCTCCGTGCACTTTCTGAATTGTTTTCTCAGAGAAAAGAACTATATCGCCTGCTTATACTAGCACCTACGGGCAGTGCAGCCGCTCTACTATGTGGATCTACTTACCACTCTGTACTCAGAATCAACACAGATAGTGATAGAACTTCGAATAGTAATACACAGTTGTCTCAAATAAGGTCAAGGTTGGTGGGTGTTCAATATATATTTTTAGATGAGGTTTCGATGCTATCGTGCAGAGAGATGTATCTCATCAGTGCGAGGTTGGCGCGGGTATTGAACAACCCAGACACACCGTTTGGAGGGATGAACATGATATTTGCAGGCGACTTTGCACAACTACCACCTGCCATTGGTGGAGAGCATGCTTTGCTTTATAGTCGAACAGTCAGACAAAACCCTACCTCTTTGTATGACCAACAGGCTGTGATCGGTAAGGCTCTCTGGCACCAAGTTACCTCTGTTGTCATATTGCGCCAGAATATGAGGCAGCGTGCCAAGTCTGTCAAAGATGCCCAGTTCCGCGAAGTTCTCTCTAATATGCGGTACAAGGTGTGCACAACTACGGACATCGCATTCCTTAGGTCTCAAGTATCATGTAACCTCCCTAATAGACCTTCTATAAACGATGCACGATTTCAAAACATATCAATCATTACTTGTCTAAACTCATTGAAAGATGAGATTAACCGCCTAGGTGCATTAAGGTTTGCTCAGGAGTCGAATCAGAACCTGGTGGATTTCTTTTCGATAGACACGCTACATTTGGAGGATGTCAAAGAATCTAGGGGTAGAAAGCGATGTGTAAGGCGGAAGCCTTGTGGTAAATTAACTGAGCATGGTAAGATCAAGCCCATCATTCAAAAGATTATATGGGAACAACCACCTTGTGCAAACACGAAGCTCGTTCCCAGAAAACTTTCGCTTTGCGTAGGCATGCCAGTTATGATCAGAAACAACATTGCGACGGAACTTTGCATAACTAAGGGGCAGGAAGGTTTTGTATACGGCTGGCAATCCTGAACGATAAACGGTGTAAACACATTAGATTCATTGTTTATTCAGCTTAGTGACCCTCCTACCCCGGTGCAGCTTGATGGTCTTCCATTGAACGTAGTTCCATTGGCTAAAAATTCTGTTGCTACAACATGTAATCTACCGGACGATTCTTCGCTAGAAATATCGCGTTCACAACCTGACATTCTACCGAATTTCACCATGACAGACTTTGCATCTCAAGGAAAAACGCGCGTAAATAATGTTGTAGACTTGAGGTACACACGGACTCATCAAGGGTATTACACATTGTTATCGCACGGTACGAGCGCTGCAGGAACTTTAATATTGGGAGGTTTCCATCCATCCAAGATTACAGGGGGAGCTTCTGGAGCCTTGCGCCAAGAATTCTGCAAACTTGAACTTCTGGACGAAATTACAACACTCCATTACAAAAATAAGCTACCGAGAAAGATTGTGATGGCTGATCATAGAAACACCCTCATTGCACTGTTTAGAGAAAGGAAAGGATCTGCATATATGCCGTCAAAGATGCATAAAGCTATACGTTGGAACAAGCACAATCCCTACCTTGAAAGCAAGGAATCGACCGGTCAAGAAGTTGAATGGAGGATTGTAGAGTCTGTATCAGCCAAAAAAATACAACCTGCTCCAGAAGGTTCTACAAACAATAATAAATGTCATCTTCCGATAAAAGGCTCTGCACTAAAAGAACAGGATCAGAGTGCTAGGGGATTGAAAAGGGTGGGCCCAACCGATGCAAACTTGCCAAATGCATGCTTTAAAAGGTTTAAGAGTTCTCATAATGTGGTGTCTGATGCGAATGATACTCATTTTTCTCCTTGTGTCCTTGTCCCCATTGGAACACAGTGGCAAAACAACAGCTGTGCATACGATGCTATATGTACGGTGCTCTTCAATATTTGGCGCGAAGACCCGACTGAAACGACACTGGTGTGGAACAAGATAGATAACAACATCCTGAATACCTTGACCGCTGCTTTCACATCGCATGAAGACATTCATACTGGTTCCGCTTCTTATTCTTTAGAGCAGATACGTGATAACTTGAGGCGTCGTCTGGCAAGGATAAACAGTGATGAATTTCCCTTAGGTGAATATGCAAGCGTGCACGCTATCATGGATCGACTGCTCATGTCTTGGGAACCGGTTATGAAGTCAATTCGTTGCTGTTGCGCTAACCATACCGTGAACGGCGACGAGCGGTTTTCTAGTTCATGTGAGATCATGACAGTGGAATCTTCCACACAGACAGGTTATAGCATCCAAGAATACATGGATGATTTCTCCATGTCGCTGTCTGATACGTGCCCTCAATGCGGGAACGCGTTAATTTGTTCCTTCTTATTCACCTGTCACCCACCATTACTATGTATTGAATTGTGGCATGGACCATGTCTCTTTGAACCTGTATTACATATTGATGCTGACGGCATTCATCAACAGTATAAATTGCGTGGTATAATATACTTTTCAGGTGAACATTTCACAAGCAGAATCATCACTAGCAATGGCATGGTTTGGTTCCATGACGGTATATTCACAGGCAGTTCATTGGCTTATGAATCGCTAAACGTTTTGTCTATTCCAGTACAAGCATCCACTTTGGCTGTATATGTCCAAGATGTTTAAACCTTGGGCATGCCAAGGGAGAGTGCGGCGGATGCATCCAAGGTAGTCTAGGAGAGTTGGTTATATATATTGTATGTATGGTAAATGTCATTGGTGATATATTTATCGATACAGTGCACAATAATTGTGTGTGTGTGAATATGTCAAAGCATACCATGTGGTAAAGACATACATACTGGTAGGTGTAAGTAAGAGTGATGTAGCATGTAGGCATTGGTACCCCCATGTGCGCTATCTACTGTAGATTTTACTATCATAGTAGCCATTAGTCCGGATATGGAAATCCTGGTGATAGGCGTCAGCCATGATGCATGATGTCCACAATGTTTTTCTAATTAATTATTAATATTTGTATTACTTCTCAGAGCATTCAAGGCCCTTGAGTCAAGGGATGCTACGGTAAATGAATACAGTGTCCCACTTCAACATGACAAGAACTTGGACATGCCACACGGAGTGATGGCCCACTAAGACAAGTCAGACTACATAACGTCTGAACGTTCTGAACAGTAGAAGAAAATACACGTGGGCGGGCCGGCTCATGGGAAGTTGATCACGTGGTATATACTTACTCCGCCGGCATTTTCCGGGGTTCCGGGGACTTGACTGGTTACCTATCGCGTTGACGACCAATCAGATTCTACGCTAAGGGCACGGCTGGCACGGCACAGCTGAGTGCCCATAGAGTGATCCACCCTAGGCCTGTTCCGCACTGCTCAACCTCAGCGCTAGGTGGCGAGGACAAAAGCCGATATACACCGCAATGTACATTTGATCAAGCGCAGGGCAGGAAGTTTTGAATGATTTGCTTCTTATGTAAGACGAAGGTTCAGGTACAGGTAAATGTGCTTAAATACTCAAGTCCCTGTGGCCGCGGCTTGCCACGCTCGCAAGTTGAATCCCATGGGTTCCTCCCACTCTTATGTTACCGACCCGAACGCCTTTGCAACAGAAGTTAAGGAAAGTGATGACAGAAGTCAATGGAAAACATACGATTATGTGATCGTGGGGGGAGGTGCGTTACGTCACGAATCACGATTGACATGGCTCTGGTCCGCTGACATAAAACCTCGACAAGGCACTGCTGGATCGGTGCTTGCATCCCGTCTCTCAGAAGATCCGAACGTGACCGTCCTGTTGGTAGAAGCTGGTAACAGGTGCGCAACCCTCACATTGATTTGTTGCAAAAATCACTAAACTCAAATCGCGGGTCATTGTGTTCAGCCACGAAAAAGAATTGCTGACACGCATACCTCTTGCATGGCCTCAAATCCTCAAGTCTCCCATGGATTGGGACTATCAAACGGCGTGCGTATCCCTCCCTTGTGGGTCGAGTATGTGATTGATTGCTGAGATGGGTTGATGTAAAGTAATCAATCACGCGCTGGAAATCGCCAACATGATGTTCCGCGTGGGAAGGTATTGGGCGGTTGCTGGTGAGTAATCCTAAGTTGCATGTACGCAAAAGAAATATGACATTCGTTCAGTTCAATCAATGCCCTTATCTATCAACACTGCTCCCCGGAAGGTAAGCAGGACGTGTCACTTCAAAGCGCTTTTTTAACCCTCTCCATCAGACTTTGACGAGTGGGAACGCTTAGGAGCTACCGGATGGAGTTATAAAGACCTTCACCCGTGAGATTTTCCTCAATCATCACGTGACCGTAACCAAACATCCGTTCTTCTCTTCTAGCTACTTCATTAAATCCGAGCAATATACGCCACACCCCAACCATCCCAGTGTCACATCGTCGGATCATGGCTCTGATGGCCCTTGGAAGACAACATATGCCAGTACTCCCGTACGCTTCAACATGCCTCGAATTCTACGGTCCTTTGAACGATCAACTTTTCTAGCCAATTCATGACCTCTTGATTGATGCATGTGAGGAGATTGGTGTCAGGCGCCTCCCGTAAGAGTTCCACCTCCCGATCCTTGTCATGATCTCAACCTCATGTCAGCGACTTCAACACAGCGAGCGGCCAATTGGGCGTGTCCACTTTCCTTTCCTCCACCAATAAAGGAGAACGTGGGTATTGTGACACGAATCGGCTATCTGGACGTTGCTGACGGGTTCTCAGGCAACTCGGTTGCTATTGCATACTTGCCGCCTAGCGTGCTCAAGCGTCCCAATCTCAATGTTGCCGTCGCAACAACAGTCGAGAAAGTCCTGTTCGATGAATCTGGTTCGGAACCCCGTGCGATTGGCGTTGAGGTTTCCAAGTCCCCAATATCTCCCAAGTATCGTGTCAAGGCCAGTCGCGAGGTGATCCTTTGCGGTGGTGCTATTGCGACCCCACACATCCTCCTAGTCTCAGGCATCGGCCCTCAAGAAGAGCTGTCGGAGGTTGGAATTAAGGTAGTGAAGGACCTATCGCAAGTTGGGAAGAATTACTATGACGTGAGTTGTCTTCCCATTACCGGTGTTCCCCTCTGTATTCACCCTGGTTTTTAGCATATTTCATCTGGCCCAATCTGCTTTCGCAGCAAGCCTGGCTACACGCTTGACTTCTTGAACTCGCCGAGCCAGGCATTTTTTGCCATGCTCCAGTGGCTCCTCTTCCGCAAGGGTCCCATGACCGGTCTCGTTGCTCCTGGCGCCGCCTTTATCCGTGTCGACGACGATAAGTAAGCGCTTCTCGGTTCTAGGGTGGACTCGGAAACAGTGTTGAGCTTTCCTCCGTAGACTCCCATATAGTTCAAAGTCTTCGAGTGACGTTCCGGTTCGAGTCAACAACGCCGGGAAAAACACTCCCGACCTAGAGATTGTGTGGTTCCCGTTGGTCATTGGAGGTTTCGGTGTCAAGACACCTCCAGGAATCTATGGCACGACGATTGTGAGACCGATAGTTGCAGTTTGCGTTATCTAAATCTCAAACGCTTGCGGTGCAGGGACCTGTGGTATTGAAACCTGAGAGTTCTGGGACTGTCACTGCCAAGTCGTCGAGCGTGTATGATAAGCCCGTCATCGATCCCAAGTAAGCTGTATCTCATTCTCGTACCACCCGTGTTGACATTCGTGCCCGAAGTTTCTTCGCTTCAGAAAACGATATGAACATCCTCATACGTGGTGTGCGATTCTCCATGCGTATCGGCCGCGCGAACTGTGTCAAGAACGTCCTCGAGCCGAACGCCAACTCGACTGATACCAAAGACTTTTTCTACTTGGGCGACGCGGATCCCGATCGTGTACGTGTAAAAATCCACACCCACATAGCCCGAATTTTCTCTCATCGATACCCCAAAACTGACTATCCATTGTTTGGCGCTGCAGATCACGGACGAGGAGATTAAGGAATTCATCTTGGAGCATTGTAGCGCAGCATTCCACCCCGTGAGTGGCACTTCTTTGCTATGAGAGCAGGAATTAAACTCACGCGCTTTTCGCAGACGTCGACTGCGCGCATCGGCGTTTCGCTCGATACCGGCGTTGTTGACCCGCGCCTATGTGTTTTCGGCGTCAAGGGCCTCCGCGTCGTCGATGCGTCCGTCTTTCCAAATCAGATCAGTGGGCACCCCGTCGCTGCGGTCGTTGCCGTTGCCGAAAAGGCAGCTGATATCATCAAAGAGGACGCTGCGGCTTAAATAGGTTTGACCATGCAGTTCACATTCCCTACGTTTTAGAAGCTTCGACTTTCAACCCGCTGTAAATCTTTTATTTAACGGTTTTAGGATGCGCATGCACTATCATGACAGCCTGCCGGTTTGATGGAGCAATGGTTTCCTCGCCTTGACAAGGGTGGACCTCAGCGGTGGGTGAGCTATGACCTGTACGGGGTAGAGAGGGGAGAGAGGGCTCCTGTATTTGGCATCCATGTCATCAGAGCTGTGCCGCTTCCCATATGCTCTTCTCAATGCAAACTATCTTTTCCTGTGCGATCTAACTCATCGGCTCTTGGACACTTGGTTTCCGAAGGAATTGACTGGAACTCTCGCAGCTGCGAGTCTCTGCTCTGTACCCCGACAGCCTTGGATTCTTGATCCATCCTTGCGGTGGTCCTACGGTCCCAGGGGCGATGGTCGTAGACCCTTCCACCTTCAGGACTCCAATCGTAGGGGCCAGGTTGGTCGTTCTTTTCTTGCGCAGACGTAGATGATGGCTGCTATTATCCTCCAGTTCCCCATCATCGGAGGTGTCGTTGGCCCATGACGTCGTTTTCCGAGTACTACCATGATCTGCGGCAAAGCGGGTATGTTGGAGAGAAACTGTGTGCCTCCACGGGGTTAGGAGCTTAAATACTGTCCGGTCCCTACCCGGTTGGGAGCTTGCGGATCGCCTAGAGGACTCACACTCATGCCGTATGGCGCAGCCCGTGGTTGAGTTGGTCATGGAACAAATACAGTTCCTGAATCACCGCTCGACCGTGAAGGTGATGGAAACTCGGCGTTAGCCAAAGAACAAGGAAGTCCTGAAATGCATCAAAGTCAGCCCATGCCCTCTGGTGACATCTAAGCAAAATGCTCCTCGCTAGATCCCTGTAGCTCATGCCGGAGTCGCCTGGCAGATATAGAAGACCGGACCCGAGCCGGGTGACAACGGAATCCGTGGGCAAATTGCATCGTGGCACGGGTTAAGTGGGGTACTGCGGACAGTAAGCACAGTAACCCTCCCCTCCAGGTCCTGTGGCGAGGCACCGAACCACAAAGTGACGTCGTTGGTCCGGGCAGCTGCGGTGTGTAAACTTGGAAGGGATTTCATAGTGCGTTAATCATTTGCGGCGTTCTTGCGGGCTGCATGGGGCCATGGGGTGAACAAGGGTTTTCAGCGAAGGCTGGGCGCTCACACTACGGTTTACCTGCGAGTTGGCTTCAACAGTTAAGAGCAGAAACTATCTTACAGACAAGGACTCCTCCCCGGACATTGTCGATGATGCTGTACAGTTCCTGGCCGGGCTGGCTGTGGTTGATTCCCTCGGTCTCGGTGTTTCTCAAAGGCCGAGGCGTTCTGCTGGCGGTCTTGCCTCGATGCCCGAACCCCATAAGGTTTAGCAGGTGGAAAAAACGTCTCGATTGTCCCACGCTTCGAATGAATTACCGAACCTCATCAGATCCGTAAAGGGGGGAACCACCACCCAAAACCGTCGTAAGACCCTCCCGATAGGGAACCATGTACAGCAGGAGGAGCGTTTTGTAGTCATTCAAGACAATTTGTTATGGACCAGGCAGCCAGGTAACATATGGGTTCCGCAAAGCCACCATGGTCATTGAGGTTACGGGTACGAAAGGTGATCGCAAGAGTAAGGCTGTTTAAGATAGCCAAATATACAGAGCTTGTTCTATCAAGGGTGGAGTAACTAACGTAAGTTATACTAGCGAATGGCCACCATCAAAGGGGATTGTCGATTAAATGGACGGATGGCTTGCGCCATTAACTAACGTGAGGTTATCGGCGCCAGCGTACTATATATGCCAAGACACAAGCTTCGGGCCTTTGGAAAGGTACGCCGAAAGTAACTACTCAGTAAAGTCCTTTGTAATGTAAGTATTACAGGAATAAGTGCACAGATGACCCATCTCCTGTGTTATACAGCGCGCGGAACAAATAGGAATGACAAAGCACAAACTGCAAGCGACTCTGCCCCAACACACAGCATATGGCAAGGAATTCCAGGTACTTAAGCCTTTGCGACCATGGACCTGCTGTTCTTGCAGATCGACTCCTATGGGCTCCTCGTATTCTTATGTCACCGATCCAAACACCTTTGCGACAGAAGTCAAGGAAAACGATGACAGAAGTCGCTGGAAGGCATACGATTATGTGATTGTGGGTGGAGGTCCGTCCTACGTTCGTTACGGCTTATGGGACTCTGAATCACTAACATCAACACCTTCACAAGGCACAGCTGGGTCGGTGCTTGCGTCCCGTCTCTCGGAAGATCCAAACGTGACAGTCCTGTTAATCGAAGCTGGTAAAAGGTGCGTGACCATTACATAGATTCGATGCAAAACATACCCTCAAATCTTGTAGTCACGAGAAAGAATTGCTGACACGAATACCTCTTGCATGGCCTCAAATTTTCAAATCTCCCATAGATTGGGATTATCAGACGGCGTACGTTTACTTTTTTGTGAGCCGAGTATGCAATTGTTCGCTGAGATGAGTTGATTCGAAGTAATCAACCGCGCTTTGGAAATCGCCAACACGATGTTCCGCGTGGGAAGGTCTTGGGAGGTTGTAGGTAAGTCACATCGACAGTCAGGATTGGTCGCATGTACGCTAAAGCCACCGTCATCCACTCAGTTCAATCAATGGTCTTATTTATCAACACTGTTCTCCGGAGGGTAAGCAGAGTATGTCAATTCCATGGCAGGGTTTGACCCGCTCCCTTAGACTTTGATGAATGGGAACGCTTGGGAGCTACCGGATGGAGTTATAAAGACCTTCACCCGTGAGTGAGCGTTCTACTTGATCACATTACCGTTGACGTTCGCCATTTTCAAGCTACTTCATTAAATCCGAGTCTTATACGCCGCACCCCAACCACTCCGATGTCATGTCTTCAGATCATGGCTCTGGTGGCCCTTGGAAGACGACATATGCCAATGTTCCTGTACGCCTCAACGTACCTCGATGCATGCTGTCTCTCAGATAATCGAGTTTTCCAGCCAATTCATGACCTCTTGATTAATGCGTGTGAGGAACTCGGCGTCAAACGTGTCCCGTAAGGGTCCCATCTTCAGACCCTTGTCACGGTCTCAACATGATGTCAGCGACTTTAACACAGCGAGGGGCCAGTTGGGCGTGTCCACTTTCCTTTCGTTTACTAACAAAGGAGAACGTGGGTATAGTGGCGCCATTCGGCTATCCCAGACATTGCTGACAGTTTCTCAGGTAACTCGGTTGCGGTTGCTTACTTGTCGCCTAGCGTGCTCAAGCGTCCCAATCTCACTGTTGCCGTCGCGACGACAGTCGAGAAAGTCCTGTTCGACGAATCTAGTTCGGAGCCCCGTGCGATTGGCGTCGAGGTTTCCAAGTCGTCAGTTTCTCCCAAGTATCGTGTCAGGGCAAATCGCGAGGTGATCCTCTGCGGTGGCACGGTAGCGACTCCTCACATCCTACTCGTATCGGGAATCGGCCCTCAAGAGGAGCTGTCGAAAGTTGGCATCAGGGTGGTTAAGGACTTACCGCAAGTTGGGAAGAATTACTATGACGTGAGTGTTCTTCCCATAACGGACATTCTCCTCTGTGTATTGACTACAGTACATAGCATATCAACGCTGGCCCAATCTGCTTTCGCAGCAAGCGCGGCTACACGCTCGACTTTCTCAATTCGCCAAGTCAAGGGATTCTTGCGATGTTACGATGGCTGGTCTTCCGCAAGGGTCCAATGACAGGTCTCGCTGTTCCTGGTGCCGCATTTATACGTGTCGACGACGAGAAGTACGTTCCTGTTGATCCTCGGGTGGAAATAGTGTCAAGGAACAATTTTACCTAGGCTCCCATATAACTCAAAATCGTCGAGTGACGTTCCAGTTCGGGTCAACGACGCTGGAAAAAATACCCCCGATCTCGAAATTTTGTGGTTCCCGTTGGTCCTTGGGGATTTCGGTGTCAAGATACCTCCAGGAATCTATGGCGCAACAGTTGTGAGACCGACATTCGCAGCGTTTGTTGTATAAATCTCATATCCTTGTGGTATAGGTTCCTTCAGTTTTGAAGCCTGAAAGCTCTGGGACTGTCACCGTCACGTCGTCGAGCGTGTACGATAAACCCGTTATCGATCCGAAGTAATTTGTATCCTCCTCTCATGTCGCATATACTAACTTTTACCGCCATAGTTTCTTTGCCTCAGAAAATGACATGAATGTCTTGATTCGCGGAGTGCGATTTTCCATGCGTATCGGCCGCGCAAACTGTGCGAAGAACGTTCTTGAACCTAAAGCAGACTCGACGGACACGACGGACTTTTTCTACATGGGTGACGCGGATCCCGATCGTGTACGTCCCAGCACACATCCACCCCCGTCTACCTGGGCTTTGTTTTCATCGATGTTCGACGCTGACATACCCCTTCCTTGCGCGGTGTCGTAGATCACTGACGAGGAGATCAAGGAATACATTCACAAGCACTGTACCACGGTGTTCCACCCTGTAAGCACCCCCCTTACGCTCCCTTTCCTAAGAACCTAGCTCATCAGGATTTCACAGACGTCGACTGCGCGCATCGGTTCCTCACCTGATACTGGCGTCGTCGACCCACGCCTGCGCGTATTCGGCGTCAAGGCCCTCCGAGTCGTCGACGCGTCCATCTTCCCAGACCCGATCAGCGGGCACCCAGTCGCTGCGGTCGTCGCCGTCGCTGAAAAGGCGGCCGATATTATCAAGGCGGAGGCCATAAATTCGACCTCAGTAGCCTAATATCCTCCGTACATCCTGGAAAACATCTACTTTTCTCACTCCTTGTCTACTTAGGATTTGGTGATCCCACATTCTGTCATCTTGTACAGTCCTACAGTAGTTGATTTTTACTTTTCTTTTGCTGAGGCGAGTGAATGGTCCTAGCTGACTTCGATAGTTGTTATTGTCTCACTTTGAGAATTATGATGCCCAATCTGGTGAGCTTTTTCTGATCGTCTGATGGCTGATTGCGGCGCTCACGTCGTCACCTGCGAATCGGCAGATCCTACTTACAAACGAACTGTATTCCGCATATGGCAGTCCGAAACTCAGGGTATCTCCAGATGGGGGTCGATATGTAGTTCCGCCATAACAACATACTCTAACACCTTTTGTCGAAAACAAAACTGCAGCAATCGCGACACAACTCCCGAGCTACGCGCGATATTGGCCACCAAAAATGAAAGATGAGACATTACAAGATACCAGAGAGAAATTAGAAAAAGTGATATATGTGCAAAGTGATATCGCCTTTAGTTTTGGTTAGGGAGAGACTGTTGGTATCATTGTGCGTCGATGCTGAAGCTTGTGACTTGTGGGAGGTACGCTGCAGCGGCGAGGTCGAGTACGTGCACGTCATCAAAGACGTCATGTCCGTTGAACCCACCGAAAAGGAAAAGCCGCGAATCGGCGAGCAGCGAGGCATGATAACCCCGGGGCGTGGGCGCCTTTCCGAGCGTCGGGCGAGGCTCATATTGCAGGGACACTGTCCATTCACATTTGGTTTGGTATCAAAGGTGGGGACTGGTCGGGGGAAAGCACTCACCGAGATTAAAGAGGAGTAGTTCGGGGGTATACTCGGCGCCGTCGTGCCCGCCAGAAATGAAAAGGTAGGAACCAACTTGGGCCGACGAGTGCGAAAGGCGCCGATGGACCGTATCAGGTTTGATTTGGGTCCAAACGGCCGTGTCTATATGCACATGTGTTCGTATTAGGGACGGAGGATGAGAGATGTAGGCCAGAAGAGCCAGGAGCGGGGGAGCGGGGGAAGGGCCACGTACCGAGGTTGAGACACCATATGTCCTGGAAGCACTCGCGCCCATCGCTACCCCCAACGACGATCATGACATTCTGCACCAAATTGGCCGTATGATATCCGCGCGGCGAGGGCCGCTTGCGCCCCGATATCGCGACCTGCTCCCAACGCAACCTATCGAGCGAACCGCCGACGTCGAGCGTCCAGACGTCGTTCAGTGCCTGCAACCCGTTTCCGCCGCCGAATACCCAGATTTTGTTCTGGTAGAGCACCGTGGTGTGCGCGCGGCGCGGCGGGGGAACGTCTGTGGTCATGAACGTCGGGTGCGACCAGCGACGCGTCGGGATATCGAAGACATAAACGCTGTTGTAGTACGTTGCGCCCTCGCCGCCGCCGATGATGACGATCTTGCGTCCTACGAGAGTCGCAGAGTGTGCGCGGCATGGCGGTGGTAGCTCTCCCTGCATCTCGGGACGGGACCACTGCATCGTCTCTGATGGCAGAAACTGATTTTCAGCCCCATGAAAAACTAAAGGACGACCCACGTACCGATATTAAAACACCACATATCCTTGAAACACCCCTTGTCGTCGCAGCCACCGAAAATCCACGCCACATTATCTGCGAGCGTGACCGTGTGCGCGCGAAATCCATGAGTGGGGAGCAAACCCCAGACGGGAGCCTTGCTCCAATACATCACGGGAGGAGGCGCCGCCTCGACGTCCACCGCATTCGGCAGGCGAGGGATCGTGCGAACCCGGGGGAGCGGCTGTTCGAGCGCAGGTGTACGGGGCGACTTGGCGACGGCCTCGCGCGAGGCAGAGAGCGATGTCGAACTCGCGTTCGCGGTTGCGGTGGGCGTGGGCAAGCGGCGCGCGGTGCCACTCGTCGGGGAGTCGCCAGGAGTTGAGCGGCGCGAACCCGACTGCGGCCGAGGGGTGCGCGAGGAGGAGCTTGTTGCGCGGAGCGTCGACGTCGATGCGGAGAGGGAGCTGTTGGAACCGCTGGGGTATGGAGAGGGTAGGGAGTCGGAGCGGGGTGCGTGCGTTAGGTTGCTTGCGGAGACGGGCGTCAGAGGACGGTCGTCGCCAAGTGGAAGGGAGACGCTTCGTAGTGGGGCAGGTGATCCGTGTGTGCTTGCTTGTGTGGAGATGGCGCGTCGGCTGCCATCTTTTGATGGGATGCGAGGGTGCGCATCTGTGGGAGTCATGCCTGGGGTATTTTGTGTGTGCTTTGGATGGACGGATGAGGTGTCGAATGGAGAGTGCGAGCGAGACGGAAATGAGGGCTGAACGTTGAACGGGGACTACCGTGGGATGAATTAGCCTCTTTTAGATGATCTTCAGCCATTTATTTTTTTCGAGCTTTTGCTACATAGAACTTGGATAAGCCCATTATAATCGTTGCTTCTGAGGGTTCAGCATACTCAACATACTTCCAGTGCCTTCTAATGGCAAATATGGTCTCTATGCCCATAGCACATGATTAAATACTCCCTGAATAATGTGAGTATCTCATCGTTAGTCTGGAGGGGGTCGAGGCCTAGCATAATAAGGTGACGATGACCCACTTGGTGCTAACTTAAATTTTCGTGAGGGCATTTCTCTAGGTATCTCTGAGCGTGTATGACGGGCATTACATTACGACTTGAATGCTTTGGTGCTGGAGCTCTCTGATGAGCGATATCATCTCAAGTCGAAACCAGCGGTGATCGCACTCGGTACACAAGTGTGTCAATGGATGGGAAATCGATCAGATCAGCCTATTTGGACAACTTATCGCCATCTCATGGCACAAGGAAGGCGTGCGTGTGGGGCAGAACGGGAGGAGGGGCATAAAATATGGACTTCGCTGCAACGCGCCAGTGCAAACTAATACCCACAAAGTGCCAGGAATTCATCCCCCAAATATGTCTCGACATACCGAGAAAGATGAATAAACGTTGTATTATTACATAGGCGCGTATGCCTACAGTAGTCGAGTCGAGCTGAAACTTACGATGGAACATTTGCACCGTGTGCCAACAACAATGCCACAATCTCGTCATACCCTCTCTCTCTCGAGTGTTGTAACGCAGTCTTTCCATTTATGTCCACCGCATCTACACCTGCACCATGCTCGAGCAATAGTCTTACTATCGCGGTGGATCCCTGCTCGACCGCAGGATGTAATGGGGTCATGCCATACATCGAAATATTTGGATCTGCACCTTGCTCAAGCAGTGCACAAATGGCTTCGGGAAGCCCTGACGTCGTTGCCCAGTATAACGGAGTCGCACCAACGTCATTTTGTGCATTGATGTCTGCCCCGTACTCGAGTAATATCCGAATTAACTCGAGATCTCCGAAGTCAGAAGCAGAATGCAGTGGAGAACATCCGGGACGGCCCCAGATTTTCACGGATGAGCCATTGCAATGGAGAAGATGTGCCAGTTCGAAATGTCTTCCTGCCAGTGCTGCCACGCATGGTGTCACATAATAACCACCACTAACCTTCGCACCCTGCGGATTCTTGCCAACGAGGTGTTCCACGATGTCTCGGAATCCACAGAGCGCTGCGTAGTATATTGGACCGGCGGGTGATGTCCTACGGTTGGCGGTCAGCTGAAAGAAGGGTGATCTGCGTGGGGCTGGGGTATCAATGTCGTGCAATTTGAGCCAAGATGCAAAGTACGGCTTGTCCACGTCAAAAAGGCATTCCAAAAGCTGTCGTAGGTACGACGACACGTTCTTGAACTGGGCATGACTGGACCAGTGTTCCGCAGCATATTTTGCCAGAGGAGAGTTGTTACCGATGCCGTCTTGGTCTACGCGAGCATCCGATCGGAGCAGAACGCTTAAGCATGCCTGGGCCATGATCACATGCGCAGGCTCGAGATCGATGTGATAATACGACACATCTCGAGTTGGTGTAGCGAGGCGGGGCGAGGTTAGAAACTCTTTGACAGAGAAATGTGAGAACTGTACAGCCCGTGAATCATGACCGCGGCGGTCGTCGTCGTCATCGCCGTCACTGTTGCCAACGATGGAAATCAGACTAGAGCATGACGAAAGAAGCGCTTGTTCTTGATCCTCCCATCGCCAACGTGCATTCAACTTTGGCATCCCTTCCGCATCCTCAAAATCGACCGCAAGGACTTCTGCAAGCTCCTCCACCCGAAGTGGCCGGATGGCCACAACAAGACATTGTAACAGACGTAGCGCATGGTCCCTGTTCGGCTTCTTGATTTCTCGCAGTACTCGCTCGTACGTCCCATCCAATGATTCTGGCAAGTCATCCAGGGTACGCCGAACACTTGGCGGAAGACAGTGCCGCAGAGTTTCCAATTGGCAATATACCCAGCGAAACCTGTTTCCCAATTGAATATGCGATATTAACATAGAAATATTTGCTTACATGCCATCAGCCCTTTCAGAGAGGGTCTCGATCACGAGATCCTTATCCTCCGTTCTCCATCTCTTCATGATTGGTTCCGAATCCGAGTAAACCACGGACCTAACGTAGTCCACGATATCTTGCTTTTGTCCGCTTTGGTCATGAAGGGACACCGGGCAAGGTGTAAGAGGATCAAGGACGTCCCGGATGTCAATCTCTGGGCGGCTTGTGACACAGATGTGAAGATTTGGGAGGTTAAGCCCGATAAGCTCCTTCACAAGTAGAAGGACGCGCTCGCGAGGGGATGGAATACCAGAGCTATCGGGGCATTCATCAAGAGCGTCCACGATAATGTAGATTTGGCCCTGATCCATGATTGAGAGCATCTGTTTCAGGCATCGTGTCAAGAGGTCATCGCTGGGCTGTTTCGTGCCTCTGTCGTGAGAGTCATACAGTTGTGATAGAACGTCGCAACGGGGGTCGGAGCGAGCAGAGAGTTGAGTGAGAAGAGAGCGGACTAGGTCGTCCAAGTCTTGTTTGTTGGCATCCCGAAAGTCGAAATAGAAGTAGATCATTGAGGCATTTCCGGCCTCACACATGGATTCGATATCTTGAATGATCGTCGAACTTCTTGATAGCATCAGTAAGCTTCCACAGAAATAATCAATGACCTACGGACCAAAGGACGCTCTTACCAGAGCCAGCTGCGAAGACAAGGTACTGTCAGAGGATATCCGGCGGGAAATGAGACAGGTGCGCACGTTTACCGTGGATCCAAAGGAGCGATCCTGTTGTCTTCCACTCCTGAAAGATGCTTCCTTGGAAGAACCAGGTTGCGGTTCTCTTGTGGTGGGTACGGCACGCAATGTTATGGTTGGTGGATGGGTCTGGTGGGGCGAGCCATCTGTGAAGGCTCTCCCATAACTGGTCGCCTACAAGGACGTGTGAGACTCGAAACTTAGCACCGATGTACCTAGGAGATGACTGACGTTTGATGGCTTGCGCATCTTTAACAGCCCCGGTGACCTTGTCATCGACCGCCTTCACTCTCTCATCGACAGTATGTGTGGCTCTCAGACCCTCCGCAGTGGCCATCCGGGCTTCCTCCTGTGTCAGTTTGTCCAACCTCTTCAACGCATCTTCCAGATCCGTTCTCCCAACTAGTTTCTTAAAATATTTCTCTGAACGTCGCCAGTCAGCGGAGAGATACAAGTGTGAAAGAATCACGTACTCGTTCGCCCTTGCTTAATCTCCTTCGTCGCGATCCCGAGGATAGATAAGACTTCCGCCATTATTTGAATGATGATATCCATCATTTCGGGTGTCGGTGTCACCTGAGTGTAGATTTCGAGCCGTCGGAAAAAACTTTCGATACGCTCGAAAATGTCGACAAGAGCTTCTCGGCTAGCGCGAACATCTCTGACAGCCTAAAGGATATAGGCGTTAAAACGAGCAACACAAAGGAATAAAGAAAAGTAAGTACTAAAAGCAGAACGCCGACACCAGCAAAGATCACTTTCGCTGGTGAGAAGACCTGAAAAATACATATGAGGGCGCATGTCTTAGATCAGTCCATATCCTGAGGCGTACCAGACCGACACCTTCCCCAAGAGTCGTTGAGAGGGCAAAGAGGACATTGACGGTGGGATCAAGCCACTTTGTCCACCTGTCATCAGTGTTTCTAGACTGATTGAGCTCCTCGACTTGTTTCTGAAGGACGGAGAGAATTGCGTCGGGGGAATGACAGGCTTGGAGCTGTGCGGTGAGTGGATGTGCAAGAAGGTCATTCTTTGTACGCTTTTCGTATGCTTTCAGGGCGTTATTGAAAATTTGTTGGAAGTTAGAGGACGAGGAGGCAGCGGTCTGAGGGTGGGAAGAAGACATAGGTATAACGACTACGAGTTATTCGCAATGAGAGACGACCGTGTGTTGCTGGGGTGATTGGGTAGAGGGGACTGATATATATGATAGGCGCCCAAGACAAACAAAGGCAATTGACAGAAAGAGGCGCTCATGATGCATGACCAGTTGACCCTTGACAACAGGCTTGACAAAGCGAGACGGGATCAGTACCGGTAACTGCTGTGTAATTATTATACACTGTCTTTACTTCTCAGCCCGCGATGCAAGCGTCGATCACATATACTCGAATTTCTGAACATGTATACATCCTCTCCAGGTCTGTGTCCCGAATCAGAGCCTGGATAACGAAGATGCATTGAATGAATCACGGCGACCCATACCCTCTCGTCTGATGTCTGTTGTCCATGCTCGCACTCTCTCCGTTGGATTCTCCTCCCTTCCTGCCCTTCCCTCTCATTTCGCCTCGGAGCACATTGGCCCTGGGCATTTCCCTAGCGCTGGCATCCCTGGGTTATCACCAGCTATAATTTGATTGCGATCTCCGTTATAGTCAACAGCCTCACTATTGAAGCGAGATAAGATTGTTAGAAGGAGGATCTCGCAGTGAGTAGCGAGGCAGATACGGGTAGATAGAGGTAGAGAGTGCGTAGGGAGGCAAGCAAGTGATCGATCCAATAAGGACGAGACCACACGTGTACAGGGAAGCGAAAGCGATTGAAGAAGAGAGTAAGTGGGAGAAGGTAAACTTTGAAAGGGGAAAACCAAGGGATCTTCGTTGACAAGATGAACGCAGACTTGCTCGGCGGCACTGAATCGGCGTTGGGACTTGAGGAGCGAAGAAGAAGGTTTGAGGGCACGCAAAGAGGGAGAGACGTGAGGGGGAAACTTCGATAATCAGAAACAGCTCGAGCGAGACACTTTAAATACATGTGAGAGACAAGCTGTACAGTAAGAGGCCGTCCGAGAAGGTCGATTCAAGATGTAATCCTACAAGAAAAGCGGAGCACAAGAGGGGGGAATTAGTAGACAGGATGAAAGACATAGGGAGGAGGAAGGGACGAAGGCGATGGTGAGAACACGCGGGACAGAGCACAGGACGAGACGACAAGACAGGAAAGGAAACGCGGGGCCACAACGGCCGGTAATCTAGGAGGAAATAAGGTCAAAAAGAGTATAGTAGAAAGGCCGTTTAGAGAGAACAATGGGGAAACGAGAACATCGGACGTGCGCAAGCAAACGCCCTCAGTGGAAACGAGACAAGCTTGATGTTGAGATCGCTTGGGACTTGGAGACGGAGGGGTGCAGTGCGTCGGAGTGGGTATCTTGACAGGTGGAATGTCGACGAGGGCGGAGGAGGAAAGGACAATGGGAATCGACGCGTGGCAGAGGCGATGGCGAGGCACGAGTTTGAGGGATCTAGACAGGGCGCGAGAACAAGGACAGCCGGAGCGGACAAGGACACGAGGCAAGGTATAGAACTCACGGGGATCGTCTCGGTGTCACCGATACCCCCGTTTGCGAGCGGTTTCACGGTCAATGACTGTGGCCACCTTACACTATCTTCTCAACTACGCAATCCCAGGATTCCCGCGAGTTGGTAACAAGCGAGCAGGGCGATGGGCCTCCCCGATGGCGTGGCAAAGAAGAAACCGGGTTTCGATGTTCGTGGGTTTGACTGCCTGGTCGTTGGGGAGGTGTATATATATATATATAAAACTGAGCAGATAAAATGAGGCAAAACGTAAAGTAAAGCGTTATAAGGCGAAAGCAGACTGCATGCGGCAGTGACGCGGAACATGGTTCGTCGCGTCCGTAAAAACCCGGCAGAAATCCTTTGAAGCAGGCCCTCACGAGAAGTGCGCTTTTCTTCCAGCAAGGGAACCATCATGGGAATAATGCTATCGACGGTCTTGGAAACACTCACGCACGTCGTTACCTTCAATATCATGACCTGGGCTCAAGGCATCCTATCGAGCGAACCGATGACGTCGAGCGTCCAGACATCTCTCAGTGCCTGCAGTCCGTTTCCGCCGCCGAATACCCAGATTTTGTTCTGGTAGAGTACCGTAGTGTGCGCGTGGCGTGGCAGGGGAACGTCTGTGGTCGTGAACGTCGGGCGCGATCTGCGACGCATCGGGATGTAGAAGACGTAGACGCTGTTGGAGTATGATGCGCCCTCACCGCCGCCGATGATGATGATCTTGCGTCCGACGAGAGTCGCGGAGTGTGCGCGGCACGGCGGTGGCAGGTCACCCTGCATCGTCACTATGATAGCGGAATAAAAGTGTCATGAGCTGATTCAGCCATAAAAGACTTAAAGACAACCCACGTACCGATATTAAAAACACCACATATCCCTGAAATGCCCTCTGATGTCGCAGCCACCTAAAATCCATGCCACATTATCTGCGAACGTGACTGTGAGTGCGCGAAAGCCGTGAGTTGGGAGCCAGCCCTCAGCTAGACGGGATAAATCACGGGCGTCGGCACCGCCTCGACGCCCACCGCATTCTACAGACGGGGGATCGTGCGAAGGCGGGGGGGTCGGCTGGTCCACTGCTGGTGTACGGGGCGATTTGGCGACGACTCACGCGAGGCCGAACTTGCGTTCACGTTTGCATTGGGGGTGTGGGGGGGCGGGGGGGCGGTCCCACTCGTCAGGGAATCACCAGGAGTTGAGCGGCGCGAACCCGACTGCGGCCGAGGGGTGCGCGAGGAGGAGCTTGTTGCGCGGAGCGTCGAGGTCGATGCGGAGAGGGAGCTGTTGGACCCGCTGGGGTATGGAGAGGGTAGGGAGTCGGAGCGGGGTGCGTGCGTTAGGTTGCTTGCGGAGACAGGCGTAAGGGGACGGTCGTCGCCAAGTGGAAGGGAGACGCTTCGTAGTGGGGCAGGTGATCCGTGTGAGCTTGCTTGTGTGGAGACGGCGCGTCAGCCGCCATCTTTCGATGGGATGCGAGGGTGCATATCTGTGGGAGTCATGCCTGGGGTATTTTGTGTGTGCTCTCGATGGACATGATGGAGAGTGCGAGCTGGACGGAAATGAGCGCTGAGCGCGGAGCGCCGAACGGGGACTACCGTGGGATGGATTAGCCTCTTTTGGTGAGTTGTCGGCTGTTTTTTTAGTACTTTGGAAAAGCCCATCATAACCGTTGCTTCTCAGGGTCGCCAATATGGTCTTTATGCTCATGGGACATGATTTAGTCTTCCCTGAATAATGTGAACATCTCGTCGTTAGTCTAGAGACCTAACATAAAGTGACGGTGGCCCACTTGGTGCTAACTTAAAATTTCGTGAGGGCATTTCTCTAGGTATCTGTGAGCGTGTATGGTGGGCATTACATTACAACCTGAATGTTTTAGTGCTTGGGCTCTCGGCACACAAGTGTGTCAATGAATGGGAAATCGATCAGATCAGCCTATTTGGACATCTTATCGCCATCTCATGGTACAACGAAGGCGCACGCATGGGACAGAACGGGGCGAGGGGCACAAATATGGACTTAACTGCAACGCGTCGGGAAAATCCAAGTGCAAACTAATACCCGCAGTGCCAGTACTTTCGTTCCCCAAATGTGTTAACTTGCCGAGAACGACGAATAAACGTTGTATTCTTATATAGGCGTACATGTCTAGTCGAGCTGAAACTCATCATGAAACATTCGCCGCATGTTGCAACAACAATGTCACGATCTCGTCGTACCCTCTCTCTCTCGCGTATTGCAGCGCGGTCTTTCCCTCATTGTCCACCGCATCTACATCTACACCATGGTCGCGCAATAGGCGTACTATCGCGGCGGATTCCACCTCGACCGCGGAGTGTAATGGGGTCGCGCCATCCCACCTCGAAATATTTGGATCCGCACTTTGCTCAAGCAGTACACAAACGACTTCGGGATGCTCTCCGCGCGTTGCCCAGTGTAACGGAGTCGCACCAACGTCATTCTGCGCGTTGATGTCTGCCCCGTACTCGATTAATGTCCGGATAATCTCGAGATCTCCAAAGCGAGAAGCAGAATGCAGTGGAGAAATTCCGAGAATTCTCACATTTACGGATGAGCCATTGCAATGGAGTAGACGCGCCAGTTCGAAATGTCTTCCTGCCAGTGCTGCCACGCATGGTGTCGCATAATAACCGCCACTAGCCTTCGCACCCTGCGGATTCTTGACAATCAGGTGTTCCGCGAGGTCTCGGAATCCACAGAGCGCTGCGTAGTATGTTGGACCTGCGGATGATTTCTCAGGAGAGGCGGTCAGCTGATAGAAAGGTGATGGGTATGGGGCTAGGGTATCCATGTCGTGCAATTCGAGCCAGGATGCAAAGTACGGCCTGTCCACGTCAAAAAGGCGTTCCATAAGCTGTCGTAGGTACGAAGACACGTTCTTGAACTGGGCATGAGTGGTCCAGTGTTCCGCAGCATATTTTGCCAGAGGAGAGTTGTTACCGACGCCGTCTTGGTCTACGCGAACATCCAATCGCAGCAGAACGCTTAAGCATGCCTGGGCCATGACCGCATGCGCAGGCTCGAGGTCGATGTGATAATACGACACATCTCGATTTGGTGTGGCGAGGCGGGGCGAGGTTAGAAACTCTTTGACAGAGAAATGTGAGAACTGTACAGCCCGTGAATCATGATCGCGGTCATCATCATCGTCGCTGTTGCCAACAATGGAAATCAGACTAGAGCATGACGAAAGGAGCGCTTGTTCTTGATCCTCCCATCGCCAACTTGTATTCAACTTTGCCATCCCTTCGGCATCCTCAAAGTCAACTGCGAGCACTTCTGCAAGCTCCTCCACACGAAGTGGCCGGATAGCCACAACCAGACACTGTAACAGACGTATCGCCTGGTCCCTGTTCGGTTTCTTGATTTCTCGCAGTACACGCTCGTATGTCGCATCCAATGATTCTGGCAATTCATCCAGGGTACGCCGAACACTTGGTGGAAGACAGTGTCGCAGGTTTTCCAATTGGCAATATACCCAACGAAACCTGTTTGCTAATTGAATATGCGATATTAGCGTACAGGATCTGCTTACATGCCATCAGCCCTTTCAGAGAGCGTCTTGATCACGAGATCCTTATCCTCGGTTCTCCATCTCTTCATGATTGGTTCCGAATCCGAGTAAACCACGGACCTAACATAGTCCACGATATCTTTCTTTTGTCCGCTTTGGTTATGAAGGGACACCGGGCAGGATGTAAGAGGATCGAGGACGTCTCGTATGTCAATCTCTGGGCGACTTGTGACACAGATATGAAGATTTGGGAGGTTAAGCTCGACAAGCTCCTTCACAAGCAGGAGGACGCGCTCGCGAGGGGATGGAATACCAGAGCTGTCGGGACATTCGTCAAGAGCATCCACGATAAGGTAGATCGGACTTTGATCTGGGATCGAGAGCATCTGTTTCAGACATCGCGTCAAGGTATCATCGCTGGGCTGTTTCGTGCCACTTTTATGAGCCTTATGATGTCGTACTAGGATGTCGCAATGAGGATCTGAGCAAGTAAAAAGTTGTGCGAGAAGAGAGCGGAGTAGGTCGTCCAAGTCTTGTTTGTTGGCGTCCCGGAAGTCAAAATAAAAGTAGATTATTGAGGCATTTCCCGCCTCACACATGGCCTCGATATCTTGAATGATCGTCGAACTGAGTGACAACGTCAGTAAACCTTTGCACAAGTACTTGAGTGCTCACGAACCAGAGGATGCTCTTGCCCGAGCCAGCTGAGAATATAAGATGCTGTCAGAGCATATCCGGCGGTAAATCGGACAGGTGCGCACGTTTTCCATGAATCCAAAGGAGCGATCCTGTTTTCTTCCACTCCTCAAAGATGCTTCCTTGAAAAAACCAGGTTGCGGTTCTCTTGTGGTGAGTACGGCATGCAATATCATGGTTGGTGGACGGGTCTGGTGGGGAGAGCCATCTGTGAAGGCTCTCCCACAACTGGTCTCCTACAAGGACGTGTGAGACTCGAAACCCAGCACTGATGTGTCTAGGAGACGACCGACGTTTCATGGCTTGGGCATCTTTAACGGCTCCGGTGACCTTGTCATCGACCGCCCTCACCGTATCGTCGACGTCTTTCAATCTGTTGTCGACGCCGGCGACCCTATCATCGACGCCAACCACTTGATCTGCGACTCCTCTCACTCTCTCATCGACAGTGTGTGTGGCTCTCAGACCCTCCGCAGTGGCCATCCGGGCCTCCTCTTGTGTCAGTTTGTCCAGCCTCCTCAGCGCATCCTCCAAATCCGTTCTCCCAACGAGCTTCATAAAATATTTCTCTGAACACCGCCAGTCAGTGGAGAGGCACAAATATGAAAGAATCACGTACTCGTTCGCCCTTGCTTAATCTCCTTCGTCGCAATCCCGAGGATAGATAGCACCTCGGCCATTATTTGAATGGTTATATGCATCATTTCGGGCGTCGGTATCACCTGAGTGTAGATTTCGAGGCGTCGGAAAAAACTCTCGATACGCTCGAAAATGTCGACAAGAGCTTCTTGGCTAGCACGAACATCTCTAACTGCCTAAAGGTATAGGCGTTACAACGGGCAATATAAATGAATAAAGAAAATATGCACCAAAAGCAGAACACCAACACCAGCAAAGATCACTTTCGCCGGTGAGAAGACCTACGAAATACATATGAGGGCTCATGTCTCGGATCCGTCCATATCCTGAGACATACCAGACCGACACACTCCCCAATCGTCGCCGAGAAGGAAAAGAGGACATGGACGGTGGGATCAAGCCACTTTGTCCACCTGTCTTCGGTATTTCGGGACCGATTGAGGTCCTCGACTTGTTTCTGAAGGACGGAGAGAATTGCGCCGGGGGAATCACAAGCTTGGAGCTGTGCGGCGAGTGGATGTAAAAGTAGGTCGTTCTTTGTACGCTTTTCATATACTTTCAGGGCGTTATTGAAAATCTGTTGGAAGTTAGAGGACGAGGAGGCAGTAGTCTGAGGGCGAGAAGAAGACATTGGTATAATAGCGACGAGTTGTTCCCAATGAGAGACAATCGTGCGTTGCTGGGGTGATTGGGTAGAGGGGAACCAGACTGATGTGGATGATAGGCGCCCAAAACAAATAACGACAATTGACGCGCCAGAAAGAGGCGCTCAGCGTTCACTGGCATGTCCCTTGACAGCAGGACTTGACGAAGTGAGAGACGGGATCATACCGTATGGCACAGAGTACCAGTAACTGCTGTGTAGTTATTATAGACCATCTTTGCTTCTCAGCCCGGCGCGATGCAAGTATCGATCATATGTACTCGATTTTATAGACATGTACTATACACCTTCCCCAAGTCTGCGTCTCGAATCAGAGCCTGGATAGTGAAGAAGATGCATTGAATAAACCATGGCGACACATACCCTCTCGTCCGATGTTTATTGCCCGTGCCTGCACTCTCCGTTGGATTCTCCTCCCTTCGTGCCCCTCCCTCCCATTTTGCCCCGGAGCACACTGGCCCTGGTATTTCCCTAGCGCTGACGTCCCTGGCTTATCACCAGCTACAACTTGATTCGCATGTGCTCTTGCGCAACAGTTGCAACACATGGGGTCACGCCTCCTTTAACGCCGGTGCCGCTATCATAGCAGCTGGTACGGGAGCTCGGACCTTACCGGCCGCATCCCTTGTGGTAGGTCAATCGACGCTTACCATGCCCATTGCGATTCCGTTACAGTCAACAGCCTCAATATCCTCTCAACTATGCACTCTCAGGATTTCCGAGGTCAAGTTGGTAACAAGTGAGCAGGGCGATGGGCCACCCCGATGGCGTGGCCAAGAAGAAACCCGTTTTCGATGTTCGTGGTTTTGACTTGACTTCCTAGTTGGTGGGGAGATGCATGTCAAAAACCTGACCAGATAAAATGAGGCAAAACGTAAAGTAAAGCGTTAGAAGGCGAAAACTGGCTGCATGAGGCAGTGACACGAACATAGTTCGTCGCGTCCGTAAAAACGCGTACGAAATCCTTTGAAGCAGGCCCTCGCGAGAAGTGTGCTTTTCTTTCGGCGAGGAAACCATCAGGGGAATGATGCTCGATGGCCTTGGAAACACTCACGCACATCGCTACCTCCTACGACGATCATGATATTCTGCACCAAATTAGCCCTAAGACACCAGGCGGCGAGGGTCGCTTGCGCCCCGATATCATGACCCGTTCTCAACGCATCCTATCGAGCGAACCGATGACCGGAAGCGTCCAGACATCATTCAGTGCCTGCAGTCCGTTTCCGCCACCGAATATCCAGATTTTGTTCCGGTAGAGCACCGCAGCGTACGCGCGGCGTGGCGGGGGAACGTCTGTGGTCGCGAACGTCGGATGCGACTAGCGGCGCGTCGGGGTGTCGAAGACGCAGACGCTGGTGTAGTATAATGCGCTCTCACCGCCGCCGCCGACGATGATCTTGCGTCCTACGAGAGTCGCGGAGCGCGCGCGGCACGGCGGTGGCAAGTCTCACTGCATCCCGGGATGGAACCGCTGCATCGTCTCTATGATACCGGAATAAAACTGTCATGAGCTGATCCAGCCCCATAAAAGATTAAAAAGACGACACACGTACCGATATTAAAAAACACCCTCTGACGTCGCAGCCACCAAAAATCCATGCCACATTATCCACGAGGGTGACAGTGTGCGCGCGAAAGCCGTGAGTGGGGAGCCCCAGACGGGACACATCACGGGCAGAGGCGCCGCTTCGACGTCCACCGCATTCGGCAGACGGGGGATCGTACGAAAGCGGGGGACACCGCTGGTGTACGGGGCGACTTGGCGGCGGACTCGGGCGAGGCCTAATTTGCGTCCGCGTTTGCATTGGGCGAGGGGAGGCGGCGTGCGGTCCCACTCGTCGGGGAGTCACCAGGGGTTGAGCGGCGCGAACCCGACTGCGGCCGAGGGGTGCGCGAGGAGGAGCTTGTTGCGCGGAGCGTCGACGTCGATGCGGAGAGGGAGTTGTTGGACCCGCTGGGGTGCGAGGGTGCGCATCTGTGGGGGTCATGCCTGGGGTATTTTGCGTGTGCTCTGGATGGACGGGTGAGTGCGAGCGGGACGGAAATGAGGGCTGCTGAACGGGAACTACCGTGGGATGGATTGGCCTCTTTTAGATGTTCCTCGGCTATTTTTTTTTTCCAGTTTTCTGCTCACACTCTCTGCTCCGCCCTTGGATAAGCCCATCATAATCGTTGCTTCTGGGGGGTTCAGCATCAACATCCTTCCAGCGGCTCATATCGCATGACACGGGATTTAGTCCTCCCCGGATATCTCGTCGTTGGTCTGGAGAAGGTCGAAACCTAGCATACAGCTCAAGTGGCCGTGGCCCAGTTGGTGATAATTTTCGTGACGGCATTTTTCTGAGTATCTCTGAGCGTGTATCATGGGCATTACATTACATGTTTGAGTGCGTGAGCTTTGATAGATTAATTCGAAACGACTCAAACGAGCGGTGATCGAGTCCAAAGGTAGGTGCTGCTAATGATTCGCCGGAGACTTGACGTGCCCATATGGGGCAGAAGATCTAAAGGCGCACCGAGGATCTTTGACGCGATGATGCCCGAAGCTCACATGTCGGCGACCCTTGCCAACACGAAGTTCCGTCAGACCAAAGCCAAGCAGAAATGGCGATACAGTCCGCTACCTTCTCAACTGTAGATCGTGCACGCAGTTGTAAAGGATGCGCGAGAGCATTTCAATGGACGGGAAATCGACCAAACAGGCCCATTTGGATAACGTATCGCCATCTCATGGCACAAGCATGGCGAGGGGCGTGGGACAGAACGGGACGAGGGGCAGAAATTATGGATTTGGCTCTAACGCGTCGGAAAAATCCAAGTGCAAACTAATACTCACACTGCCAGTAATTTCATTCCCCAAATATATGTCAACTTGTAGAGAACGATGAATAAACGTTGCATTCTCACGTAGGCGTACATGTCCAGTCGAGCTGAAACCTATGATGAAACGTCTGAGGCGTGTGCTAACAACGTCACAATATCATCGTACCCACTCTCTCGAGCGGATTGCAGCGCGGTCTTTCCCTCTTCGTCCACCACATCTACGCCCACGCCATGCTCGAGCAACAGGCGCACCATCGGGGCGGATCCCCTCCTGACCGCATTATGTAATGGCGTCGGGCCTGCATGCCTCGAAATATTTGGATTTGCTTTTTGCTCAAGCAGCACCCGAACGACTTCGGGATTCCCTGACGACGCCGCCCAGTGCAACGGAGTCGCACCACCCTCATTCTGTGCATTGATGTCTGCCCCGTACTCGAGTAATATTCGAATAATCTCGAGATCTCCGAAGAAAGAAGCAGAATGCAGCGGAGAAATTCCCTTCCGGCTCCGGGTATTAACGGATGAGCCATGGCAATGAAGTAGGTGTGCCAGTTCGAAATGTCTTCCTGCCAGTGCTGCCACGCATGGTGTCAGAAATAAACCGCCACTAGCCTTCACATCGTGCGAATTTTTGACAATGAGGTGCTCCGCGAGGTCTCGGAATCCACAGAGCGCTGCGTAGTAAATCGGACCTGCGGGTGATTTCTCACGGGCGATCTGCCAGAAAGGTGATTCATAGGGGGGAGGGGTATCGATGTCGTGCAGTTTGAGCCAAGATGCAAAGTATGGCCTGTCCACGTCAAACAGACGTTCCATCGGCTGTCGTAGGTACGACGACACGTTCTCGAACCGGGCATGGGTGGTCCAGTGTTCCGCGGCATATTTTGCCATGGGAGAGTTATTCCTGTCGTGGTCTACGCGAACATCCGATCGCAGCAGAACGCTCAAGCATGCCTGGGCCATGATCGTATGCGCAGGCTCGAGACCAACATAGTAATGGGATACATCTCGAATGGGAGCAGCCAGGCGGGGCGAGGTCAGGAATTCTTTGACAGAGAAATGTGAAAACTGCACAACCCGTGCGTTGTGGCTGTGGTTGTGGTCGTTGCTGTTATTCTTGTTCTCGTTGTCCTCATTATCCTCCTCATCTTCATCGACCTCGTCACCACCGCCTTTTCCACGAACAATGGAGATCAAACTGGAGCATGACGACAAAAGTGCCTGTTCTTGGTCCTCCCATCGCCAACTCGTGTTCAACGTCGGAGTTCCATCTTCAACATCGAAGTCAACTGCCAGCACCTCCGCGAGCTCCTGGACGCGAAGTGGCCGAGTGGCAACAACGAGACATTGCAACAAACGAAGAGCGTGGTCCCTGTTCGGCTTCTTGATTTCTCGCAGTATACGCTCGTACGTCTCGTCCAATGATTCTGGTAATTTATCCAGCGTTCGCCTGACACTTGACGGAAAGCAGTGCCGCAGGGTTTCCAGTTGGCAAAATACCCAACGAAACCTGCTTGACAATTCGAACAAGTATCACGGGCATAAGCTATATACTCACATGCCATCTGCCCTTTCACAGAGCGTTGCGGTCACAACTTCCTTGTCTTCTTGCTTCCATCTCCTCATTATTGGTTCCGACTTTGAATAAACAACCGACCGAATGTAGTCCACGATATCTTGCTTTTGTCCACTCTGGTCGTGAAGAGACACTCTATGAGCGGTCAGAGGCTTAAGGACATCTCGTATGTCGATCTCTGGGCGACTCGTGACACAGACATGAAGATTCCGAAGACGAAGCTCGACGAGATCTTTGAGGAGCAGGAGAACGCGTTCGCGAGAAGAAGGAATACCAGAGGAGTTGGAGCATTCATCAAGGGCGTCGATGATTAGATAAATTGGACGTTCATGAAGTGTGAGCATCTCTTTCAGACTCTGCTCCAAGGAGCCATCGCTAGGCTGTTGCGTGCCATCGTCATGCTTCTCATAAAGACGTGCCAGAATGTCGCAACATGGACCTGAGCGATTAGAGAGTTGGGTGAGAAGGGAACGAATAAGGTCATGCCAGTGTTGCTTGCGGATGTCCCGAAAGTCGAAATAGAAATAGCACATCGAGGCTTGTCCAGCCTTGCACGAAGTCGCAATATCTTCGATGATTGAAGAACTAGCGGTCGACATTAATAAACTCCAACAGAAATAGCCAAAGATCCACGAACCAGAGCACGCTCTTTCCGGATCCGGCTTCGAATATAAAATCAATCAGATGGCATGAATGCGAGAAACGGCGGAGAACATACGTTTACCATGAACCCAGAGAAGGGAGTCAGTTGTCTTCCATTCTCCGAAAATACGGCCCTGGAAAAACCATGCCGCTGTTCCATCATGATGGGCGCGACACGCAATGTTGTGATTCGTCGAGGAATCTGGTGGGGAAAGCCATCCTTGAAGGTCCTTTCGTAATTGGTTCCCTGTGAGAACGGTTCAGCCCGAACGTACAACATCAATGTTGTCAAGAGATGACCAACGTTTCATTTGATCTACGTCATTAGCTGCTTGCTGAATGACGACCCTGGCTCCTTTCCCGTCTGGTTGATAAGGATTAAATGACCCATTTGATGGCTGACTGAAAATGATTTACGCACCTTCGATTACGACAGCGATCTTGTTGTCGACTGTCCCCACTCGGTCCCCAACGTCCGCCACTCGGTCGTCAATGCTCGTCACTCTATTGCGGACGGCCTCCACTTTGTTGTCGACACCAGCCACTCTAGTGTCGACGCCCTCCACTCTGCGATCAACGGCAGCTACTCGTTCGTTGACGCTGGCCACTCGATCATCGACACCAACTACCTTGTCCGTGACTCTTCGCACACCCTCATCGACGGTATGCGTCAACTTCAGAACTTGGGCTGTGGCCATTCGGGCCTCCTCTTGTGTTAACTTGTCCAACCTCTTCAGCGAGTCTTCTACGTCTGTCCTTCCAACTAGTTTCTTCATATATTTTTCTGAACATTCCTTGGTCAATCGTGATACAATTTTATAAAGATGTCTCACTCGTTGTCCCCTGCTTCATCTCCTTCGTCGCAATCCCAAGAATCGAGAGTACCTCTACCATGATCTGCGAGGTGATATCCATCATTTCCGGAGTCGGCGGTACCTTGGTGTAGATCTCGAGACGTCGGAAAAAGCTTTCGATCCGCTCGAAAATGTCCATAAGGGTGTCTTGGATTGCCCGAACATCCTTGGCTGTCTAAGGAACGTAGATATAAGATGGCCAGAGACAAGGAATCTGGAGGGATGCGTACTAAAAGGAGGACCCCGACTCCTGCAAATATCACTTTCGCGGTGAAAACACCTGCCAAATAAACGTGAGACAAATCTTAGACTACTTCATGGCCCGAGGTATACCAGGCTAACACCTTCTCCCAGGGTCTCTGAGAAGGCATGTAGAACATTCACAGTGGGACCGAGCCACTTCGTCCACCTGTCACTGCTGCTCTGGGACCGATCGAGCCCTTGTACTTGCAACTGGAGGACGGCTAGAATTGTGCTGGGAGAGTCGCAGGCCTGGAGCTGTGCAGCGAGTGGGTGGGAAAGAAGGTCTTTCTGTGTGCGTTTTTCGTATTCTTTGAGGGCATTGTTAAAGATTAGTTGAAAGTTGGAGGAGAAGGTGGTGGTGGTGTGGGTGTGCGACATGGTGGAGGGAGTGAGGAGGGATATCTGGTGCGTGGGTGGGAGATCAAAGGGAAGCTTCATTGGGCGCCAGGGAACTGCCTTGCCGTGATGTCCGCTGCTGATAGGCGCGCAAAATACAGATAAGGAATAAGATGGAGAAGCAGAACAGATATAACCTAGACAAGGGGGGAAAATGGCAAAGAGTAACAAGTGCAGGGTTATCAAAGTTGGAATACCACAGATGTAATAGCCTGAGCCGTCAGCAAAAAAGTCACAGAATGATCAGGCTCCTCATACTGATGACATGTGATCAGCAGCTGATCAAACACCCTAACGTTGATAATGGATTGATCATAAAATGATCAGCTAAAGTCAGCATTACATACGTCAGTCAGTCTGAGGGAGGCTGACCAGAAAATGGTCAACACTTTA
>Ga0307510_10000345_pt1 | contig 43594 bp, 27 predicted proteins | sample 12_EM_MG_FD_207224 | JGI IMG/M metagenome (GOLD analysis project Ga0307510, IMG submission 207224) | Populus trichocarpa ectomycorrhiza microbial communities from riparian zone in the Pacific Northwest, United States - 12_EM | ecosystem: Host-associated > Plants > Roots > Unclassified | place... | reverse complement strand
TACTCTCGAATTTGCTTGTTGAGCGTGACGTTTGGCCTGTTTTTTTTAGGGATTTTTAAAGCCAATTATAAAGCCCATTAAAGTTAAATTGCATTATTAAAAATTCAGGGACGGCGCAGTGCTTTGCCTGTTACCAGCGTTAAAACTCTATATGCACTTTCAACAAGTAGCGGCTGTTTGCCGCTTTAAAATATTTAATAAGTTTACAAAGGCATGCCTGTGGGTTTTTATAAACGTATGCCTGGCCTGCAGTTTGGCCTGCGGGCAGGTGAAAAACGTAGTACAGTTTACACACTTAACCACTGCCAACGGGCTATCGCAAAGCAGTGTGGTTTGCATACTAAAGGATAAGTATGGTTTTATGTGGTTCGGCACGCAGGACGGGCTGAACAAATATGACGGCTACAAATTCAAAGTTTATCGCAACAACCCGGCTGATAAAAAAAGCATCCCCAATAATAATATCCGCTGCATGCTGGAGGATCACGCTGGTAATTTATGGGTTGGTACTGTAGGTGGCGGATTGACATTGTATGACAGAAACACAGATTCCTTTATAGCCGTAATCGCTACTGAAACAGGTGACGAAAGAATAGGGTCCAAAATAATTAAGGCTATTTATGAGGATAAGCAGCACAACCTGTGGGTGGGCTCGGTATCGGGGATAAGCATATATAACCCAAAAACAAAAAAGCTGGTCTCCCATTCATTCGATTACACACAAATAGATAATATCAACTGCATTTATGAGGACAGTCGCGACAATTTGTGGATAGGTACACTTTTCGGCATCAATAAATGGAATAAAAAGACAAATACCTTTAAGCATTTTAGCGCCGACGCCAATACTCCCGGCAGCTTGAGCGCCAATAATGTAAACACCATTTACGAGAATAGCAAAGGAAATATATGGATTGGTACCGTTGACGGTTTAAACCTTTACAACGACAAAGCCGAAACATTTAAAGCTTACAGAAAGGATATAAAAAACCCAACCGGGTTGCGTGACAACGTGGTAAGGGCGCTTTGCAACGCAGGTGATGGTAAGCTTTGGGTGGGCACCGAATTGGCGCTGGAATTATTTGACCCTGCCAACAATACTTTTACCCACTTTCAGCAAAGCACTAAGGATGTGCGGTCATTAAGCAGCAGTTCTATTTCTTCATTATTGGTGGATGATCAGTTTATTTTATGGGTGGGCACTTATGCAAAAGGCATTAATAAATACGACAAAAACCAGTTTAAATTTAATCTTTATAAAAACTTCGGCAGCGACGCGCTTAATATAAACGCCAACATTGTTACGTCTTTCAGCGAAGTGCCAAATGGAGACATCTGGGTAGGCACTGATGGTACCGGCTTGTATCGCTGGACACCGCACAGCGATAAATTTGAGGCTTTTAACCCGGGGGCAGAAGGAAATTATTTTGCAAGCCTGTCTGTTTTAAGTATGCAGCTAAACAGTAAAAAGGATGTTTTATGGGTAGGTACTTACGATGAAGGCCTGGCAAAGATAGACCTGAAAACCAAGGCGCGCACTTACTATAAAACAGGCAATGGCGACCACGAGTTGAACAATAAATCAGTTTATGCCTTGCTGCAAGACAAAAAAGGTAATATATGGATTGGCACCAACGGTGGCGGCGTTAATGTTTTAAACCCTGCTACTAACCAAATTAAGCACCTGGTTTTAAAGGTTGGCAAGCGCAAAAACAGCGCGAATTACATCCGCTCGTTTTTTGAAGATAAAAGCGGGAATATCTGGATAGGGACCATTGCACACGGCCTTATTGTTTACAATCCTGAAAAGGAGACCTATGTGGCCTACAATAAAGCCAATAATAATTTAGGAAGCGATGCCGTATTCAGCATATTTGGCGATAGCAGCGGCAAGATATGGGTAGGCACCATGGGCGGCGGGCTGTGTTTATTTAACCCAAAGCAAAAAAACTTTACCCGCTTTACTGAAAGTGAGGGCCTGGCCAACAACATTGTAAACTGCATTGTAGAAGATAAATATGGCTGTTTATGGATAAGCACCGACAATGGTATTAGCTGTTTTAACCCCAAAACAAAGGCGTTTAAAAACTATACCAGCACAAGCGGCCTTCAAAGCAACGAGTTTAGCATCGGTGCTGGCTACAAGCTAAGTACCGGCGAAATTGCATTTGGCGGGCTGGAAGGCTTTAACGTGTTCATGCCTGGCAGTTTAAAAGATAACCCCTATGTGCCGCCGGTGGTGATAACCGATTTTCAGCTGTTTAATAAGCCGGTACCCATAACTGCGGGCAAGCCGCCGTTATCGCAAAATATCAATACTAACAAGGAGATTGTTTTAGCTTACGATCAGTCGGTTTTCACCATAGAGTTTGCGGCCCTGGGCTACACCGTGCCCGAACGTAATATGTATGCCTATAAGCTGGAGGGCTTTGATGGGAGCTGGAACTATGTAGGCACCGAACGTAAAACGACCTACACCAACCTCGACCCGGGTACCTACACGTTCAGGGTGAAGGCATCCAATAACGATGGGCTTTGGAACGAGAAGGGTGCCGAGTTAAAGGTGATCATTATGCCGCCTTTTTGGAAAACCACATGGGCTTACCTGGTGTACATTGCAGCTGTAGCCGGTATGCTTTACCTGGTTTACAAGGAGGTAAGGTCGCGGGAGAAACTGAAAAGCGAAGTGCATTATCAAAAACTGCTTACCGAGAAAACGAAGGAACTGAACCAGTTGAAGCTTAATTTTTTCACCAACCTTTCGCATGAACTGCGCACGCCACTGTCACTGATACTGGACCCCCTGCGGAAGATCAAAAACGAGAATATCACCGTTTCGCAGGCAAAAAAATACAGCAACCTGGTGTTTAACAATGCTTCGATGCTGATGAACCTGGTGAACGAGCTCTTAGATTTCAGGAAGGTAGAAACCGGGGGCTTTAAACTGGAAGCCGCCAAAACTGAAGTGATAGCGCTGATAAAAAACATATTTAACGCCTTTACCGGAAGGGCGGCGGAGCGGAATATCCACTACTACCTCGACTTGAAGGTAGATTACCTGGAGGCCTGGATAGATACCGACAAGCTGGAGAAAATACTTTATAATCTCATCCCCAATGCCTTTAAATACACCCCGGATTTTGGTGTGATCATGATAATGGTGAAAAAGGGTACGATAACAGATGTAAACGGCGGGCAGAAAAATGCGATAGAGATCCACATCAAAGATTCGGGCGTGGGCATACCTGCCGAATTGAAAGATAAAATATTCGATATTTTTTACCAGATAAAAGGAAGTTCCCGGTTCGAAAAAGAATCAAGCGGTATTGGCCTGGCGCTTACCCGTGAATTGGTACGGTTACACAATGGTGAGATATTAGTAAATGATGCCGAAAGCCAGGGAACCGATTTCATAGTAAAGATACCCGTTGGTGAGGGAAATTTTAACACCAGCGAAGAAGTACCTGCTGAGCACATAAAAGCAAATGAAACCACCAATACGGAAACGTGCAATATTGACGCAGTGTGTAAATTTCCCGAAGAAAAAATGCCGAGTATACCAATTGTATTGGTTGTGGAAGATAACCGGGATTTGCGGGAATATATCGCTGATGAACTGGATGGCACTTACCACGTGGAGCAAGCCGCAAACGGAATAGAAGGGTTAAAAATGGCGGTGGATATTATACCGGATATCGTTATCACCGATATTATGATGCCGGAAGGAGATGGACTGGAGCTTTGCAATAAACTGAAAACAGACGAAAAAACAAGCCATATTCCGATCATATTGCTTACAGCCAGGCAAACCGACGGGAATAAAATTGAAGGTTATAACGTAGGTGCAGACGATTATATATCCAAGCCATTTAATGTAACGCTGCTTGCGGCGCGCATTAATAACATACTGGAATCGCGAAAAAAGTTACGCGAGCTTTTTTCTACACATACGGATGTTTCAATCGAAGCCTCGGCGATACCGGATGTTGATAAAGAGTTCCTCAAAAAGGTAGTGAAGATAATAGAGGGGAATTTATCTTACTTAAATTTTGATATAGACAAACTGGCGACCGCTCTAAAAATGAGCAGGCGGCAATTATACCGTAAGCTTAATGCACTCACTAATCAAACCGCGCATGATTTTATTACCAATACAAGGCTGGACCATGCAGCCGCGTTGCTGGTAACCGGTGAGTTTACCATATCAGAAATTGGCTATAAAGTTGGTTTTTCAGAACCGTCAAATTTCAGCCGCTCTTTCACTAAAAAATTCGGCAAGAGCCCTAAAAAATATTTATCTGATCTTAAGCTGCCAAATCTATAGGGGCATAAACTGTTTTAAAAAAGGGATAGCTAGTTTACAGTACTACTCAATTTTTTCCAACGGACTGTGCGAAATCCGAACCGGATTCCGGTGAAGATAAATTGCCGGTCTCATCTATAGCTTGACAATTATCAAGAATTATTTGTTGCATTTATCAAGATTTATCCACCCCCGAATTTTCAGCTTTGATTTGCCGGGTACGCCGAAAATTTGCGGGTACCGGAATGATCACATGGCAATAAAAATCAGAGCAGCGACGGGCCGCGCAGTCAATAAAATTAAAAAAGCAGGCTTGCCGGTATTATTAATCTTCAGGCTCTGCTTGTGGATGACTTGCGCTGATGCGCAGCAGGCTTCCGCACCCGAAATAAAACTATCGCTGAAAGAGGCGATAGCCCTGGCTAAATCACAGAATATAGCGGTAAGGATCGCCCGGCAGGAAGAAATGGCCGCAAATGAGGACCTGGTGGATGCCCGGACCGGTAGGTTACCTTCTATAACCGTAGGCGCCGGTTACCAGCGGTACAGCAAATTAACTTTGTTTGAAAATGGCCTGCATAATGCGCGCTCGGTCGACAGGCAGCCATCGGCTAACGGCGCATCCCAAAACTCAGAAATGGCCTTCAACCTCTATGCCGGTGGCAGAAGCAGGGCATTAATAGAAGAAAGGCGGGCAGGCAAGGACCTGGCCGGTATTAACTCCAGGGACCAGGCAGGGAATACTTCATTGCAGCTTGTCTTCCGGTACCTTGAGCTGGTAAAGCTGTTTAACCAGCGAAAATTAATAGCCGAACAGTCGGAAAGAGCGGGAAAGCGCCTGAAAACCATCAATGCACTGTACAAGAATCAGCGGATCACACGCAGCGATGTATTAAGGGCCGAACTGGTGCTGGCAAATGTGCAGCTGGACAGCATCCATAATCAAAATGATATTGCCATTGCCAATAATAAGGTCACCGTCCTGCTGCATCTCCCGGATGGCACGCAGATACGGCCTGCCGATTCCGCAAATATGAACAGGCCCGCCCCCGGAGAGTTGGACCGATTATCGGGGGATGGGGTGCAGCAGGCCTACGCCGTTCAGCGGGCTGTGGCTTTGTCCGGCATTCAGTCAGCCAAATTAAAAGAAATCAAAGGGAACTCAATGCCCGGCATCTCGCTGGTATCCGCTTATGGATTTTCCTATCCTAATTATTTGTTCTTCCCGCCGGTGGACCAGCTGTACAGCATAGGTTACATAGGCGCCAGGGTCTCTTATAATCTTTCCTCGCTGTACCATAATAAGCACAAGGTAACGGCCGCAGGGATCAGGCTCGATGAAACCAGGCAGGATCAGCAACTCGTTCAGGACAATACCCGTGAAGAGCTGAGGACCCTGCTGATAAGGTACAACGAATCACTGAACCGGGTTGCCGTCATGCAGCAGTCGATTGTGCAGGCCGGCGTAAATTACCGGATCGTCAACACCAAATATTTTAACCAGCTGGCCTTGTTGACGGATCTGCTGGATGCCGATAACCTGTACCAGGAAGCAAGCTATAATCTCATCAGCGCGGAGACAGAGGCATCCCTGATCTATTACAACCTGCTTTATACAACTGGAAATTTATAATCATTCGAATAATGGAAAAGGAAAATATCGTAAAGGAAAAAGCTCACCCGGTAAATGTATTTATCTCTGTGTGCGCCCTGTTGATCCTGGCCGGGGGAATAGTTTACCTCGTGAATTATTTCGTCCGTGCCTGCAAATATGAAGAGACGAATGACGCGCAGGTCGAGGCTTACATCAACCCTGTTTCGGCACGGGTCGGGGGGTATATCAGAAAGGTCCGCTTCCGCGAGCATGAACGGGTCCGAAAAGGGGATACCCTGGTAACCCTGGATGACCAGGAATATATCCAGCGCGTCAGGGAAGCGGAAGCGACGGTGAATAATGCCGCTGCAGAATTAAATGTGCTCGAAGCAGGGATCAAATCTGCTGAAACAGGCACGCTGGTGAACCGCGATCAGATCGCCGCAGAAAAATCCAGGTTATGGCAGCAGCAAAAGGACATCGACAGGTATAGCAATCTGGTAAAAGAGGAGGCTGCTACGGGCCAGGAGTATGAACAGGTCAAGTCCCGGTTTGATGTGGCAACCAGTGATTTCAATGCGGCGCGGGATAATCTCAGGGTCAGCGAAGCAAAAATAACGGAACTTGTTGCCAGGAGGGCTTTGTTAAAAACAGACATGGAACGAAAGGAGGCCGGGCTGGCTCTTGCCCGGATAAATCTTGATTATACCGTCATAACAGCCCCGGCCGATGGCACAATGGGCAGGAAAACGATTTTGGAAGGACAGCAGGTACAGCCCGGACAGACGCTGGTTTCCATCGTAAAACACAGGGAAATCTGGGTGACGGCCAATTTCAAGGAAACACAGGTAAACGGGATGTATGTGGGCCAGCCGGTTGATATCAGCGTGGATGCCGTAACAGATAAGACATACCGCGGCACTATTGAGGCGATTGCGGCATCGACAGGCTCCAGGTTTTCTTTGTTGCCAGCGGATAATTCAACCGGGAACTTTGTCAAGATCGTCCAGCGGATCCCCGTAAAGATACGGTTTACGGATACCGATCTTCACCAGGTCAGGGTGGGGATGAACGCAAAGGTGTCTGTTTTAAAGAAGCGGTCCAATGGAAAAACCTGATTATTTCAAGGCCTGGATTAACGGCTCGGAAGCGGGCGTGAGAATCTGCCTGTGCCTGATACTGATCTGTTCGCTCATGCAATTCGGCGCATTTGCGCTTACCCAGAACTACGTTATTGCGTCGTTTGGTGCCCAGCCCGAAGACGTTACGCTGGCATTGCAAATAACTTATGTGGCGATCGTGCCTTTTATTGCCATTCAATTCCGGCTGTTCCAGTATTTTGAAATCAGGAGCTATTTATTGACCGGGATCATTGCCTGCATAGTGATCAACGTACTGAGCCTCCAGGCAAAGGACATCGTCACTTTTACTATACTCAGGTTTCTGAACGGCCTTTCGCTCAGCCTAATGTCCGGTCCGATGCTGATACTGATTTTCTCCAGGATCGACCCCGAACGGGTCCAGGTCATTGGCTTATCCATTCTTTATGGCGCCATTTTGGGTAACGGGGTGGTCATCGGGTTTGGCGCAGCGCTGATCGATACCACATTGGACTGGACCGTAATTTATTACTTTCTGATCGCCTTCTTATTTCTGTGCCTGCTGCTGACATTGGTCCTGCTGAGGCCCGCCACGGGTCGCGCACCCATGCCCTTAGATCACCTGGACTGGCCCGGCGGAATTTTTTTGGCAGCAGCGCTGATCGCCTTTTCTTATACCATGATCTATGGCCCTAAATATTACTGGTTCAGCGATACCCGCATCCGCTCATCTGCTTTGGCCGCCGTTATATTTTTTGCATTTTTTATTTACAGGGAATTTAGGGCTAAAATTCCCGTAGTCGACCTGTCAGTGTTCAGGTACCGTAGTTTTATATCCGGCCTTTTGCTTTTAATAGCCTATTACGGATTAAAAGACAGCATCAATTTAGTATACAATTATACGGGTACGATCCTTCAATGGAGCGGAGCGCGGCAAATGGAGCTGGGTTTTTTTAACCTGGCCGGACTCTTATCATTTATGTGGTTGAGTGCGGAAATGATGATTACCAAAAAACATTCCACCAGGCGGTTTTTGATTGCCGGTTTCGGCATGCTGCTTGTCTACCATCTTTATGTTTACCTGGAGTTAACCCCGGACCTGGCTTTTGAGGACCTGGTCCTCCCCATGTTTCTGCACGGGGCCGCATCGGGTATGCTTTTTGTCCCCATCATTATTTATACTTTGTCATCTGTCCCCCCCACAACCGGAACTACCGGCATTGTCGTGGGTGCCTTGATGCGGTTTACCGCAACTTTAAATTCCATTGCGGGATTATACACCCTGCAATTACATTACAACCAGCACTACAAAGAGAGCTTTCTTAATTATCTTACGGCAAATGATCCTGCCTTTGTTGAAAGACTGAACAGCGCCGCTCAGTTCTTTAATCTGAAGACGCCAGCGGCGGAACAGGGCAGCGCCCTGGCCATGTCGGGAATTGTGCGTACGCTTGGTGCCCAGCAGCAACTGCTGACCCTCAGGACTATTTTTCTGCTCTTTTCAGCGATTATCCTCTGTATTATTTTAACGGTTTTGTTCATCACGTCCGCTTACAAGACTAATCTTTATTTAAATAACCTGAGAATATCAGGAGAAAGACAGTAATAAAACCCCTGTCGCAATAGCAGAGATTTGCTCAACGCCGCAGATCAATGGCAAATCACGATAAACGGCTGGTGTTCCTCCCCAAAAGGTGAGCAGTTCCTGTCATGCTATGATATAGGCAATTATTAGGCTGATATCTACCATCTCCGGGTTTTAAATCCACGCAACTTTGAATTATAAAGTAAACGCAGGAAACAATGCCCCTATAAAATTTAAAAAGTTAGCCATTAGTAAATCATTTTTTAAATCTGCCGGGCAACTGCATTTTAAAAATCTCAGCATGTACCCAAGTAAACTGACCTTCTGATGAAAGCACCTATGAGCCCGCCCGGAACATCCAAAGCACATCAGTTACTAAGTGATTATATTGCTTCTTTTACCGGCATACCGTTAAACGAAAATGAGACTATTGCAATCCGGCAGGCTTTCAAATATAAAAAGTGCAGGAAGTACCAATATTTTTTTCAGGAGGGTGATGTCTGCAAATACATGGCTTTCCTGGTCTCGGGTTCGATGCGCATGTTTGCCGTTAGCGAAAAGGGGGTGGAGCATACCATGAACCTGGCCCTCGAACAGTCATGGCTATGCGACTACGAGAGCTACAATATGCTTACCCCGACCAGCTTTTATGCCCAGGCCGTTGACAATACCGAATTATTGATAATTTCCAACGAACACCTCCAGTACCTGATCGGGGAAATTCCGGCAGTGGCAGCAATGATTAAAAAGACCGAAATCAATAATATGATCAGCACGCAAAAGCGCATTTATGCAACCATCAGCTTAAGCGCCGACGCCCGTTACCACGATCTGTTGAATGCTAACCCTACCTTCCCGCAACGATTTTCATTGTCGATGATAGCTTCTTATCTCGGCGTTTCACCCGAAACGCTCAGCCGCGTGCGCAAGGCGGCCCTGACCAGGTAATGTCTAGTTCACCGAATGCTTGACATTTGTCATGTTTTAAATAGGGCAAATGTCATTGCTGATCTATTTTTCATTCCTGAGATTTGTTTATCGTGTTACCGGAAAATGACACAGGAATTAACCAGGGCTCATGGAAAAGATCATCGAAGCAATTTGTAAAGGAACCAATTCCAATTTTGGCAACCTGAGTGCCAAAAAGTTGCTGCCGAACAGTCAAATACAGCAGGTAGGGCAATTTGTATTGCTGAGCCATTTTTATTCCGGGGAGATCAGGAATTATAAAGCCGGATTCACCTCCAGGGTTCAGGCCCACCCGCATCGTGGCCTGGTCACGCTGACTTACCTTTTTAGCGGGGAGCTGCAGCACCATGACAGTAAGGGAAACCATCGTATTCTAAGGTCCGGTGACGTCCAGTGGCTCAGTGCAGGCAACGGGATCATCGTAGACGAGTATCCGGCAAAATCTTTTCAAAAAAAAGGGGGAATTATTCATGGGGTTCAATTTTGGATCAATTTACCGTCCGCACAAAAATTGGAACCATCGCAGTACAATTTTATCGATTCCGGTAAAGTACCGCAGCTGTTTTTGCCGGATAATTCAGGTATATTAAAACTCCTCATGGGCCGGATCGGTTGTAACTGTTCCGGTTTAACAAATGCAGGGCAAAATGTATATCATTTACGGCTCAACCCCAAAGCTTGCCTGGCCTTACCTGTTGACTCCGGCAACGAATATTCTGTTTTTGTCCCGGAACATAACATATTACTGAACGGCCAACTCTTCGGTCAAAATCAACTGATCGCCCTAAGCCCTCGGGGAACCGGGATCAATATCAATAATTTGCAGCTGCACCCGGTCGATGTGATCATCTTTGGCGGTCAGCCCAGTCCGGAACCGCTGATTGTCCAGGGGCCCTATGTGATGAACAGCCGCGTGGAGATCGGTGAAGCATACCGGGATTTCTTCGATGGGAAATACGGGCGTATCAAATATCCAAACTAACGCCGGTGGAATGCTGTTTCCGGCGGCAAACCCTTTTGTTTTGTTTTATTTACTTGACAAATGTCAAAGGTATTAACTGTCAAATGTCATTCTCTACCTTTTCCCGCCGGTGTAACTTAGTACTGCAACTAATACAAAAAGATTATGAAAAAAACATTTGGAATCATAGGCGCAGGAAATATCGGGCAAACCGTTGCCAAACACCTGGTTAAAGCAGGCTACGGGGTTACCCTGAGTAACAGTACAGGCCCGGATTCGCTAAAAGATATCACGGCATCTTTAGGAGCAGGCGCAACAGCCGGAACACCTGAAGACGCGGCCAAAGCAGATATCGTATTGCTGGCCTTACCCTGGTCAGCGGTGTCCGCACTGGGCAGTTTAACCGACTGGAAGGATAAAGTGGTGATTGACGCAACCAATGCCTTTATCAGCTATGCTCCCGACTTTAGGGTCGCCGATCTGGGAGGGCGCGCATCAAGCGAAGTGGTGGCGGCCCAGCTTCCCGGCGCCCGGCTTGTTAAGGCGTTCAACACCCTTTATTTTAAAATTCTTGCTTTAAGCCCCGAGGAAGCAGGCGGCAGGCGGGTATTGTTTTATTCGGGCAACGATGCCGCGGCAAAAAAAGAAGTGAGCGATGTCATTGAGTCGCTTGGTTTTGCATCGATTGACCTCGGGGACCTGGCCACAGGAAGTAAATTGCAGGAGCCTAAAAACGCAGTGGCGACCCTGAACCTGATTAAACTTTAACGTCCATAGCGGTTCCAATCACCTAAATTAAAAGTGATGAAAATAAGTTTAAGAAGCCTTGTCATAAGGCTTCTTAAACCTATTCCTCCCCGCTCATCAGTCCCTGATGATTATCGTCAATGAGCTGCGGGGCCCGGTATCGTGTAAGAAAGACACTTTTTGCAATGATTTGGGTAATTTTTTTTAGCAAATCCGGGCTACTTTGGTCTTCATATAACGTATGGGTCACAATGGTTACTGGTGAGCAATAACCGGCAAATAAGCACGGTTGCTTAGTCCTGACCGCGGCAAATTTCAGGGAAAGACTTATAAAGGTAAATGAATAACCAAACTTTAATGTATACCATTATCGGCACCGGCGGAGCTATAGCAAATGAGCTGGTTTCACTTTTATCCGCCCATAAGGAAAGAATCCGCCTTATTTCGCGTTCCCCGGTACACATCACGGGCACCGAAAACAGGATTGCCGACCTGCTCAGTCCGTACGGGATGTTAAGGGCTATTGAGGGATCAGCCGTTGTGTATATGATGACCGGCATTACTTATGAAGATGCAATCTGGTGGCGGGACTGGCCACAAGTCATGAAAAATGTGATCGCTGCCTGCGGACAGTCGGGCGCCAGGTTAATCTATCTTGACTGTGCGGATCTATACGGCAGGGTGGAAGGCGTGATGACGGAAGAAACGCCGGTCATGCCGGTCACCCGGAACGGCAGGATCACTGCGGAAATATTTCGCATGCTCCAGCGGGAAATGACTGTCGGGACAGCGAAAATTGCCATTGCGCGCTATGCAGAAATTTACGGCTCCTGCTTGTCTGCCCGGACCCGGGTTGGTCAACTTGTTTTCGAAAAGCTCAAACGAAAAACGGGGGCGCAATGGCTGATCAATGCGGATGTACCGCACGCATTCAACTACACGCCTGATGTCGTACGGGCCCTTTATATTTTAGGCTTACATGAGCAATCCTGCGGTCAGGTATGGCATATGCCTGCGGCTAAACCCGCTCTTAACGGGCGCCAGTTTACCGCGATCGCGGCCCATTATATGCGTATTAACGGGCAAAAGCAGGTTCTTCCGCAATGGATAAGGAATATCCTGAACAGACTTAAAGGAGAACGGAAGCCGCAATCGGTGCGCTGTCCAATTCCTGCCGGCGCCGGGGTTTCAGCAGGATCTGACCGGCAGGAATTTGAGCAGGCTGATTTACGGGTCATTCCGAAATGGCAGCTGAAGATCAGAAGCTGGCTGGACAGGGAAAAGAGCGGATACTATGAAATGAGTTACCGCGATGAATTTCCGTTCAGGTTTGACTCCTCGAAATTTGAAAATACCTTTCAATTTAAGCCCACGTCCTATCACGATGGCATTAAGGCAACCGTCAGGTGGTTTTCAAATAATTATAGTTATTAACGCCCTGTACCTTACCGGATCACAACCAGGTAAACCTGTAGGTACCCGAAACGAGGTGAATGACCTGCCCGGAAATGACCTCATTATTAAGGTAGACCTTCGATCCGCTGATCTGAGGTAAGATCAGCGTTGCCGTAGAATTAGCAGGGATAATAAGGGAATACAGGATCTTTTTTCCTTCCCTGTCCCATTTGGAAGTGATCTTCCCGTACGGTCCCTCGTGGGTACCCTCAAAATGCTCCGGCCCATCGACAAAATGCGGTTCGATCAGTATGTTTTTGAACCCCGGATTCAGGGGGTCGGGTTTAATCCCCGCCAATCCTTTATATAGCCACGCGCCGATTTCTCCAAACATGATATGATTCAGGGAAATATCATTTTTGGAATCGATGTTCCAGTTTTCAAATAAAGTCGTTGCCCCATTTTCGATCCACCATCCCCAGGATGGGAATGTTTTCTGGGAAGCGATCTTATAGGCGACCGCCGCATAGCCATTTTCAGACAAAGCGTTAAGGATAGCTTTCTGCCCCAGCAGACCCACGTCTAAATGAAAATCATCCAGCGCTACCCGGTGGGCGAGGTTAGCAGCTACCCGGCCCCTGTCAGCATCAGGTACCAGGCCCCAGTAGAGCGGCGCGCCCAGTGCTGTCTGCGTTCCGTCTCCATATACGCCGGTGCCCTCATTCAGGTACTTCTGGTTAAAAGCAGCCTTTATTTTAAACGCAAGCGACCTGTACTTTTTAGCGTCCGCTGCGCGCCCTAATATGGCTGCAGCCTTAGAAAGGATATTCACATCCGCGTAATAATAACAGGTCGAGGTCAGTTCAACCGGTGTTACCGATTTGACAGGAACCCAGTCGCCCAGGCCCCATGATGTTAAGCCCGATGGATAGACATCCGCTATATGTTCCACGTAACGCCTCATCGCGTCATAGGAGTCTGCCAATGGCTTTTTGTCGCCGTAAAAAAGGTACAGGTTCCAGGGAATGATCGCTATGGTACTTGTCCAGTCCGGCCCGTTTCCCCATTCGTAGCCCCAGCCATTGGACGGGATGATCGAAGGTAAGACACCATTGGGTTGCTGTTCATCACGGTGGTCGGCCATCCATTTTTCATAAATGGTGCCCGCGTCGAAATTATACAGCCCGGTTTCAACGGCAATTTGTGCATCACCGGTCCAGCCGTTTTTTTCACGCTGGGGACAATCCGTAGGATAGCCGAAGAGATTGGATAAGTAGGAGTTATTCGTTGCCTGCCAGATTTTATCGATTAGCGGGTCAGAGGACTGGATATTTCCGGAAGGCGGCACATCGCTATGCATAAAATATCCCACAAGGCTTTCCTTTGTAAGCTGTAACGGCCGGCTGCTGGTCACCTCGACGTATTGAAATCCCTTATAATTGAAATGCGGCATAAAAACCTCCTCCCCGTCATCTTTAAGCGTGACAATATCGGTTTGAAAAGGATCATCAGGACCGGTTGGCCGGTAATGCATATCTATATTGGACATATCCGTATGTCGGTTAGCATACAACCGTTCTGTATGGCGCAGGCGAATAACCGTACCGGCGCTCCCTTTAACTTTTAATTTGCTGACCCCCGCTATATTTCTGCCCAGGTTAAAAACATAGGTAGTATCGTCCAGCTTTTGCATGCTTACTGCCGGGATTTCTTCAACATTCCTGATCGGATACATCACCTGCGCTGCGATGATGTTTGCCGGCGCCTGCCTGTAAATAACTGGGAGCCATGATGCATCGTCATAACCGCCCGTGTTCCAGCCTGCTTTTTCCAGCCTCGCATCATAATGTTCAGCTGTATAGATACTATTAAAAACAATTGGACTTAATGCCGTTTTCCAGTCTTTCCCCGAGCTAATGATTTCGGTCGACCCGTCTTCATAGGTTAAATGAAGGTCAAGGCAAAACGTGGGTCTTGCCCGCCAGGGCGCTTTATGAAAGTCCCATACCGCTGTGGACTGCAGGTTATACCATCCGTTCCCCAACAAGACACCCAAAGCGTTTTTCCCCTCTTGCAGGCTGGCGGTTACATCGTACGTGACATACAGGATCCGGCGGTCAAAACGCGTGTACATCGGGTCCAGCCGGTGATCCCCTATTTTTTGCCCGTTAAGGTACAGTTCATATAAGCCCGCGGCTGCGATGTAAACCCGCGCTGCCCTGATCTTTTTTGCGGCAGTAAAAACCTTGCGGAAATAGGGTGCCCGTTTAATGTTGATATCGTTATTGTCGCTGATCCATGCGCCTTTCCAGTTGTTCACCTGCATCATGCCGGTTTCAAACCAGGCAATAGCACCGCTAACGATGGGATGATGATCCCGGCCCCTGGCTATAACTCTCCAGTAATACCTGGTAAAGGGCCGCAGTTGCCGGCCCGCATAAGTGATCAGCGTATAGCCACTGGTTTGCCAGCCGGAATCCCAGTCAGCTCCTGCTCCCTTCACTAAAGCGGAGGAATCTGCATTCACCAGGATATGGTAAGCGGTTTGCCGGGCGTCGCTACGGTTATCATTTAGCTGCCAGCCAAGCCTGGGGGCCGGGTTATCGATTCCGAGCGGATTGCTCAGGTGTTCAGTTTGGAGACGTATTAAAGTACCATTGCCTTGTGCCTGCGTAAGATGACTCAGCAACAGCAGGATGAACAGGCCGGTGGCAGGTTTCAGAAAAATATGCATAAGACTTTAGTCATTAATAACAAGCCCAAATTAGCATATTTTTTAAACGATCCGGCCCATGTAGCGAAAGTGTGACGATCTGAAAACCCTCATCAAAATCACCCGGAAATATGATTTAATTATCTGATATACAATAATTTAGCATTTTATGAGCGATAGATAACACGCCCGAAACGATATAAGATGGGTAAGTATTCCCTTTATATGTATATCTATTAACTTGTCATATGTACAGCTATTAATTTGCCTTAAAAGTGCCTGGCAGATATCCTCAAAACCCCGATATATCGGGGTTTTGACCGGGGTGTTTTTCGAAATGACGGGGTCTGCAAAGGGCGGATCCCGCAATGCATTGATTGTTAGATAATTATATACAAGGCATGCATTTTGAACAATCACAGGAACCAATTTGCCGGCAATTACTGGCGTACACAAGGCCAAACTTCGGGACGATCATGAACTTTACAGATAATCTGAAATTATCCGGCTCCATCAAATCTGCGATCAGCTATGATACGCAGCAACTTTTTGAAATCAGTCCGCTTGATCAACTGGTAAAGAACCGGTTCGGGAATCATCAGCAACCAAAAAGACAGGAAATGTATCATGTTATCTGGGTCAAAAAAGGAAGCGGCGAGCACCTGATCGATACCCAGCGCCACCAGGTAAGCAATAATATGGTTTATTGCGTCCTTCCAAAACAGGTACTCGTTTTAAAGGCCGACCGGGAAATGGAGGGATATATGATTTCTTTTACGGCAGATTTTCTCCGGCTGACCCCCAATAGTTTTAATCCGCTTTTCAGAAGCGGGCTTTTTGGAAGCGGCACTGACCCGGCAGTGATCAAAGTAACCTCCGAAATTGAAAACGACCTGCTACAGATAGTCGAAAGCATGCAACAGGAATTCTTTAAAACCTCTCCCCTTAAAAGTGACATTTTGAGGCAATACCTCAAAATATTCCTGATCTACCTGACCAGGCAGATAGGTCAGCCGGCAGAGCCGCCAGAACAACTATACCGAACAGAGCTTGCAAACCGGTTCTTTAGTTTGCTGCAGCAGAATTTCACAAAAAAAAAGCTGGTAACAGACTATGCAGGCCCGCTTTCAATTACGCCTAATTACCTGAATAATGTGGTCAAGAAAGTTTCGGGTCACCCGGCCAGTCATCATATACAGCAGCAACTTATACAGGAAGCCAGAAGGCAGGCCGTGTACACCGATAAAAGCATGAAGGAGATTGCTTACTTCCTGGGGTTTGAAACCAACACGCATTTCAGCAAATTTTTCAAAAAGAATGAAGGATCCAATTTCAGGGATTACCGGAGATCGATGCGTGATGTGCTGTATAGCTAACAAGGATAATTTAAAAGATGCACGCTGCAAATAAAACGGATACGATGCCAACCTTTAGCTCCCTTTTTCAATTTAGATTATTTGTATGCATGCTGCTCGCGTTCCTATCCGGAACCGCAATGGCGCAACGTTCAGCGAGAGAATTAAGACGTTCTCTTGAACGTGCCGGGCAGGATACCGTGCGTATAAGAATATTACTGGACCTGGCTGATGCTTATTATGACTCCGAGTGGAACTATGCCAACAAGGTAAAGGTAGACAGTGCGCTTACCTACCTGCGTCAGGCGGATAAATTAAGCGAGCTGATCCAATCAGCAGCTTACAAAAACAAAACCCTCGTCAGCCTGGGGAAATATTATTACCGGTGTGATGACATTTTAATGGGCAGCGCTTATTTTGTGGAAGCGATCGCCCACGCAAACAATTTAGGGGACAAAAAAATGGAGGCGCAGAACTGGTTTGACTTTGGGGAAAGAACACCACCGCTGGACAGCCTTATTCAGAAAAAGGTGTACCGGTATGAACAGGCAAAGTCGCTATTCCGGCAATTGAACAACATCAGCGGGCAGGTTTACATGACCCAGTGCATAGCCCGGACCTATTTAGATCACGGTAACCTGGACATCGCCGAAAGGCAGCTGAAAAAGGTGCTCGCCTGGCAAACCGCTATTCATGATAAAGGGCTGTCCTTTACCTATGACATGATGGCGATTGTCGAGGGAGCCAAAGGGAACTATCATAACGCTATCTTCCTGGACCTGGAGGCGATCAGAAATATCGGGCTTCAAAATGATCATTTCCTGGAATGCAGGATCAATGCCAGGATTGGCAGATGGTATGCAGAACTGGGCCAGGTTTCATCAAGTCTTCAATACAATTTCAGGGCAATGGAGATGCTCAAGTCGGTAGGCAATCCGAACGTTCATGAGAAATTTTTCAGCTATTCCTTGCTGAGACAGATCATCCGGGGGCTGATTACACAAAACAAGGGCCGGGAGGCTTTACTATATCTCCACAAAACGAACAATGCCCTTTTTCCAAATTCTGATTTCGCAAACCAGTATGTTGCGGCTTGTGAAGGGGATTGTTATACTGCTTTAAAAAACTACGGGCTTGCGGAAACCAGCTATCTGAAGGCTATCCGGCAGGCAACCCGGAATGGCAGGACAGAAGATGTGCCCAACGAGTTTTTATTACTGGCCGGCATGTCCGTAAAATGGGAGAAGTTTGATAAAGCACATAGCTATATTCTCAGATTTGAGGAGGCTTTCAATCATGGCAGGGATGTTCTGAACATCAAGGAAATGCACCGCATCCTGTTTAAAATTGATTCTGCATCAGGAAATTACCTGTCCGCCATTCAGCATTTTGAAATAAATAAAACGCTGGATGATTCTATTTTTAATGAAAAAAAGAGCCGGCAGATTGAGGAACTCCTGGTAAAATATGAAACGAGTAAAAAAGAACAAAATATCCTCCGGCTGACAAACAATGCACGATTGCAGCAAAAGGAACTCGAAAAGGCCGCCCTTACCCGTAAACTGATTATGGGGACCCTCGTCCTGCTGTTGCTGGTGTCCGGATTTTTATTCTACGCTTACAGCATAAAAAAACGCAATAACCTTGCCTTGCAACAACAGCAGCATCAGATCAATATTAAAAATCGCTCCCTGCAGACTTTAGTTGACGAAAAAGAAAAGTTGCTGACTGATAAGGGAGCATTGCTTAACGAAAAAGAATGGCTGCTCAAGGAAATTCATCATCGGGTAAAAAATAACCTCCAGGTGATCATTGGCCTGTTGTACACGCAATCGCGTCACCTCAAGGATCCTATAGCCATAAAGGCGATACACGAAAGTCAGCAAAGAATCTATTCCATCGGGCTCATTCATCAAAAACTTTATCAGTCGGAAAACCTGGACCGGATTCCTATGAATGACTATATAGCCGAACTGGTGCAATATATTTGTGCCAGCAATAATATCGAAAAACGTGACATCCGGATCTTTCAGAAAGTAGCGCGCATAAATATGGATGTAGCCCATGCCATGCCGCTGGGATTAATTATCAACGAGGCATTGACCAATGCTTTCAAATATGCTTTCCCGCGGCAAAAAAAAGGTGCAGTTAACATTGCTCTTTCGTTGTGTGAGGGACGCTGTGAACTGACCATCAGTGACGATGGAATAGGACTTCCCGATGAATTCGATCCCTATAAAAGCAAGTCACTGGGAATTACCCTGATCCAGGGTATGACGGAACAACTGGAAGGTAAATATAAAATAGAAGGCAGGAATGGTGTGACGATCACCATTTCCTTTAATGCGGTAAATACCCGGGAGGCATATTCCCTTGATGCATAGGGGCCCTGTTTTTCGGTGGCAGGTCACGCTTTCATTATCCCTAATTTTTTCATTTTTGAGGTTAAAGTTGAGGGGGGAAGATTTAAAAGGTCCGCAGCGCCGCCCGGCCCGTAGACCTTATAATTACATTGAAGGAGAATATTTTGGATGTGCTCCCGCTCCACCTCATCAATTGTTTTTACGTAGGCACCATCCGGTTGGCTGGCCTGGGCCAGCTGAGGCGAATGAATGTATACGTTGTCCAGGCTATTGGTTTTGGACAGGACGATGCTTCGCTCAATAGTGTTCTCCAATTCACGAACATTTCCCGGCCAATCATAGCGCATGAGTTGCGCCAGCCCCTGCCTGGTGATACCGCTAATTGCTTTGCGATGCTTCTCACTGTAAAGCCCGATAAAATGGTTCACGAGCAACGGGATATCGTCTATCCGGTTCCGCAAGGCCGGGAGTACGATCGGGAAAACGTTCAGCCGGTAATAAAGATCCATCCGGAGCCTTCCGCCGGCGATCTCCTTTTCCAGGTTCTTATTGGTTGCCGCAATGATCCTGACATCGACCCCAATCGTTTCAGCGCCGCCTATGCGCTCGATCTCTTTCTCCTGCAATACCCGCAGCAGCTTTACTTGCACGTCAGGCGGTAAATCCCCTATCTCATCCAGGAATAATGTCCCCCCGTTGGCTTGCTCAAATCTGCCGATCCTTTTATTGACTGCACCTGTAAAAGCACCTTTTTCATGTCCAAACAATTCAGATTCAATTAGACTGGCCGGCAAAGCGGCACAATTTACCTTGATCAGGGGCTTATTCTTTCTTGGAGAAAGATCGTGGATATGATGGGCTATTTTTTCCTTGCCGGTCCCGGTTTCCCCAAGGATCAATACCGACGTATCCACAACGGCGACCTGCTTTACATAATCGAGCACCAAAAGCAATGCACGGCTCTTACCCACGACGCCGGGAAAAACGTAGTTTTCACCGGTATCGGAAACACCCTGCTGCCCGGCAAACGGTGAGTTTTTTGCCCCGTCATCGGAAGCAGGGTGCCTGGTGATCGTTTTTGACAGGACAGCGATCAGGGATTGCTGTATCCGCCCGAGAAACTGCAGCATGCCCGGTTGATAGGCATTTTCGGATTTACTATAAAAGGACAGGACCACAGGCGTTCCGTGATCAACCAGCAGCGGCAGCACCAGGTTGGAGCGCAGGTTAAAAACACGCGCATATAATTCTTTTGTAGGCTGCAGGCCGGCTAATGAGGCAAAGTCCGGCCCGTTGTATAGCGCAGGCAAGGCTCCTGCAGCGGCACCTTTCCTGATGCCCTCCAGTTCCGATGCATTTAAACGGGCGATGGTTTGCAGTGATGCTGAACTGATGGTTTGATATTCCTGGAATCCGACTCTCAAAAAACCGCACCAGTCCGGGTTATTTTGTTCCCCGTTAGCCCTGCCGATCTCCAGAAAATCAAACGGTATATCGGATTGCAGCGCTATAGCAAGCGAAAGAAAATTCTCTTCCATTGCCGCCCCGGGAGAATAGATGGAACCAAGGCGTTTTTCCAGCAAGTGCTCTTTTAGGAGGTCCGTTTCTATATTATTTTGGTGCCGGAACCTGGCAATGTCCAGGGTGATCAGCACATCCTCCTCCCGGAATGGTTTGACCAGGAAGCCATATGGGCGGGTCTGTTTGGCAGATTCCAAAACACTTTGGTTGGAGTTCGCAGATAAGTAGACAAAGGCAATATTCTTTTCATTCAGGTCGGCAGCCAGGTCAATGCCCGTTAGATCGCCCTTCAGGTAGATATCCAGTAATACCAGGTCCGGTATTTCCGCTTCGATCATTTGCCGGGCTTTTACAACGGAAACAGCGATGCCAATGACCGAATAGCCTGCGTTTACCAGCATATATTCAAGGTCTTTGGCAACGATCAGTTCATCTTCTACGATAAGGATCTTCTCTTTCATACAGCGTTATTTACCTGGCATAATAATATTCATTGAGCGGAATCCCAATCTTTGGAAATACCCAGCTTTTTCATTTTCGAGGTCAGCGTAGAAGGAGGGAGGTTTAAAAGTTCGGCAGCACCGCCGGGCCCATAAATCTTGTAATTGCATTTTTCCAAAACGATCCGGATATGCTCCCTTTCTACCTCTTCGATTGACTTAACCCCTCCCCGTCCCTTTTCCGGGGGTTCGATACTTTGCGGAGCCTGGATAAAAACCCTATCCATATCGTGATCTTTGGCCAGGACGACGCTTCTTTCAATACTGTTCTCCAGCTCCCTGACATTTCCCGGCCAGTCATATTTCATTAACTGATCCATGGCTTCCCCGGTTATGCCGTCGACGTTTTTATGGTGCTTTTCGGCATAAAGGCGGATAAAATGATTGACAAGCAGCGGAATGTCCTCTATGCGTTTCCGAAGTGGTGGCAAAAGTACCGGAAATACATTCAGGCGATAGTAAAAATCCATCCGGAAACGTCCTTCAGCAATCTCCTTTTCGAGGTTTTTGTTAGTGGCAGCGATTATCCTGACATCCACCCTGACCGTTTCACTGCCGCCGACCCTTTCAATCTCTTTTTCCTGCAGAACCCGCAACAGCTTGACCTGGACATCCAGTGGAACATCGCCGATCTCATCCAGAAAGAGCGTTCCGCCGTTGGCCTGCTCAAATCGTCCTGTTCTCCTGCTGATCGCACCGGTAAAAGCGCCTTTTTCATGGCCAAACAATTCAGCTTCGATCAGGCTGAACGGAAGCGCCGCGCAGTTAACTTTTACCAGTGGTTTGTTTTTACGCGGCGAAAGCTCATGGATATACTGGGCGATCTTTTCCTTACCGGTTCCCGTTTCACCTAATATCAGTACAGAGGTGTCGGCCCCTGCTACCTGTTGCACATAATCCAGTACAGCGAGCAATGGCTGACTCCTGCCAATGATCCCCGGAAAAATATTAGTAAGATTGCCCGCGGGTAAATCGGCAACCTTTACCGGTTGCTGCTCATCCATGAAATCAGTATCAGCGACTATACGGGTAATGACGCTTGTTAATGACTGTTGTATCCTGCCGAGAAACTGCAGCTCATGCTGTTGATACGCGTTCTCAGATTTACTGTAAAAAGAGAGGACAAAAGGCATCGCATAATCTACGAGCAGGGGCAATACCATCGCTGAGCGGATACCGAAAGCTTTGGCATATAGCTTTTTCAGCGGGTGTACACGGGTAAGCTTTTCAAAATCTTCCGCGTTATAAGATGTTGAGCGTACATCATTTGCCGAATTTTTTCTGATATTATCCAGTTCAGTGCCGGTAATATTCGCTATCTCCAATAGCTCCCGGGTACAAATGGGCTGGTATTCACTAAACCCTTTTCGCAAAAATGAGCACCACTGTGTGCGACTGGTTGACGTTTTGTACCTGCCCATTTCTATATAATCAAAGGGAATATGAGGCTGCAATACCGTTACAACAGACAAAAAGACTTGTTTATAACCCAACACGGAATTCTTTATCCGGCCGAGCTGTTCCGTCACGATGGCTTCTTTGCGGAGGTTTGATTCCAGGCTGTTCCGGTGACGGTACCGGGCAATATCCAGGGCTATAAGTACCTGATCTTCACGGAAAGGTTTAACCATAAAGCCGTAAGGCTGTGTGGCCTTTGCTTCTTCAAGGACACTCTGATTGGAGTTAGCTGAAAGGTAAACAAAGGCAATTCCTTTTTCATTTAATATATAGGCCAGATCAATTCCTGTCTGGTCGCCCTTTAGGTAAATATCCAGCAGAACCAGTTCAGGATCTTCCAGTTCAATGACCTCCAGTGCTTTGGACACTGAAATTGCTATGCCGCAAACATTATAGCCCGCATTCTCCAATATTGATTCCAAATGCTTGGCTACAATAAATTCGTCTTCAACAATTAATATTTTTTCCGGCATTTTAACGGTGCTTGCTTATTCCTACCCTAAGTTTGGGCGCTTAAATTTATTAGCAATAAAGGGCTATTTTCTTGATAAATCTAAAGAAATATTACCTAAAATTATTTATTTTACCTTCTCCATGGTATTATGGTAAGGTTAAAGCCTCGGGAACCGTCACGCTTAATCTTGCAGGGGATGCCCCTTTGTACACCCTTCCCTTCAAAATGAGATGCATTTGCCGATACCGCGAAATATCGTGGTGCTAAACCCTGAATTTTTCGTTATTACGGGGCGTTCAAGGCCTGTTTTAGCGTAAAATACTGAGAAACAATTGCTTAATAATTGGGCACTGATCTTGCATTAAATGAACGACAAATAGAGTATTAACCCGTCGTGAAAATTAATCCGGATTCAAACATATGAAAGCCAATTATTCTGAAAGATCGTCCACGCCAGGCTCCGTAAAGAGCGCCGCCTGTTTTGCCGGGCAGCAACCGTTCGAAATTTGCGAATTGCGTGAGTTGCTTAACACCGGCTATCAAAATAGCCCTCGTGTTGTACAGCAGGAAAGGTATCACGTTTTTTGGGTAAAAAGCGGCTCCGGCGAACACCAGATCGGTACACGCAAACTTAAGATAAGGGATAACATGGTCTATTTTATGCTGCCCAGGCAGGTGCAGGTGTTAAGGGCAGATAGCGCAATTGAAGGCTATATGATCTCTTTTACCGCGGATTTTCTGGGATTAACGCCTAACCATTTCAATCCGTTCTCCAGGGAAAGCCTGTTCGGAACCGGAATGGCCCCGTCTGTAATTGACGTAACCGGCGAGCTCGGGAATAACCTTAGTGATACTATGGTAAATCTCCAAAAGGAGTATCTGAATTATTCAGCTTTAAAAATGGAAATACTCCGGGAATATTTAAAAGTGTTTCTTATCCATCTGACCCGCCGGATCAGCCAGCCAATTCCGCAAATCCAGGGCCAGCAGCTCTCCAGAACGGAACTGGCCAACAAATTTTTCAATCTGCTTCAAAGGAATTTTACTTCAAAAAAACTGGTCACTGATTATGCGGCAATGTTGTCGGTATCCGCGAATTACTTAAATGTAACGGTAAAGAAGGTTTCCGGATATCCGGCAAGCCATCATATTCAGCAGCAGATCATTCAGGAAGCTAAAAGACAAGCGGTATACACAGACAAAAGTATGAAGGAAATTGCTTACCAGCTGGGTTTTGAGGCAATCACCCATTTTAGCAAATTCTTCAAGAAGAATGAAGGAAATAATTTCAGCCTTTACAGAAAAACGACCTGCCAGGTAATGTACTGTTAACAGGCTGTCCGGCAAAGCACTCAATAGGCCCTCAGTTTGGGTTCTTCGTAGGTGAAAATTATGCTTAAAGTCAGGCCTTCTTTATTTATGAAAGCAAATGTTGCCTCAATCTGGGTACTGAAAGTCCTGATGAGTGATACGCCCATAGATTGATTTTGGTTGAGATCTAATTCCTCACTAACCCCTACACCATTGTCTTTAACCAGTAAATGGAGAACGTTATTTTCTTCCGTTTTCAGTATGACTGTTATTTCGCCGGTGCGGGCCCCCGGGAATGCATATTTTACAGCATTGACGATGGCTTCGGTGATGATAAGTCCTAAAGGTATCACATAAGAAACATCCAATTCCACTTCTGCGACTTCCATTTTGATATGGATGCGTTTGCTGATGCCCAGGCTGCTCTTAAGGTATGTTACCAAATCATAAATATAGGCCCTGATATCCATACCGGCTGTGCTTCCCGGCTGGTATAATTTCTGATGGACCAGTGACATCGAGCGAATCCTGTGCTGCGTATCCAGCATAGCTTTTTTTGCCTCTGATGTTTTAAGGTACTTGGATTGGAAATTCAGCAGGCTAACAATGATCTGCAGATTGTTTTTTACCCGGTGGTTCAATTCTTTCATTAACCATTCTTTCTCCCCGATCAGGTTATTTTTTGTTTCCAATACTTTTGTAAGCAAAAGGTTTTGCCCGTCGATTTCGTCATTTTTCTCCTTTAACCGCTCGTTGTTTCTCCTGTTGGCACGGTAGCCGGCATACAACAGCCCCACTACAAGAATTAGCAGTGAAATAACAATGATGGTGAAACGTCTCACTTCCCGTGCGTTGTCGAGCTCATTCCTTTGAAGGCTGATTGTCTTTTCCTGCTGGGCGCTGTGATAATTATACTGAAGTTCTTTGAACTGCAAGTTTTTCTTTTCCGAAAACAACGAATCGCTTATGGCCTTATAGCGCTTATAGTCCGTGAACGCATTGCTCCAGTCGCCCCTGGCAGAGTCTACCTGGTATTGGTAGGAATAAATCAGCTTATTAGTTAATGCATCTACTTTGCTCTTATTGGCAAATAACACCTTAAGCATAGGTTCCGCTTTACTATACTTCTTATACTTAATATAAAATTCAGCCAATACACTGCGGGAATGCAAATAATACTCCCCCTGGTTAGTGAGGCTTGCATATTTGAGCATTGCCAGATAATTTCCTTCGGCCTCTTTAAAGTTTTCGATCGTATTATAATAATCTCCAATACTATAGTAGTAGATATATTTTGAAAAATCAGAAAGCGGTGGGTTAGCCTTTGCCGTCTTGTTGATTAATGCCATGGCTTTGCCTGGTTGGTTATTCTTGAAATATAAGCCGTTAAGAGAACGCACGGCATCAAACAAGGCCTGGTTTTCCTGTATGCGTAGCGGCCTGCTGGCAGAAAGGTCCATATAGTATTGATAAGCTTTCAATGTAAATTCCCATGCCTTACCGCTATTATGGGTAGCGTAATACAGGTTGGCTATGTTTTCATAAACTCCCGGTAAAGCTGCCGAGTCATCGGTCTGCCCGATGCTTTCTACCGCCATCATCGCATACTTCAGTGCATCATTAAAATTGAGCTGTAACTTACTAACCTCCATAAGCAGGGCGTAGGTTTCAGGCAATTTCTTATAATGGATCTGCTGCTGTATCCTTAATGACGACAACAGTTCGCTTTTGGCAAGATTTAGCTTTCCCCTGTGCATATACGTTTTACCCAATGTCCTTGAGCAAATGGCCTCATTCTCCTTAAGTCCATACTTCTTATAAATTTTCAATGCTTCGCTAAGATTGTCAGTGGTCTCATCAAGGTCCGGTGTGGCTCCGGCCATTCTCTCCCAGGTCTGGGCTTCTTCGGCGGCACGATGTGTTTGCTTATAATAATTGATAACCTGCAAATAAAATACACGGGCGGAGTCTGGCTTATTAATGAAATAATAATAATCGCCCAGCGCCATCAGGCTATTACATTGAGCAGGTATAGAATGCAGCTCAAAGCTTAGTTTTCTTGCCTGTTTCAGATAGGCAAGCGCTATACCAGCTTTCGGCTTTGATGAATCTTGCGGCGAGCCTGAAGATAGAGATCTGCCCAATGCGATTAAAATGTTCACACGTGCAGTATCTTTTTTGGAACGTGATAAGCGTTCATTTAACAGGTCGGGCTGTTTTGGCTGACCGTGGACAACAGTGAAGGAAATTAAAAAAAAAAATAAAAGTGTTATCCTGCCGTTGATCATGTAAATAAATTATTCAGGTGTTATAAAAAAGATTCGTGTTATCACGGATCATATCAGGCTTTTAAAGCCGGGTAAGCACGTCTTCGTCGGTTTAACCCTTTTCCGGACAACCATAAAATTACTGACCAATTATTTTTTTACAAATAGGGCAACTATTGATGAAGCAAGGTGCCGGTCGGGATTAAATAGTACCACGGAATAAAAAAGGAATTGTCAAATATAAGCGATCAAGATAATTATTCTCCTGGAAAATAATGAATACCCCCCGTATATCATGGCAGTTCTCGAAATGCTGGAATTTTATCCGGCTGTAGAGATATAAACAAGCAACAAACAGTGTATGACATAGCTGACATATTTCATCAGGGGACAGTTATTCATGCGCTATCTGCATTTGATCCTTAAAGTCCTGAAAATGTTAACAGTCTTAGAAATAATAATTAATATTGAGCAGCCGTTTTAGTAGTTTCTTCTGTTTGTTCCCCATTTTAACTACAGGGAAGAATGATAAGATTGTTTCTCAAAGCAATTTTACCTAAATTTAGGCTAATGATAGCGTTGATATGGCAATATCCCCCCTTTTTAACGAGAACGAACTGCTGGCAAAAGTAGCAGAAGGGGACCACCGTGCATTCGGCGTACTTTTTGAACAGCGCCAGCAACTTATCTTTAACATCGCCTATAAGCTTACAAAGTCAAGGACCAGTTCTAAAGAAATTGTGCAGGATGTGTTCCTCAAGATATGGAACAAGCGGGAGGAATTGCAGTCGCTCGACAATTTCGGCGCCTATATTAACAGGATGGCCCGTAACCAAAGCATTGATGCCCTTCGCCTTCTAGCCCGGGAAGCGCTCCGTACCGTTCAGCTTCGGGAAGAGCAATTAGAAAAAGGGGACTCACAAACCGAAGAAACCTTACAGTTCAAGGAGACTGGCCGCGTACTACAGCTTGCGCTGGAATCATTGTCTCCCCAACAGCGTAAGGTATACGAGCTTTGCCACGAGCAGGGGCTGAAATATGAAGAGGCGGCACGAGAATTGGGACTCAGTCGTGGCACCGTACATTCACATATGAAGCAGGCACTGAAAAATATCCGGGTTTACTTGAAGCAGTTGGATGCCTTGCTGCTCCTGATGGTACTTATGCATAAATAACTGTTGATGATAAGACGAACTTCCCATTTTCGACCTTGCGGGGATTTGTCATTTTTCAGGTCATGATGCATCGCCCTGCTTTGCCAGTTTTTCGTCGCTTACCGTCAATTCTGCATGAGTTTTTCTGCTTATCAACAGCATCAGGAATTACCTTTGGTTTGAATATTTAGTCCAAAGAATTTCTTCGGCATAACATTTCGTTTTATACTTTTAACAGGTTCATAATTTTTAATTGCCGAAGTAAATATGCACTTTCTAATATCCATAGGAATTATTCTGGCAGTCATCGGTATTGTGCTGATCGGTATTCTCAAATGGCCGCTGAAAACCAGCGATAAATTGCTCGTCGCCATACTGAGTACTTTCGTGATAAAATTCAGCTTTGATGAGGTATCATTGATGACTGGCGATCATCTTTATAGCGCAATCGCCGCCATATTTGGCATTAGTACAATTGCCACTTGCGGCTGGTATATCAAATATATTACGGACACTGAAACGGGTTTCGGGATAAGACAATTATCTATTTATTCACCATTAGTGATAATGGCCGTTGCGCTGGCCATTTTATTCCTGTATCCGGTAGCTGGCAAGGAATATTATACTGGATCAGAGATAGTGATCATTTGCTTTATATTCTATTATTTCTGGTTTTGCATCAATATGCTGCGGAAACACCAAAAATTGATCCGCGAAAATTATTCCGGGGCACCAGGAAGTATTACTGTCAACTGGATGATCATCATCATTGCGCTGCAGATTGTTGAGTTCCTGCTAAAAGGTATCCTTGCCAGGATAATCACCAATTATAATACTGATGTTAATATTATTACCAACGAATACTGCTTTATCATCATGACCTTCCTGCTGGTGGTATTGGGTATCTGGCAGAAGAGTATACCGGTTTTTATTCCAACCAGCGACGAAATTTTACAATCTGCTCTGCCGGCTGATGCTCTAAAACGATATCAACTAAGCATCGAAAAGTTCATGGATGACCAGAAACCCTACCTTGACCAGGAACTCACCATCGAAAAACTAAGCGAGCAAATGCGCATGAAAAAACTACTGCTGTCACAAACACTCAATAAGGGCTTCAATAAAAACTTTTTCACTTTTATTAAGGAATACCGCATCCGTCACGTTGAGGCTGAATTGAAAAACAAAAGCAATGAAGAACGCACCATTATGGATATTGCCTATATGAGCGGGTTCAACAGTAAAACAGGTTTCAACCGTGCCTTTAAGGAAGTGACAGGTAAAACACCAACCGAATACCTCGAAAACTAATCAATTTGTATAGTACCACTTTTATTTATGCAAAGTGGCACTTCTGATTTCAGCCGACCGGGTAAAATTGTACCGCAATTACAATTATTAACTCCGGAAAATGAGAAAAATACTATCCATCATCATCGCCTGCCTTTTATTGGGCACTTCGGCTTTTTCACAAACCCAAAAGATTCCAATTGAAAGCGGCTGGGAATTTCATGAATTCAATGGTTCAAAACCTGAACTGGCGGAGTGGCGCAACGCTACCGTGCCGGGCCTGGTCCATACCGATCTGCTGGCCCATAAGCTGATCCCCGACCCTTTCTATCGCGACAATGAAAAAAAAGTGCAATGGGTATCCGATTCAGAATGGGAATACCGCAGAACGATCACTGCCGACCAAAACCTGCTTAAGCATAAACATATCGACCTTGTTTTTGAAGGCCTGAATACCGTGGCCGACGTTTCACTCAACGGTCGGTTGATCCTTCATGCGGATAATATGTTCCGTGGTTGGCGTACGGATATCAGATCTTACCTGAAGCCGGGAACTAATACCTTATCCATCATTTTTCACGCCATCAAGCCTGAGTTGGCCCGGCTTGATAAGGCACACCCAGAAGAGAGGGATACCAGCTTATTAGCCAAAATGTTCGGCGGGACAAAGACCTATGTGCGCAAGGCTGCTTATGAAGGCGGCTGGGATTGGGGCCCGAATATGATCACCTGCGGTATCTGGCGGCCGGTTTACCTTCAAGCGTGGGAAGACGAAAGAATATTGGACCTGGGCATACGGCAAAGTGACGTCACTACCCGGGCTGCGCATCTCAATGCCGATGTACGGGTGCTTTCAACGGCGAATACCGATGCGGTATTAAAAATAGCTTACACACAGAGCGGCGCGGGTAAGTCATTTACTTATCCCGTTACTCTGCATGCCGGCGTGAATGACCTTAGCTACCCGATCGATATTGCCGGGCCCAAACTATGGTATCCCAATGGCTACGGTAAACAGGATATGTACCAATTTAAAGTGACGCTGACCGCCGCCGGTCACACTGCTGATGAGGTATCGACCAGGTCGGGTTTGCGCTCAGTAGTGCTGAACAAAGAACGCGATTCGCTGGGGCGCAAATTTGAATTTATAGTAAACGGTATACCCGTTTTTGCCAAGGGCGCAAATATTATCCCATTCGATCATTTCCCTACACGGGTTACCACCGAACGTTACCACCACTTCCTGAAGACTGCGACGGATGCACACATGAATATGATGCGATTGTGGGGCGGCGGCTATTATGAAACACAGGAATTTTATGACCTGTGCGACGAACTGGGCATCATGATATGGCAGGACTTTATGTTTGCCAATGCTACACCTCCGGCGTTTCTGAAAGAAAGTGTTGTCAAGGAAGTTGATTACCAGGTGCGCCGGTTACGCAATCACCCTTGTGTTGCAATATGGTGCGGCAACAACGAGATATTCGTGCCCGGCGCGCCGGTCGACCCTAAACTCATCCCGGATGCTTTCAAGGCCTTGTTCGCCAGGATGTCATCAGCGGTAACGCCAGCCAGAACTTATTTCAATTACTATGAAACATTCCGCAATGTTATACCGGTTATTACCAACAGGTTAATGCCCGAAATTTCGTATGCCCCCAGCTCTCCAAATTCTGATTTCGACGAACAGATACCTGAATTTCGTTCGGGCGATACGCACAACTATAGCGTGTGGTGGAACAATAAGAACATCGAAGAACAAGCCGATTACAACGACCGCTTTGTGAGCGAAACCGGCATCCAGGGCTTCCCGGACATGGCCACCATCGATGCCTTCACCGAACCGGCCGACCGCTCGGCAACGTCGCCCATCATGAATGCGCATCAAAAGAACGCCCTGATCAATGGTAATACGGTTATCGGTAAGATCATTAAAACTGAATATAAAGACCCCGCCGATTTTGGCACCTTCAATTACCTGAGCCAATTGGTGCAGGGTGAAAGCCTGAAAATTTATGCCGAAGCGATGCGCCGCCGCAGGCCATTCTCCATGGGTTTCCTTTACTGGCAACTGAACGATAGCTGGCCGGTGATCTCATGGGCGACGATGGATTATTACGGCCGGCCAAAAGCTGGTATGTACAAGGCAAAGCATTTTTTTGAGCCGGTACTAGTATCACCGCATGAGGAAGATGGGAAGATCAACATTTATGTCATCTCTGATCGTACTACAGGCGAAGACGCTTCATTGGACGTCAGACTGCTCGATTTCAGAGGCAAAGTTTTGTGGAGCAAAAAGGTTGATCACAAGGTTAAAGCACTTTCTAGTGAGATCGCTTTAAGTATTTCGAAAGATGAATTAGCGGGAACAAATTATGACCCCGAAAAAACCTTTGTTTCAACAAAGCTGGTGAGTGAAAAGGGGGCATTATTATCATCCAATGCCCTGTATTTTAAGCGGCCGAAAGACCTGAAATATACGAAGGCTACCGTCCAAACTGATCTTTCAAAACAGGGCGACCATTATGTGCTGAAATTGAGCAGCAGCGCCCTCGCTCCACAGGTAGAAATTTCTTTTGATGACAAGGAGGTGTCACTTTCGGATAACTATATCGATGTATTGCCAAACGAGCCGGCCTCGGTTAGCATAAAAAGTCAGGCTACGCTGGAGCAGCTAAAAAAGACCCTGAAAATTAAGTCATTAGATCAATTGTAGATACTCAAACAAATAAACTTAAAAGATGAAAAAAGCAGCACTGATTAATTTAATGGCCGTGATCCTGATAGTGATCGCGGCAAAAGTAAATGCGCAAACACAAACAAACTATTTTATTGGCAAATGGGATGTGCTGGTAAAAGGCCTGCCAAGTGGAGATGCACACATGAAGTTTAATATTGCAGACTCGGCGGGGCACATGAAAGGTGCGCTGTTAGATACCTCTGCCGTGCACAAGGATATTCCGATGACTAAAATTGAACAGGTTGGTGACAAGATCACACTGTATTTTAGTACACAGGGTTATGATTTGAGCCTGCTTTTGGCAAAGAAAGATGATGACCATGCAACTGGCAGCCTGATGGGCATGTTTGATGCTGATGCCACTCGTTTAAAAGAAAAATAGTAAACAATAACCTCATAGCAATGGGCTTAAAATCCATTGCTATGAAATAGGTAAAAAATTATGAAATACGTCAAAATCATCAAATACCTGGTTCTTATATTGTTGTTCCCGCTGGCGGTACAGGCGCAAATTGTTACTAATCAACGAGTGTATGACACCATACCCTTTTTGCCCGAACACACCCCGTATCGTTTGGCCCAATTTGCAAAAGAGCCCATCGTAATGGGCAGGATCATTTTTCTGGGCAACAGCGTTACCGAAATGGGTAACTGGAACAAGGCAACCGGCGACACCACCGTTATCAACCGGGGTATAGGCGGCGACATCACCTACGGGGTTTTAAAACGCCTTAAGGATATTACCGACCGGCAACCGTCGAAGGTTTTCCTGCTGATTGGTATTAACGACATTGGCAAAGATGTCCCCGATGCAGTGATCGCCGACAATGATCTCAAAATCGTAAAGGAAATACATGCCAAATGCCCGCAAACCCATATTTATGTGCAAAGCGTACTGCCCGTTAATTCAACCATACACAACTTCCCGCAGCATTATGATAAGGAAGAACATGTTTTGGCCCTCAATAAGTTGCTGCAGGCCAATGCAGCAGTCGGCAACTATACTTTTGTAGACATCTTTCACCTGTTTGCTGATGCTAACGGCCGGCTAAAAAGTGAATACACCTACGAAGGGCTGCATCTTAAACCACCGGCTTATGATATTTGGGTGGCGTACCTCAGGAAAATGGGATATTTGTAGAATCGTTAATAATGAGTGAAATTAAAAAGAGGCAGTTTCCCATGTTTGTCAAGTATATTTTAAATTTTAGAAAGCTCGTTCCTTAACTCTTTCGTTAGTTCCTCGCTTAGCTGGGGCCTGCCGTGAAATGCGGCTGGTGTGTTTTGGAATGTGGCTATCAACCATATGTCATCATAGTGTTTCGCTGTAAGTAATTGTATAGCGTTAACATTAGGGTTGATATCGGTGGCGCCGGGCGGCACCATCCCAACTACGCTGTTTAAAACAGCGGCATCATCTGTTAAAAATTTTACTCCCCTAATGATTGCCACATACGTCGCCGTTTTATGATTTGCAAATATCTGGCTGATCGAAGCCTCAACCTCCGCCTTACCAAACATTTGGCTGCCATCAAAACCTACCATGGTACAGTCATCGGTTGCTAAACCAGCGAAGGCTTGTGCGTCTTGCTTATTCCAGGCATCGATGAATGCTTTATAAAGCTGTTTAATATCTTCTTTCCGGTTTTCCATGTTGCATGATTTGATCTTTCTATTGGAACAGTATCAAATTTAAAAATGTTTTCGAGCCGTAAAAAGCATCTTTTTGTTACCGGTGTGACATCAAAAGGTATAAAAGTGGGACACTATAAGATGTAAATGACACAAATTAACATAATATTAAAAAAAAGTTAAGATAGACTACCCCTAAGGCGTCCCCTCCATCGTCAAGCTAATGAAACGCGGATAAAGCGTTTTCAAAGTGATGACAGAACAAACAGAATTTTCCAGGCTATTCAGAAAATACGTCGACGGAAGCGCCACTGCTGAAGAAACGCAAATATTTCTGAGCATGGCAGATCAGGCCACCCGGCAGGACGAACTGGCACAACTGGTAGACAGGGAAATGCTTGCCGCAGACCAGCCGTACAGCCTCGATCAGCAGGAAAAGCAGGCGATACTCGAAAATATTTTTTCCGCCGGACAGGTACAGCGGATCATACCAGCAGGAACGCGCCGCCTGTGGCCCCGGATTGTGGCAGCAGCCTCCGTTATACTTTGTCTTTCGGTTGGCGGATATTTTATTTTTCATAAAACAGACGCTGTCAATTATGCCGGTGTCGTTAAACACGACATCAAACACGGCAGCAATGGTGCTGTACTTACATTGGCTAACGGAAAGAAAGTCATACTGGAAGAAACCAAAGTGGGTGATATCACCCGGCAGAATGGGACAAACCTGCAAAAAGCCGGAGACAGCCTGCTGGTTTACCAGTCAGGGGAAGCAACAGCCAATGCCGGGAATTATTATAATACGTTAGAGACCCCGCGGGGCAAACAGTACGCAGTGGTTTTGCCGGACGGGAGTAAGGTATGGCTGAATGCCGCTTCATCCCTGAAATACCCGACTGCCTTCTCCGGAAAGACCAGGCAGGTAGAACTTACAGGTGAAGCTTACTTTGAAGTGGCGCACAATAAAGCCAGGCCATTTAGGGTGGTAACCAATGGACAGACGGTGGAGGTATTGGGAACCCATTTCGATATTAAGGCCTATGCCGATGAACCTGCTACGTGGACCACGCTTTTGCAGGGCTCCGTGAAAGTGGAAAACAACCGGCATCAGGCTGCGGTATTAATACCCGGACAGCAGGCGGTCAGCGGTAACAGCGGAGCGCTGCAGACGCTTAAAAAGATTGACGCAGATGCGGTTTTAGACTGGAAGAACGGCGAGTTTGTCTTTTCGGGGGAGTCGCTGGAAAGCATTATGCGTAAGGTTGCCAGATGGTATGACGTAGAGGTGGAATATAAAGATGAAGCACTCAAAAAGGAACATTTCATTGGGTCTGTATCAAAATGGTCTAATGCCTCCGACGTACTGGACGTATTGGCATTGACCCGAACCGTGAAGTTTTCGATAGTACAGGGTGATGGACCTAAAAAAGAAAGGAGGATCATCGTAACGAAATAAACTTACTTACGTGATAAATGCATTGCACAAAAAATCCGGAAGCCAACGGTCATTGGGATCCGGATATGTTTGAGAGCATATTAAAAAACGGATGCGATCCAATCTTTAAACTAAACTCTAATTAATCAAATGTACAAACTTTACTCGCATTATGCAGAGCGGGCATGCCCATATCTGTTAAAAAAAGATCCGTCACATATGAACAGCGGATTATCAAAGAATATACCGGGTGAGCATAACCAGGTTCACCGCCCGGATCAAGGAATAAAGGTTATTCTTATAGCCCTTTTATTATTTGCCGTTGCCCCGGTTTTTGCGCAAACCACGCCCTCGCCCGTCCAAAGTGTCCCTACCCAAAATACCCCCAGCGTAAGTATAACCATAACAGTCAAAAACGCTGCTATGGAAGATGTGCTGCGGCTGGTGAAGGAAAAATCCGGTTACCGGGTATTGTATAACGAAAAAACGCTGGAAGGCTGCAACCCGGTCACCGTCAACCTGAAAAATGTTACACTGCAGGCGGCTCTCCGGGAAATTTTTAGAGGTCAGCCGATCGCTTACACCATTAGCAAAAATGTAATTATTATCCACAAAAACACGGATGTACCGCAGCCACAGCAGGATGTACCCAAAAAGGCGACCCAGATGATTCCCGTTAAGGGCTCAGTGGCCGGCGAGAAGGGTGAAGTGTTACCGGGAGCTACTATCGTAATTCAAAACACAGCTATCCGTGCGACGACAGACAACCAGGGTAATTTTAATTCAACTTTTCCGGACGACGGGACAATGATCATCTCCTATGTAGGTTATCAAACAGACACAGTCGGTATTATGGGGAAGAATAGTTTTGATATTAAACTCAGGATTTCCAATAACAGGCTGAACGAGGTCACCGTATCAACAGGCTATCAGAAATTAAGCAAGGAGCGTGCAACCGGTTCTTTTTCAAAGCCTGACATGGAAATTTTTGCGACACGTACCGGCACAATGGATGTTATTTCGCGCCTGGATGGCCTCGTACCGGGCCTCACGGTCATCCCCGGCCCTCAAGGGGTAGTGACCAGAACTGGTAATGGCAGGCTGGGCAATGGCAACTCAACGCAGAAAAGCATTATCAGGGGACAAAGTAGTATCGCACTGTCCACAGACCCCTTATATGTAGTGAACGGGTTGCCTGTTACTGATTTCAGCACCATTAACCCGGATGATATTGCTGACATTACCGTGCTGAAGGATGCGGCCGCCTCAGCCATCTGGGGAGCCAGAGCAGCTAACGGCGTTATTGTAGTGACTACAAAAAGCGGGAATAAGAACGAAAAAATGAAGATCAGCTATAACGGGTTCGTCAATTTTATAGGCAGGCCCGATTTTGGCTACAGCAAGATGCTCAACAGCCAACAGTACATACAGGTAGCCAGGGAAACATTTAACCCTACTCAATTTCCCTATTTCACTCTGGGTACAGCTATCATAATGCCGCACGAGCAAATCATGTACAATCAATATGCCGGCAAAATAACAGCGGCGCAGGCAAATAAAAGCCTGGACAGCCTTGCATCCATCAATAATATGTCGCAGATCAAGGATTTGCTCTACCGGAATGCGCTTACAACAAGCCATACCTTATCCCTTTCAGGCGGGATGCAGAACTATACCTATTACAGCTCGTTTTCAAATACAGACCTGATTGGTAACAGGCCTGGTCAGTCTGAACGGAGTTTCCGGATTAATTTAAACCAGGAAATGAATGTCAGCCAAAGGCTGAAAGTTTCGCTGTATACTTCCTTAAATAATACATTAAGAAATTCTATACATGAGCCCGATATCAGCGACCAGTTTGTTCCTTACCAGCTTTTCCGCGACAGCCAGGGGAACAATTTAAGTATGGATTGGTTTGAGGGCCTGTCGCCCGAAACAAGGGCGGATTACCAGGCAAGAAGCCGCATCAACCTGGATTATAATCCCCTGGATGAAGTAAATGATGGTTTCGTAAAAACAAATAACCTGGCCATAAATGTGACGGGTGGAGTTACCCTTAAATTAATTAAAGGGCTGAGCTTCCAGGGTACTTACGGGTATCAGAAGGCTCCCGGGGTAACTACCCAATATGACGACAGTAAGGAATATTTTCTCAGAAGAGAGTTGCTGAACCTTACGGTTGCTCCGTCAACGGCAACCGCCCCTGTATATTATTTACCAACTACGGGTGGCAGCTACGTGGTGACCAACAACGACCAACGCAGCTGGACGATGCGGAACCAATTGGTTTATAACACGCTTTTTAGGGAAGGGAAGGACCGGTTTAACATTCAATTTGGCCAGGAAGCCCGCGAAGATCTCATCACCGGCAACCAGACCAAGTTGAGAGGGTACGACTTAAACCTGCAGAATTATGCCCTGCTCGATTATAAAACGTTAAGTAATGGGATCTTCGGTACAGTAACATCATACAGAGGCTCACTTGACGAATTGCCTTTTTCCAGCGTGGAAACAAGGTCAAGATTTAACTCCTATTTTGTGCTGTCAAGCTATACATTTAATGATAAATACAGTTTGGACGCAAGCTGGAGAGTTGACCATAGTAACCTGATCGGGTCGGACGTTTCTGCCCAGAATAAGCCGGTTTACAGCATAGGCGCCAAATGGAATATCGGCAAAGAAAGTTTTCTAAGTTCAAATAAATGGTTTGACAACCTGGCCATAAGGGGTACATACGGTGTTACTGGAAATTCCCCCTTTGTAGGAAGCGCTGCATTGAGGGATGTAGCAACAATCGAGGGCAGCCAGGCTGCGACTAACGGGCCGGCCATTTTAGCGGGACCCGGAATATCGATAGCCACCCCGGGGAATGCCAGGCTAGGATGGGAAACCACGAAGACCTTTAACGCTGGTGTCGATTTCGGTGTCTTAAAATCAAGGATAAGCGGTAGTATTGAGTTCTATAACAAGACCACCACCAACCTGTTAGGCAGAATCACCCCTAATCCGTTGACCGGCTTTCCTTATGCACAGGGTAACCTTGGCAAGTTAAGTAATAAGGGGATTGAAATGTTGCTCAGGTCTGTGAATATACAAAGCAAAGACTTTGGGTGGAACAGCTCACTGACCTTCAGTTACAATAAAAGCAAACTGCTTTCTTACCAGGATATACCCAGTTTTCTGAATTCTGCTTTAGGCAAGGTAGGATCAACTTATATGGTTGGGTACAGCATGGCTTCCTTATTCGCTTACAACTATGCCGGGCTGGATAATAAGGGGAACCCGCAGATCAGGCTGGCCAATGGTACCGTAAGCGCCGATCCTTACATTGCCAAACCGGAAGACGTGATCTACATGGGCACGTACATCCCCGTTTACAACGGAGGGTTTACCAACACCTTCAGGTACAAGGCGCTTTCATTAACTGCCAATATGATCTATAGCCTTGGCAATGTGATGCGCAAGGACATCGATAACGTGTTTTCAGGCAGGATCACCGGCCTTGCGGGTTCATTTAGCGGTGGTGGCCTGAATTCCTATTTTTTAAACCGCTGGCAAAAACCGGGTGATGAAGCTCATACCGGTATCCCTGCCTACATCTCGGATGAAAATCCCTTTATTTCTACCCGGAACCTGGATTATTACCGCTACGCCAGTGCAAATGTAGTAAGCGCCTCCTATATCAAATTGCGCGATATCACACTTTCTTACCAGCTGCCCAAATTCCTGCTGGATAAGGTCAAGATCTCATCAGCAAGTTTCTATGTGCAGGCTACCAATTTTATGGTTTGGAAGGCCAATAAGGCGGACATAGACCCGGAATACCAGCTGGATCCCACTGCGGGAACCAGAGCTATCCCACCGTATAAACACTCTTTTAGCGTGGGTACCAATATCAATTTTTAATTCATATTAAAACTGAAGGAAAATGAAAAAGAATATATACAAAATTGTCTGGGTATTTCTGCTCTCAGGAGTTGTGTTCTCCTGCAAAAAGGATTTTCTCCAGGTAGTACCCAAAGGGGTTTTGATCCCAACGGTCACTTCGGATTATGACCTGTTAATGAATAGTTTCTCATTTTATCAATATAGTAACGGTTTACCAACCCTGCTTTTGGGTGATGATATTGTTGAAGAGGAAAGCCATTTCAACTATTACGTTACAAACGCCACCGCAAGTGCGATGCAATTATTCCAATACCAGGGCATCATTTATAAAGTTGGCGATGCCCCCCTGGAAATTCAGAATTACATGTTAAATGTGTATGCCTGTAACAAGGTCATCAATGAGGTGATGGCCTCAACCGAAGGCACAGACGCGCAAAAAAAGAGGTTACTGGCTGAAGCCAGGGCAACCAGGGCCTGGATCAATTTTCAACTGATCAATTTTTATGGCAAGCCCTATCTTGCCTCAACTGCCGGTACCGACCCGGGTTTCCCTATCATTGAAAAAGCGGACGTATCGCAAAAAACCTTCAGCCGGGGAACGGTACAGGGAATGTACGACTTTATTATTAAGGACCTTATCGCTGCCATTCCCGATCTGCCGGTACAAAGCGTAATTCAAACCAGGATGTCTAAAACAGCCGCCCAGGGAATTTTGGGTAAAGTTTATCTTTTTATGGGTAAAAATACCGAGGCCTTAACCCAATTTAGTGCAGCCTTTGCCGGCTTGGCCGCCTCCGCTACACCCGCTGTATTATATGATTATAATGTAACCCTTGCGCCCGGGGGATCTTTTTTACCGATCAGTTTCTTCGGCCCAAACTATCCCGGAAATAACGCGGCTGATATGACCGAATCCATACTCGCCAAGACCTCAAATGCCGGCGATTGGAATGGCCAGGGATTTAGTAATACCGGGCTTGAACTGAATCCACAAACCCAGGCCTTATTTGGCCCGTCTGATTTAAGGCTCCAATTATACGCCAATCACTTTGATGATGGCAGCACTGTTCCCGGCGGCAGGATCCGCAAATATGCCGTGCAGTATGCACGGATCGGGCTCCAGCTTTCGGATCTGTACCTGATGCGCGCTGAGGTTCGCGGTCGCCTTAATGACCTGGCAGGAGCTACGGAAGATGTTGAATATCTGAGAAAACACAGGATGCCCTTAGCAGATGCAGCTGTACCCTCAGCTACAGCATCAAACCAGACAGCGCTAATCAAATTTATTATTGAAGAGCGCCAGCGTGAATTTGCCCAGGAAGGTTACCGCTGGTTTGATATGAGGCGCCTGTCGGTTGACCCGATTTTTGCAGGTATAACCTACAGCCATACAATGTACACCATAGCGGGCGGCACCCAAACTTACCCGATGCCGGCTGCAAGACTGGTAATGCAATTACCGCCAAGCGTCATGGCAGCTAATCCAAACTTTGTTAATAACCAATAAATTTAAAAATATGACTATTAAGACAATTCTATTGGGGGCTTTAACCCCTATCGTTATGCTGTCAGCAACTACGCAGCTTAAAGCCCAGCAACAATATACCATCCAGGGAACACTAGGTAAGGATAAGCAGGGGAAAATACTGCTGACCTATACTGATCCCAACGATAAATACGTTAAGGATTCTGCGGAGGTTAAAAACGGTGTATTTGTAATGAGCGGCACTATTGCAGAGCCTGCACATGCAACGCTGGAGCTTAACCCGACTGGCTTGGGCCTCGGCCCGGACAGCGACATCCAGGATCTTTTTCTTGACCCGGGTAAAATCACGGTAACCAGTACAAGTGGAATGCTTAAGGCAACCATTACCGGCGGCGAGTCGCAAGCTGATTTCGGCCGCTTCATGGCGGAACTAAAGGTTGTTGGCGATCAGGGTAAAAAGCTCGATACATTATACCAGAAATACAGTGCAGACGGGAATGATGAGGGACTCAAATCTATTCACGCAGAGGCTCAAAAGTTAGCCGAAAAAAGGAAGGAAATCCAAAACACCTTTGTTAAAGAGCATCCGGACAGTTTTGTGGCCTTTAGCCTGTGGTTAAGAAGAGTTAAGGGATCGGTGATCGATGTTCCCATTGTGGAGCCTGGATTTAACGCCTTTAGTACAAAAATCAGAAATTCCGCAACCGGAAAGATGATGGCCAAGCGGATTACCATGGCAAAATCGCTGGAGCCAGGAAACCCCATTATCGATTTTACGCTCCCCGATACTTCAGGGAAAATGGTTTCACTGTCCTCTTTCAGGGGAAAAAACGTGCTGCTATGTTTCTGGTACAGGAATTTTATGCCTTTTGAAACCTTTAGTTTCCTGATGACAAAAGTAAACAAACTGCCGGCATCTTATAACCTGGCCATTGTATCAGTTTACCATAATATAGATGAAAGCGACTGGAAATCGGTACTTAAAGAGAATGGGATGACCTGGACAAACCTGATTGATAAGGACGGGATCGTAAACGGCAAGCAGGTAAGTGAAGTGGCCAAAGCCTACGATCTTGTCGCCAGTGACCCCCTCCAATGGATACTCATTGGGCCTGACGGGAACGTTATATGCCGGCATTTCAACTTAGCCGGAGACCCGGTTGCCGATGTAAAAAAACTTTTGACTAAATAATGATGAAAACGGCAGTTAATTTCTTCTGTAAAATCACAGGCCCATTTATCCTTATTTTGGTCATCCCTGTGGTTTCCTTTGCCCAGGTGCCCGCTGCTGCGGGCGCTTCCCCGGATGCTGTAAAAATAAAACCCGATGTGCATCAGCAGTATGCTGCTGACATTAACCGGGCACTTTTTAAACATGATCTGCGCGCCATCGATTCAATACTCGCCGGTAAACCGGATAAGGCCAGGACCGGTACATACCGGAAAGTGGCGACGTTTTTGCTGGAAAATGAGTTAGACCTGCAGATGGCGGAAAAGTATGCTACAATGGCCTATGAACTATCGAAGGAAACATATACCCACCCATCTGATGATTATGACCGCGAAATTGGGCCCCCCAATTTAAGCAAAGCCTCGGAGCTCATGGGCAGTATCGCCGCAAGTGAGGGTGATTTTGTCAAAGCAACGCGGTATTTTACCGAAAAACCTGATACCCCCAGGTCCGGGTCTGCTAAAATGGAGGCATTATACCTGTTAACCGTTGCCCATTCGGATCAATACGCAACGGTCAAACAAAAACTGGAATCCAAAGTATCCTCGGGAGACTTTAGTTCGGAAATTAAAACTTCCATTCAACTGGTTTACAACAAGGAAAACCCGGGAAAAGCGGAAGGTTTTGAAGCCTACTATAATTCGTTAAAAGCATTATACAAAGGCGAAAGCGACCCGGTCAGGAACAAGGAATTATCCGGGCTGAAAGCTCAGATGATGGACAGGCCATCCCCGGAATTTTCACTGTTTGATACAGAAGGCAAGCAGGTTACACTGAGTTCCTTAAAAGGCAAGGTGGTTGTACTGGATTTTTGGGCTACCTGGTGTGTACCGTGCGTGGCTTCTTTTCCCGCCATGCGGCGAGTAATGGACAAATATAAGGATGATCAGGATGTGGTTTTTCTGTTTGTTAACACACGGGAGAAAAACAAGGATATCCAGTCATGGATCGCGAAGTTCAAAACAGAGCACAATTATTCGTTCCGGATACTACTGGACAGTGATAGCAAAATCGTTTCTTCCTATGGTAGCACGGGGTTGCCGACAAAGGTAATCATCGATAAAGACGGGATGATCCAGTTTATCACGATGGGCTTTTCAGGAGATTCGGCCCTGGTCAGCGAATTGGCAGACATGATCGAATTAACAAAAAATGCCAAATAACGGGTTCTGCATAGCCAGGCCGGGCAATTGCCCGGCCTGGCGCAGTTTCCTTACTAACGGGCAATCAAAAAACAAACAAAATGAGAAATAAACTTCTATTAACACTCCTGCTGCTCCTGTTTGTAGCCGTCAAGGTTGAGGCGCAGGTGGCTTATCTCGACACCGGGGAAAAGGTTAAAATGTACCCGAAGGTTGAATGGATCAAGGGGCAACCTTTGAGCGCCTTCGATCCATCCAAAATATATGTTGTTGATCTATGGGCGACATGGTGTAAACCATGCCTTGCGGCAATGCCACATCTGAACAGCCTGAGTAAAAAATTCAAGGACCGAATTGTTTTTTTGGCACAGGATGTAATGGAAACCGATCAGGCAAAGGTAACCGAATTTGTCGCTAAGCAAGGCGATAATATGGATATGAACGTTGCATTTGGCGGGCCGAGAGGCGGCGATTTTGATAAAAAATGGATCCAGGCCTCAGGAACACAAAGCATACCGAGAACTTTTGTGATTCAAAATAACACGCTCGTTTGGATAACAACCCCGGATAAATTAAACGAAACAATATTGCAACTATTGATCGATAAAAAATTCAGTATAGCGGCAGCCGAAAAAATAAATAAGAATCTTCACCCATGAAAAAGTTTATAATTGGATTACTACTCAACCTCTGCTGTGCGGTTTTGTTTGCACAACAACCCGGATGGTTGCATAAGGACCTGAAGCAGGACTCAGTTTTTGGAATCAGCACAGATAAAGCCTACGAATTTCTGAAAGGCAAAAAAAGCAGCCCGGTTATCGTTGCAGTTATCGATGCCGGCATCGACACCGCTCATGAGGACTTGAAGTCTGTCCTGTGGATCAATGCCAAAGAGCGGAAAGGAAATAAAAAGGATGATGATCATAATCATTACGCGGACGACATCAATGGATGGAGCTTTTTAGGTTCTGCAAGGGGCAATGTACAATATGACAAT
>Ga0307510_10000344_pt1 | contig 43598 bp, 49 predicted proteins | sample 12_EM_MG_FD_207224 | JGI IMG/M metagenome (GOLD analysis project Ga0307510, IMG submission 207224) | Populus trichocarpa ectomycorrhiza microbial communities from riparian zone in the Pacific Northwest, United States - 12_EM | ecosystem: Host-associated > Plants > Roots > Unclassified | place... | reverse complement strand
TGGTAGTCCCATGTGCGTCCAGATCGACCACCCACCCTCTGACCCACAGCTCCCACCTAAGTCATATCGACATCTCTGCATCCTCTCCGTGTCGAGCTCTGCCCCCGTTGTCTACCTTGCCGTCGCAGCCGCATTTCGATCAGGAGGTTTCTTTCTCTCCAGAGGTGATCGGCTTGGGACTGTCAATAGAGGATGAAGCTGTACCTTCTTCGCAGCGCCATGCTCTACCACATCGGACGACATCACGGCCTTCTCCAAGGATCCTGGCTGATCGACCTGCAGGAAGTCATATGAACGACGGCGTATCTCTGACACGCCCAAACAGTAGGAGTAATCACCCGACCGCGGAGCAAAGCCCAACAAGGGACCATAGATCTCGATGGGACGCACATATGTCTCAGGGCCAGACACCGCCATCGTGGTCCGGTGAAGTGGCGTTCGACCACGCGCCAAACGGAGGAACGAGATCGATGAACGGTGCCGCACCTTCTCCTCGTAATGTACCACTCCCGTCATCCCCCCCTACGCCAGGCAGTGCCACCTCCAGTACGTCGACCCACCTGCAGGCCCAACCAAGCCATCGGTCCAGTCCGAATCACCCATTCTATCCTTCCTTGGCAGGCGACGACGATACCTCGGACCGACAATCCAGCAGGGCACGCCTAAGCCCATCCGGTGTTCATTTCGCCTTAGGGTTGCCTACTCTAGGCTTGACCTCCGTTATTCAGGTGCCAGCTTTGATCCGTTTGCCCTCGACGCACCCCCACTCCCCCATTCACCTGGACGCAGATACCGGATGCCGGCGCCGGCGGACTCATCATGGTGTTATTACGGTTGCGTACTTTTTTTTTTGTTGCTCCATTCATTCATTTTGCCAGTCTAAGACCCTCGCTCACGGGTGCATTTTCTAGAACCCTTTTTTTCGATCGTCTCACGCCTCCGTAGAATGATGTGGGATTAGTGCCGTGGTACGTGAAGGTGAAGGCGGGGGGGGGGGGGGTTTAGTTGTTCACGGGACACCTGCAGCTGTATAAGGCTTTATTTATCACTCGTATCCTTGTATTGGCCGTTGTATATAACCACTTAGTTCAATCACCCCTGCACGCTTGTGCCCTTTTACATATTTGAGACAATGATTATGCCTTATTCTTGCCCTGTTCATTGGTTCGTTGGCCATTTGTGGTTCGGCTCACATTCACCCACCACGTACTGACAAAGGAGGATTGGGTTCCATTACATGGCCACATGGCGACAGTACTGTATGGCGGCGACAATACAGCGCGCAAACGATTAGAACTTTTGAACATGTCTTGGATTTGGGGGTTTTTTTTCTTCCTGATTCGAGTCAAGTGTTAACCTTGTAATCACTCCCATGAACAGGCAAGGGTCTTTGTAGTTCTATTAAATCTCCATTTCCGTGCGGTACAACGGTCGGCAATACAGCCATTTTGGGGTATTTTACACCTCGAAATAGAGTATGAGACGTATGCTACAACCAGTCTGGGTATCATATGTGTATGCATTCTACTATGTCACAGCGGCGGAACGGGGTACAGCGAGCGGAGGAATGACGGACCGAAGAAAACGGTAATCAGAAAATATAACGATTCAGTTGCAGGATTGGCATCCAGCTCCCGGCGGACACATGTGCGGCGCCAATGATTACGATCTCGTCGGGCTGGATGCCGCCTCCACCAATGCGCCACTGTGAATTCGGACGCCCGGGATCTGGTTGGCAAGTCTGTAGACACGAATATCAGTACGGGCACTTCTATCAGTGTGGCCGAGGAGACCTGACCTCGATAAAGGCCTTCACGGATCGCCCTATGTGGAACGCAAACCTAAACATGCTTATGGGATTGCGCTGACTTGTTTCGTCGCGAATTTGAACCTGGCGCTTCGACTCCACGTAGCCTGGCCACTAAAAGATGTGCGAGTTCAGTGGACGCGGATCTAACTGCGGAACCAGAAAATACCACTGACAGCGATCCGTATGTGTGTTGTGGACTTCAACCCAAGATGAGCAAACTTCTGGGCACCAACGAGACCGTGGCAACGACCACTTGCAGCAGCCTCGAGAGTGAGTCCAAGCTGCCCGTCCGCGCATTGGAAGAAGATGGGGAGCTGTAATTCTGCCTCTTCGACGTGGTGTTTCTTATCGGTCACGGTATGTGGAGTCCAAAGAGTCTGAGGCACCACGGTTCCCCTATTCACAATGCTACGGTCGAGTATCCAATGGGGTTGGCCAGGGACATGAAGTGAGATATGTCTAGGAACGGAATTGACCAAGAAGAAAGCGCCTTCGCTCCCAGGGGCAGGCAGGCCGAGAAAAGGAGAGAAAGTGTTGTTCTTCAGGACACAAGGGAAGTAACGCTCGGCTTGCTGGGGAGAGAAACTCTGGGATATGTACCCATCGACGAGAATCTGCACGCAGAGGTCAAGACGAGAAAGCATATTTAAAGTCGGCACCGTTACCGAAAACTGGCTTGATGTTGGATGTGACATTCTTCGAGGAATTGATGGTGTGCGAGACTCCAGTGAGGGTGAGTTCAGGACTGGCTTAGGGTGGTCCTGTATATATGCGTCCCGTCAGGAAGGTCTAGACACCGCTATATGGCACAGAGGGCACGACACCGCGAACGTACTTTAGCCCTACTCCTGGAAATCAGACGTCCAACTACACCTAAAAAAATTCTGACCTATTTCGCCTTCATCCTGGAATTATATTAATGGTGGCGATGAAGCCGCCTAGGAGATTGGGCCAAAATGAAACCCATATGTGGAGGGCCTGCTGGTGGCGGCGGACGTCCGAAGGTCTTCTGACCCATCGGAAACCCTGAACTGAGGAAGCTAACTAGAAAAAGGGATATGGCACCCTTGCATAGCCACTAGCGCGCGTTCGCGGCCACTGCGGTTTGTGGAACTCAAAAAACACGCGTAACAACGATATAATGTCATAATTACCAGTGGAGTATCGATTAGACACAAGGCAGCTGTGTGAGAGGCGTTGCACGAGTGAGCTTGACATGGGTGAGGGAGATGAGATTGGTGAACGTTGCCGTCTGCAGGCCTCGGAAACGCGTCTGGGGTTCCGAGCACGTGCACGCTGCAGGTGCCATATAAATGTTTCATACATGAAATTAACCTCGGGCACCGTGCCTCCTTGGTGCATTGGGCGCGCCTTGGTCCTGGATACAAGCTACCCTACTGTACTGTGCTGCACCGTGACTAAGGGATTTCCGGTTACCATTTCCGAAAAAAATAAGTCATTATCATGGCTGCATCATCATCCATCAATACAGTCAACGAAATTACTTGGCAGGGTTATCAGGACAAATTAAGCAACCAACTCCGGATGACCCATGACCCTTCCTGTTGGATTGAAAAATATGGGTAGTCCGGTGAATAAGTGGCAAGCGCTGACGTATCCCTGATCTGGTTAACATGCGAGGCAGTGGGTTCGAGACCTCCTGGAACGCGGAGCTGGCGAAACTAACGCTAATTAAGTGCATTGTTCCTTCATGATTGTAGGGTGGAACAAAGTTGTATGAGAAGGAACGAAACAGAATAGCACTTTCTTAGAGCCCTTACGCAGGCAAACGAGATCGTTTCCAGAGTGGAAGCCGGAGTAGAGGGACTGGGCATCAAGCGTATTGACTTTGCTATGCTTGTCCTGTGCGAACAACCAAGTCCTACACCTGGGGTTTTTTTTTTGCAACGATCTACTTCCATTGCCCATAAAACTGGTACATTGCACCTAGAACCCGGGATTGTTTAGAGACGCAGAACAACTGAGGCAGGACTGTGAGCCTCTGAGTACAGGATCCGGGTTAGCATTCAGGATGAGTCAACGGCCGAGAAGATTGCCTAATTCAAACTAAAACTCAGCACCATTTCGACAAACGCTGGTAGTACCCTCACATTACGATTCACAAGCGGTGTGCCCTATCGTTTCCTCTTCTTGCGGCTTGGTCGGGCATTCTTTGCCCTCCGGTTTGCCGTGACATTCCGAGCCTTACGGATTTGCTCTGCAGATTTGATCTCGCTGCGGACCCGTCCAAGGGTCTTGCCACCGTATCGCTTTGTTAACCCCTTTGGGCTATGAGAACCTTTTCTAGCGTGCTTTTCCTCGGTCACCGACCCAACGGCCTCCGCTTTCTTCTGCTGAATACGGACCTTCCGCTCGTAGTTTGTAGCGAGTTTATCAAGAGTTTTTGCAGGCGTGGTCGAGGCGTGTTTGAAACGCTTGCGATTTGGAGGCCGCGTTTCTGGAATCGCTTCACCGACGCGAGGAAGGCTCACGCGTGCCTTGGCCCGCCATTCGTCAAACCGTCCACTACGATATGACGCGGGGAGCTTGACACCGCTTTCGGTTTTGACCATCCTGACGTTGTCGGCGCCGGCGCCATCACCACGCACGAATTTTTTCTTTTTCTTGTTCCAAGTCATCGTATGTTGGGCGCGTTTCTGCGCAACCATCCCTTCGTCTCCAGCGAGATCAAACGTGGCATGCCGTGCTTGCTCGGCAAATGTTTCCCCATCCCGCAGGGAATACCTATGCTTCGTGAGCCTAACGTTTTATGAATCTGAGTTCGGCGCACCCTTTTTCCGAATTTGCCCCAGCCTGAATATAAGGAATATAAAATTCGGAGTCCTGAAATTTCCCTTTCGAGGGCTTCGATGGGAGTGCGCCGAAGACGGCCTACGGAATTGATTAGGGAGTGAATAGGGCGATGTTCACATGAAACAATTGCTGGACGCACATCGATTTCTTCATCATCGGCCATTTCCACATCTCCTGTTTTCCGTGAGTATTCCTCGTTCTCATCAGAGCCTCCGCCAACAACGGGGACCTGAACCTTCTCCCTTCGCTCTACAGCCTTCGAAAGCACCTTTCTACGTTCTTTCATGAGTTCCGCGTTGCCATTCTTTCCACGCGAGCCGATCTCGAGTGCGGTTTCAACAGGTCGGAACGAGTCGACAGCTGCAAGTAATGCACGGCGACGCTCGTCTTCTTCCACGGGACTTGTCCACACAGCACGATCTTTTAACCGAAACACAGGATGCGTACCCGAAGCGGTACCCCCAGCAACGAGTCCCCAGAGGGCGGGCCCTCGCGACATCTCCTTGGCACGCGTATAACTCGCAGGACTCGCGCGTCCGCGTGATCGTTCGTACATGCCTTGCCCTTTACGCATGACAGCACGCAACGTGGGTAACGCGTGGTGCTCAGTCTCGAGAGCACGTATGTGATAAATCTCGTCATCAAGCGCTTCACGCGGAAACGCCCCGAGTACGAGATTTTCAGTGTATGGTGCTTCGCCGTCGCCAGGTACATCACGCGTGAGCGGCCGTCCGAGGAAAAGTTGTAATTCGACGAGATAAGGGAGTTCAGTTGGGCCCACAAATGACCATGCCCAGCCGGAACGCCCCGCACGTGCTGTGCGCCCCACCCGATGCACAAACACGCGTGCACCTTGCGGAAAATCGTAGTTTACTACGTTCGCCAAGACCGGGATATCGATTCCTCGTGCAGCTACGTCGGTCACAACGAGTACGTTCGTGCGCCCGCGTCGGAATTGATCCATCTGACTTGTGCGTGCGGACTGATCAAGTGAGCCATAGATGTGCGATACGGCATAGCCTGCGGCAGTGAGGAGTGTCGTAAGGTACTCGACGTGGTGCTTCGTGGCTGCAAACACGAGGGTCTGGTGAGGAGCAGTAAACTGGTCTTGTGCCGCACGTCCGCCTTCTGTATCGCCACCTCGATCATGCGATACACTGACGCCCCATGGGACCCCGATGATGTCACGCAACAGGACGAGCAAGCAAGCGTCCTTCTCGTCCTGCTTAACGGAGAAGAACGCCATTCGAAGGTCTGTACTGATTTTGCTTTCTGCATCGAGACGTACGAGTTTGGGGTCTTGCAGTCCGGCTTTGGCAAAATCCACGAGCGACTTCGGCAACGTCGCGGAAAATAGGAGTGTCTGACGATTTGCGGGCAGGCGATGAATAATTTCTGTGAGGGCCGTTTCGAAACCCATCTCAAAAAGGCGGTCCGCTTCGTCGAAGACCACATACTGCACGGAATGGAGATCGAGATTCGTTTCCACCACAAGGTGTAGGAGTCGTCCGGGAGTGGCGATGATACTGTAGGGAAATAGTGCTCGTCAGATCGGTTGGATCGGTGGCGCTTCAGGAAAGGATGCGGCATACACGTCGGGATTACTCGAGATCATTTCGAATTGCTCGTCCATGCTCTCTCCTCCGACCACAAGGCCCCAGCGCAGTCCTTGACCCCTATTTCGGCCCTCGGAATGATCCCTTTCCTTATCGCCAGCGTGTCCGCCATCGCCATCGCGCCAACCGCGTGCAAGCTCTTTTCCCACCTTCAAGATTTGGAGGGCAAGTTCCCGCGTGGGCAAAAGAATGAGGGCCCGAGCCCCAAAAATAGAAGAATGTCGCCCGCCCAAGCGTTGAACGAGAGGAATGAGGAAAGCAAGACTTTTTCCAGAACCTGTGCGCGCCATTCCCACTAGGTCCCGAGGAGGGTTGGAAAGAAGAACTGGGATGGAAAGGCGTTGGATAGGAGTGGGTGTACGGAAACCTTGTAGTGACAGAGAGCGTAAAATCCACGGGGAAATCCCTAACGAGGAATAATGGGATGAGGTCGTGCGACGGAGATGGTGATCAAAGAAGAATTACCCATGCTCTGAAAACTCCCCCCTCCAAGCTCTCCTTTCGACAGCTTTTTCTTGCCCTTCGTATTCTTCAACAGCTCGGTGCCATCCTTGACATTACGCTTTGATATCGAGTTTCTTATCATTTCCTCGAGCTCTGTGTCATCATCTGTACCATCATCATGGGCGATAAGGGGCGCTTTGCCCTTCTGTAAACACGCGTGTCGTTGTGTCAAGGCAGAGGAAATGTCAAAAGAGACATCTGAACCTGAAGTCTCCTCATCTGATGTAGAAGTCGAGCCGGACGTTCGGGTGTCGACGTCATCCACTATGGGGACTGCGCGTCTTTTCGTCGACATGCAAGCTGGGTCAACGAAAACATCGCTTGTGCCGTAACGCCAACGCTTCACTCACGAAAAATAAAAATAAAAACCTGCTAAGTCTTAAATTTATGTAATATTAGATTATCTATACTGACAGATATTAATTAAGTCATATAGCCCTAGCCACTTCTTCGTCTTGAGGTCATCCCCATTTGTGCAGATACAAAGAGATTATTCACCGTGGCCATAGCCTCGCGAAGGCCTGAGATCTCAGAAGAGATGTGAGGTAGCCGTGTATATGGGGCAATATTGAGCGGAACCAGTCATCTATGATCGGACCAGAGGGCAGAAGGTGAACCAGGAAACCTAGACAGTGGTAAGTACGGTGCACTATACTCATGTTGAACTTATGAGCAAGGCGGTGCACGGAAAGCACCAGGCCATAACAGGTCTTATGAGATGGGTACATTGGATAGAACGTTCTGGTGGCGCTAGCCTCCGCCGTCATTCGCGGCTCCACTTGTCCAAATAGTCCAGTGAAGATCTGGCCATCGATACAAAATGGGCGCTGATTATGCAGGCATACAGTACGATACAAGCAAACGTAAAAGGGTATATGACAGCCTGTGCTCCCATTAGGGTCGTTTTGAGACGCCCCGTGGAATGCCAGTCGTGCCCCGAGCCGAGGACACAGCCGACGACGGTCTGGCAAATTTCGAGGGACCCGTGGTCCCGCTTGGTGCCCTTGTATGACCGCCGACACCAGTCGACGAGGCCGAAGCTACAACCAGCGGAACAACGTGCCTCAGCGAGACCGAACAAATAAAAAGAAGAAAAAAACGCGGTGGAAATGGCGCACCTGCCCTCGAGACACCCCTCGCCACAGCGGCACCGGCACGCATAGACGCACGCGTCCCACGGACGCCCCGCACGCCACTACCGGTGGTCCGCGTACCCGCTCTGTCCCTCTTCTCGCGCTCCAGCCGTTCCGCTTCATCGCGCATCGCGCGCTCGAGCTCCTCCTTTTCCCTCCGCTCCCGTTCGCGCTGCGCCGCCCGCTGCCGCTCCTCCTCCTCGCGCCTCCGCGCCTCTTCCCGCACGCGTTCCTCCTCCTCGAGCTGCGCCTCGTCCTGAAAACCCGAAGGAAGCGTCGTCTCAAAAAATTCGCCACAGAGAAAAGGGGGGCGTTGAAACAAGGAGATGGACGCGTACCGCCTCGGCGCCCATCCATCGCTCGTCGAAGATGAGCCGCGCTACCTGATCGGTCTTGGATAAGATGTTGATGTACTTGTTAAGCAGCGCGTCCGTCTGCTCGAGCTGTTCGACGATGTGCTTTTGGGGGAAGGAACGGGGGAGGGGGGGAGAAGGAAAGTCACATTAGTAGATTAGGTACACGTTCGTTTGCAGTCGAAAGGCCAATTCACCTCTGTGCCTGCTTGCGCCTCTCGAAGCGCGTCGTTGTAAACCGTGAAAGCACCGTTTAGCTGTCGAAGGACGAAAAGATCATTCTGAAGCTTCTCCTCGCGCAATTGAGCGGCGACACTTGTCCTATCAGCATCCTCGCCATCGCCATCATTTCCACGCACGGTCTCATCAGCTTCCGCGCCGACCTCCTCTTCCTCCTCCTCACCCTCTTCCAAGGCATCCAATATACCCTGATCATCCGATCGATCAGGCGGCGGGGGCGCGCCAAAACCGAGAGCTTCGGCGATCGACGGTCGCGTTTTTGGGTTGTGACGGGTTTGGCGCTCCCTGTCCCCCTCGGGAAGGCGATAGTCGTCGGGGTAGAGTTCGGAGAGTGAGAGGTCGGTTCCCCTGAGACCTGTGTTGGGGTTTGAACCGGGGGAAGTAAAGGAGAATTGGGGGGATTGAGAGAGGAGCCGCGAACCACCTGCAGGGAGACCCGCCGAGTCGAAAGAGTCCATCCCGTGCGTTGTGCGTTCTCAGCCGATTCCGCGGTGAGAGAGATGAGCACTATTGATTGTTCCGTTTCAATCAAGCCAGCAGCATGGTAATACACATCATGAGTGATGGTGCTATAGTGTAGCGGTTATCACAGCGGATTCTGATATCTTAGATTTCCGTTAACCCAGGTTCGATTCCTGGTAGTACCTTTCATTTTTGGAAAGGATTCTCACCTGCGAAGAAAACACTACTGCCTGCAATGATGCCACTTCAGGCCCTCAAAGCTTCATGTGTATGTCTTACGAAGATCCCGCCGTAGCGTAAGAACCATGATGGTAGCTACAGAGCTCAATTGTAAAGGGTTCCACCGCAAAGAACTGAGCAACCGTCGGGGCAGCTCCCGCTATGACGCCTTTTTTCGTTTTGGTTTGCGTTCCGCCTTGGCGACAGCCTCGTCCCCTTTTCTTTTCCGCTTCGTCTTCTCCTTCTCTCGCTTCTTTTTCTCGTTCCCCTCCTTCGCCCCACGCAGCTCGTCCCTATCCTCCGCCGCGGAACTTGGCGGTGCGGGGGCCGCATCCAGCCCCTCGTCATCAGTTGCTTCTGATTCGATTGCTTCGGAGAGAAGTGGGTGTGGTGGTGGCTGAGGGCTTTGTGCCCGGTCCGGTTTCGCTTGAGGTGTGTGCTCTGGTGAGAATGGGTCGGGTTGTATGGAGCCGACTAGGGAGAGCATCTGATTTGCGACGGTGAGGCTATACGTGTGGTCGCTAAGTGCACAAATCTTTCTCGCGAGACTGACGCAAGGACCAGGAGGCTCACCCTACTACCGTGAACTCCAACCACCGGTGCTTTCCGCCAAGACGATCGCCAGTCACTTTGTGCACCCAGCGCCCGCGCTGATCAGTAGCTTGCGCATCGTCTCCTTGCACGTCCGCAGTCGCATCAAAGTCCACGTCGTCGTTCTCCACATCACCAAATTCAGGGTCGTTTTCCGCTGGGCCATATTCGAACTCCCATTGATCCGTGGGGATGTGGTGTCGGGGGATGGATACGTTGAACGTGCGATGTACTAGTAACGATACGTGATCTGGAGAGCAAAGGGTTACCCGTCCGGCTGGTGCCGTGACCATTTGTCAGTTCAAGAAAGCACGCGATGATCAATCAGACCCACCGAGTTTCATGCCGCGTGTTGGGTTCCAAACGAGTGCTTCGAATCCTACATGGCAAATTGCGAATGGGCTGTCTGCCTGGAGCCGCGCGACACGGTCGAGGAAATGCACGTCTGAGTGTGCAAGGACGACACCATTCAGCGTGGGCTCATACCTGTGGAAGGGAAAGAGCATATAAATGAGCGAAAGGGAGGGAGGGGAGGGAATGGAACAGTACTACACCTCATGATCATGGTGTCGAGCATCTCCTCCACCCCGGAACGCAATCTATTTGCAAAGACGGGAGGGACAGCGAGGACGATAGATGCCTTGACGGAGCGAAATTCGTTTTTTTCCTTTTCCTTACGTGCCCTCTTTGGCGAGGTATCCACGTCCATGGGCACGGGCGAGCTTTTGCGTTTCATTTTTCGATGGGATGGGCACCCGTCAGTGTATGAGTCCTGATCAAACCGCGCCTACTGTAGTCGAGCTCGGGCCGGACGGCGTCGTAGTTTTGTTTTGGCAGTCACGGCACAAGCCGCCGTGTTCACGGGTCACCGGTCATTCATCATTGGTATTCCCCCACCGTGTTTCTAGCCCTGTCATCAACCCCCCGCGTCACTCGAGCGGCACAACATGGTACCTATCGTATCTCACATTTCCTGGCACAAAGACATATGACATTCTCTCCTCCAGTCGGCCCCAAAAATTATTATCCAGATCCTAATCACGGGGACCCAAATATTCGGGAAGGCGCTGCTGGAGGCCGGACGACAGGCTGCGAAAAGTGTGTCTTCATAATGATATGGCTGCGGCTGGACCACCCTCTTATGAGTCCGTGTAGATGCAAAGCACCGCCCACATGGCGCAATTGGCTCTGACGTCGCGGGGGTTGGGAACGCGACGACAGGCTCTGTGACGGACAAGCTGACGCGCGAGCATCGGATAACGCTGGACGAAGCGCATCTTATTCTCAATACGAAGCGTGGAGACGGCATGGAGCAGATCCTGCAGGTACGTCCGTTTTGAATTGGGAGGATGATCGATTCCCAAAAAAATTTAACTCGACTGTACTTGTCCCTGCACACGGCGGTTAGAGCTATGAGCACCTGTTCAAGGCAAATTCGCCGCCAGAAGTGCCTCCAAAGGCTACGCCTGGTGCACGGGGTGCGCCAGCGTCTCGGCACTCGCATTACTTGCAGTCAAAGGTGGTGCGGGCGCGCGAGCGGATCGAGGCAGAAGCGGAGATTGCAGCCGCCGAGGAGCCACCAAGTAGACCACCTCGGACATCTGAGCCGACCGCGGGCGCGAGTTGACAGCTGACGAGTCTCTGAGTCCCCGTGATGCGTATAGTAGATTTACAGTAATGAGGTCTTGGTGCCATCATCATCCCAGTTATTATTCCCCCTCTCATCCAATTGTTGTCCCCCAATTTAATTTAGAAATTCAATCACGTGCATCGGGAAAAGGGTTGTGAACCAACCAAAAATAAAGAAAAATAAAATAAAGATTGGCAAGTCATCGGAGGTCTGGTGGAAAGGGAAAGGGAAACCGAAGCTGGTCGGGTCAAGTCGTGTCGAGTCAAAGACAACGACCAGGACTTTTCTTTGCCTCTCTCATCATTCGGGGACGACGCATCCTTGCGGCCGTCCCCCTTCACAACGGACTCGTACATTGATCATCACGATCATACATCAGCAGTACCGCTCTCCGACTCGATCCACCCGTTGTTCAAGTTCTTTCTTTCCTTCGCCTGTGGCACACTAGCCGTCATGCTGGCAACATCCACTACCACAACGATCCAACCTTCCCCTCGATCCTCCTTTTCTCTCTTCAACACCCGCATAGAGTTCAGGTCCATGTTCATCGCCACCCTTTTTCTTTTCCTCTTCCTATGCCTTGGTCAGTATTCACATTTTGCAAAGATAACTCTTTTCTTTTTCCTTTTCCGTTTTCGCCTTTCGACACCCTTGTGCCCACTACGGCTCACCTCGCCTGATGTGATGCTTGATCCCCTCCTTTATTGCCATTCTATTCTCATGTCTGCCTTATACGTCCTTACTCACCGTGTACACCTCTTTCTAGCTTACCTCACAAATCCATCAGAAACGTCTTTTCGCTCCTATCTCACCGAGCAATCTGTCCGCCATCACCTCTCCCGTCTCGACGATCCTGCGGACCCTGACCATGAAGACTCTGAAGGTTCAAAGACAAATTATCATCGCTCATCTTCACCCCAATCACCCTCAGGTTTCGGTTCACTCGAATCAGGCTCATCTGCTTTTCATTTTTCTAATCGTGCTGCCATTGCTCTTCGCACACCACGGCATACTTTTCACAGCTTCGGTCTTTTCACCATCGCTGCCGTCGTCCCTAATCTGAAGACCCATCTCACGCCTCGACAGTCGTCCTCGGTCGTCCCATCAGCTCGCAATACAACAGAGACATCAGATCACGATTTTTTCCCTTTCAAAGAGGTCTGGTTCGTTGGGGCTTTCGGTAGATGGTGGAGAGGTGGGGTTGTTGATTCCGCTTGGCCACCCCGCCCCAGTCCGCATTCCAAGGGTGATGAAGAAGGCTGGAGCTCGGGCATTCTGAACATTAAATCGTTGGACCAATTCGAAGATTTCAATGGTGAGCCCAATGATAGGATTGATTCAGTAGGACGTTTTTTTTCGCTCACCATGATTCCTTTGTTTCTCCCTTCGACGCGTTTTTACAAACAGGCCTCCCCTTTCCAACCACTACCCACAACCCTCGCACACCCCAGCGATCGGCACCCCCCAGACTACGCTCTCGTGATCGATCAACGTCTCGTCGTCACGGCAGCTCTACACCGCCCCCACTCCCAAAATCGGCCATCCTACCTCTCCACACACCCAAGCACAGTCAGTCCCTGACGGCTTCGCAACCCGCGGCCTCTCACCCACGGCCCCCACCTCAACACCTTTCTCCTTTGCCTCCCTCTGCCAATGGTGCGACCCCCAGTGGATCTTCACCCAATTTCGACTCTATTCCGGCGGTCGCGGAGCTCACCCAACAAATAAGCGAAACTCGTGCCCTCAATCACGAGTTACGTAATCAATTATCGGAGCACTCTACCGCAGCCAGTGCGGCAGATGCTGTTCTCAATGCGGAATTAAGTGATGTCCGTGAAGCGAAGCGTATTGAGGACGTTGCCCGCAGCGAGCTTAAGGTTCGCACAAAAACACTCGAGGATAGCAGACGAGCCGCTGAAGCGGGTAAGCGTGAGGCCGAACGTCGCCTTCGCGCCACCCAGAAAGCCAAGGTAGAAGCTGGAACACGTCTCGAGAAACTCGGCGAGGAGATCCGCGCGCTCGAGGCCCAGGTGCAGCAAGACGAGGTGGCGATCCGAGTGGCTGGCGAAGTAGCGGCCAAAGAGGAGCTCGAGATTCGTGCACAAGTCAAACGTCGCAAGCGAGAGGTCAAGGTCGCAGAAGAGGTTGTAACGGCGCTCAATGTCCGCGTGCGTGAACTAGAGGAGTCCATAGAACGCGAGCGCGTAGCATTGGTGGCTGCACGGGAGAATGTCGAGGCACTGCGGCGGGAGCAGGACAATCATAAGTACGACTTTATCCCCAGGCCACAGCTGGACACCTGGGAAGTGATCACCGCTACCGAGTTTGGCCTAGCGACCCTTGCATCCGAATCCAGGATGGATCACGAGGTCCTGGACCCGTTCCCAACACCCCTGGAAAAGCCTTCAGATCGGGATCGCGAGCGTGGTGGTTCAGGATCTGCGTCCACCCGGAGCTCGCCCCATCTTCGCGCCCTCACCACTACGACCCCCTACAATGTTGGATATGGCACACCTCCACAGACACAGTTGCATCCTATTGGAGCCCCCGAATCACTCATCCGCCTTACGAAAGGGTATTCGATCTTTGACGAAGACCTTGCATCACTTCCCAATCCCGTTCAGGGCTCGAAGTTTTCACCGTTTGGCGATTCCGATGTTGCAAATGGAAGATGTGCACCTCCCTTCATTCCAAATGGCACAATCCAGCCCCTTGATGGCATGCTTACGTCCACCGGGGAGGTCGGAGCGCTGGAGGAAATGCGTGCTAGGAGGGTTCAATCGGGCAACGAAACGATTTTTGATCGTGATTGGCACTGTCGTCTTTCGGTCCCAGAGTCTAACCCTACTACCGCTTCAGATTCACACGGTCACATTTTCCCCCGCATCGATGATGATCACATCGAAGCATTTGAGCCGTTTGGAATGTCTCCACCAACTCGCCATCGAATGACTTCAGATCCGATGAATGTGCCCCATGTTTGGTCGCCACGCGCCAACTCAGATCCCGTCTCGACGCCAATTTCGGTCGTACCCCCACAAGAGGTACGGACTCGGTGGTGGCAGGTTCTTGACAAGGAAAGACGCTCGACCGTCGATGGCACTGAAACGCGCAGGGGGCTCAATCCCGGTGCCAAGGTCTTCAGTTTCTCGCCAAGGCCCTTCCTGGGAGCCTCAACGTCCGGCTTTCCGATCTCAGGACCCGCAAGTAGCAGCGGCACCAGCAATGGTGGCGATGGTGCCAACGGCAATGGAACGACCACGACCCCAGCGCCCGGCAGCAACACACCCGGGTCTATCTCGGGGCTCGCTATGCGCGCTTTCGCACCGTCACCAGCGGAACGCGAGGCGCTGCACCGTGCTCTAGGCGGACCGAAGAATACTAGCCTCGAGCGACTGCCCAGTCTGAGCGAAGTTGGCAACCTGCCTACTTCTCCTGTGCTCTCCCATGTGCCGGCTCAATCCGCCGCGCCAGACAACTCGCTCGGTCTACCTTGGTTCGATGTCAGCCCCGTCTCGGGGCCGGGACGGAACTGGCTGCGCGAACCGGGTGTTTTAACTCCGCAACCAGGTAAAATCAAGTTCAGCCCATGGGGTGACGGGGACGGTGACGGGTTAGAAGCAGACAAGTGAACCTCGTTCGCACGTGTGTAGAATTCTGTATTCGATATCTTGTGCTTTTGCCAACGGAGAGCGGGCGTGCGGGTATCGCCTCGCATGGAGAAAGGGGCGGGGGAGAGGGGGAGATATAATTAATATTGATCGATTGCTGGTTTATATACGCGATTGAAATGAATGGGTCTTTTGGGCGTCATTACCCTTTCAAAGCACAAAGCACATTCATTCATCGATCCAGTCTTTGTCCATCAGCCCTGCTGATGCACTGTGGCGGTGGATCGTAGGGGTTCTTTATGAGGTCGGATTGCAACCGGACGGAAAACATGTGGGTTCCTCGCTCCCCAACGGAACGGACGCGCCCCGATGACCAAGGAAAGGGAACCGTCACAGTATGGCACTGTACAACAAGAGAAAGACTCGACCAGGCCACGCACATTAACGAACAAAGAATCATCCTAAAAGATCGGAAACTCGGAAACCTTTCCAGGTCCTGGCTAGACCTGCGAGAGCGAGGCCAGATATGTTTTGGGTCCAGACAACATAGAGCTATTTACTGCCAGGCTACAGTATAGCTACGGCGGCCGATTGTTATTTCGTCTTACTTTCGAGAAGCGTACCAACCCACAGGTTCAGGCCGCGACACGAAATAATACGTGTCTTTTGGTCGTTGGGGCGGAATCTATGCGGGACGCGGGGGTGATGGATAGATGCTGGGTCACACACTGGCATACACCGCACTCGGGTACTAGTGCACGTCGTACGGACCGTCCCAGCATGTTTTGGGTTGGTTAGTGTTGACGTTATTCATTAATGGTAACTCGAAGACTGCGATCTCCTCAAGCGTCAGCCAAGCGCAGTAGCTGCGAGGCTGATCGGCACAATGCCGACCCTCCTGGCACCACGTGTCTTATTATCATCATATCGATCATATCTATATCTCGGATCTGATAACCCAATGCCAAGTGAGTCTCAAATCTCGCGTTGCGCTTCTCAAGTGCTTGTGTTCATAGAACAGCGATACAGATAACACAGCGTTGTTCTATCCTGTACTTGTATCATCGCAATTAAACCTCTTTTTTTTGGAGTTACAGTTTTAATGATATTAAGCGAGCCGAAGGCTATTCCGGATTAGGCGTCCTTAGTACTAAGTGCTTGTGCCCTACGAGTGGTGAGTGTTAGTGGCCGTATAATGTAGTAATAGTAATGGAGGTACTCCTTGCAGTGCAAGTAGATCGCCGTCAGTCATCATTGCGACCCTAGCCTGCCCCTGCTTGCACACAGGTACCGAGTACACCAGGTGCGAGTGCGCGAACCGTGAGCCTGAGCTATTACCGTTATATCGAAGCCCATGGCGAAAATTTGAAGAAATATTGCTATTAACGCAGTGCCCTTTGATACGATGGCTGGTGAATGACATCTTGTCGTCGGACGCATAAGGTTAGATTCTTGATCTCTGGAGCCAACATTTATGCGTGTATAGGCCATGTTATACTATTCGTACTTTTCGTTCGGGGGTACGTGCATCGTTGTGCCTGGACGGATTGGTCCTAGGGTTCCTCTTAATCCTTGCGACTTCATCCCGAATGTGAGACGCAAACACGAGCTCGTCGTGAAGGACAAATGTCAGTAGTGGATTGGGGAAGGAGTCGCAATACGATTTGACGGAGGTGACGCTGCGGACGTCGTTGAACCGTTTGCTATCAAGGGGGTCAAACGTCGAGTAGTCGCCGCTTCGAAGAGCTGCGTGATCAGCTTGGACCGAGCATTAGAATAAAGGGCGGGATATATGCTGATCATAGAGCTTGAGAGTATGATACGTCGACCCAGAGAAGGGCGCGTCTAGTAGGGAAGGACGGTGCGTGCGGTGTCTTGGTACGGGGGCCCTGGAATCTGAATGGCGCTCCTTTTTCCAAAATTGGGGGACATCTCTTTATGACTTTACATAAAAAGGCGGTAGCAGTGATGGCGACAAAGATATCGTTCTTTAAAAATGGTCATTGTCGTAGGTCTCAGGACCAGTGAATCATGACGTACGAGCACTAGAATGCCACTTGACTCATCCTGCTGGGCTGCAGCGACACTTTTGTCATACCCATTGACGGCACCTGAATGTAGGGATCGTATGCTTCTAGCATTATCTATCATGGGCCGTGGGCATTCAGATTGATGTCATGTGGCCAAGGTTCGATGTCATCTATTTCAGAACGTACGTCCAATGTGGGCAAAGTCTGAGATATGGTTCTCTCAGAGAAGTGGATAGAATCCACTTCTGAGAATTCTATCCGCTTTAAGTATCACAGTCACAGAAAGTGATGTCGGTAATGCCAGTCATTTTTAGTTGGTAAGATTAGGGGCGTGCCAAGTAGCCAAGGTAGGGAGGGAAGCACATGGCCAAAGAGGGAAGGGCACAACAAGACTAAAGGCGATGGAGCGAGCATGTCTTGGAAGATACAAGATGCGGACAGGTGGTGAGGGAAAAGGTAACCCAGAAGAGCGGCACGGTTAGTCTGTGGGGAGATGAGATGACGCTGTTAGAAAAAAGGAACGCTAGGCTATACACAGCGTCAGCTGCAGTGAAAGCGAACAGAAAGTTAACACTACTGACCCCAGGCTGTGGGTATAAGAGACTGAGGTTTGGGGGCCAGAGAGTATCGTACTTAAGTGCGGTAACTGGACGCGCCTACGGTGTATGAAGATCACGAAAAGTCCAGAAGGGATCCGGACAGGAATGCCTTCGTATACATATGATTTTTTTACCTATCGGAGTTGCAAGGCCTTTTGGGCTTGTAGCGCTATCCCCGAAACAATCCTTTCGGCCCAACTCCTGACAAGATTCAACGCAGTGCGAGGCTGAACAGCACCACCGCTAGCAGCATGAACAGTAAAACAGGTGAGAAGCCGGACGGCGAGAGCAGGAGATAGCGAGCAAACTTGAGTTTGTTAGCCTGAGTCGTTGTACACCCGGACCAGTTGTCCCCGCTCACACACACCTCCTGGACTCGGCTTGACTCGTAGAGCTGCTTGTGGAATGTCTTGTTGCTTAGAGCTACACATTGCTGAAGTTGTGATGATTGGTGAAGCATTGCACGCTAAGGGTCGGCAAATTGTACGATTTTCCAACTCTGTTGGGTTGCGGCATGTCCGAGTCGCACGGTGTTGAGTACATTTACTCGCGCGGAGGAAATCGCTGAAGTCGTTACTGGTGCGCCCAGTCCGAGCAAGTCCTCGATAATAATGCCATGTCGAGTATATGCCACGCTGAGAATTGAAAGCCTTGCTGCGGCAGAGAACAAGGCTCCGAAGCTTTGTCCCCGGGGCTAGTGATGGACGTGGTTCCCCAGGCCGGGTGGACTCGAGCTCCAACGCAGTCAGTACAGGCGCCAGTGTGGCGTGCGTTTCAAAGGCTTTGATGGTGGCTTCAGCTTGTTCACACGAGGTGACGTAAAATGAGCAGTCCTTCCAACCAACTGGACAGTGCTGGACGTTGCGTGAGAAGTGTTAGCTGAAGCTCGTCACTAGCCGTTCCGGATATGGGCTCAGAGTCGGAGTCTCAGACGGATCTGCCCTTTATTCTGTACTCGGTGCCCACCTCCCCCCCCCTTCGACCTCTCAGCGTCTTTTCGACATAAAGGGGTTATGTCCATAACCACAACAACTTGAAGGTATACGAGTTTCGGGCTATGGAGCGTGCCGAGGACTACGAGTCCGAGTTTGTCGTCTCGTAATGTGGTACGCCCTGCAAAATCAATACAGATACAAATCAGATTTCCTTGCGACGGCTCGGATCTATAGATACCCTTATGGGGTGCAGGGCCCTGTACACAGATCTGGGACAGGAGAGCGGCGACACTGAACCTGTACATGTATCACCAGCCATCATTTCGAGTCAGAACAAAAAAAAGGGTAGAAGGCGACGGAGGAGCCACGATCCGAGCGCAAGCTCATCATGCCCATACCACTCCAGTCCGGAGTGACACGGTAGGAGCCCCCGGGACTCGGTACTGACTGGTAAGTACTGTAAGAGTCATAATGGAACGTTGCACTGGGGTACGCGGTCCGAGTTAGCGGCTTGCGCCAATCCGTTTGCACAGCAAGTCGGCGAGCCGTGGGCTAGTACCACTATGCGTTAGGGCCAGCGATCTACTGTACTGTATCAGTGTGTCTAGTTTAGTGGAGGGGGATCAAAACCTACCTTTATTTTAATTTTTGAAGTCCAGCGCCTCCCGCCAAAAAAAAAAAAAAAGGCTGATAGTTTAGTACAGGAAATGCACTGCCCTTTTGACACTGATGACACTGCGCCGTCAAACAAAGGTTTATACGTGTATAGACCACGTCATACTATTAGTTCTCTTCCGGGGGTACGTGCTGACAGGCTGGTCCTAGGGTTTGTCGTAGTCCTTGTAGCCACCTCCGAAACGATACGCGTTGTTTATTCTAAGCGTACGTAGATCCAATAAATAAAAATCCGACAGTATACATAATCCAAGCGAGTCAACAGATACAACGCGACTGACTATATCACCGTTGGGAGAGGGGGAGGGGGAAAAAGAGCGAGGGTAACGCGTAGGAAAGGTTGGGGGCCGGTTCGCACATGGAGTGGTACCAAGTGGGTGGCCATCCTCGGGATATATTCGCGTAGAGGGCGATAGGGGTTAACCATTAACCAAGAAAGGCCGTGAACACCGTCTCGTCATGAAGAATCCAAGAGCTGAGAGCTGAGAGGAAGATAGGTATATAGGTGAGAGAGGAATGTCGTAACGCGGCTATTGAAACACAAAAGGTGGATAGGGGTCAACAACATGTGGATAAGATAGAATATCCAAAAACAAAAACAAAAAAGGGAAAAGAAATCGAAGAACGGACAATGTTGCGTTGCGGGTGATTAGTGCAACGTGGATAATGGTGGGAAAATCGTGGGTGCGTTTTCGACGAGCCATTCGATGGTCAGCGCCTTGCCGGCCATGTCGCTGAATTCGGCTCCAGGATTGAGGGAGCGCATCAGCGTAGCTGCAGACGGGCGTGTGAGTTATTAAAGGCAATATATACGCGGACCGGGGGGGTTGGCAAAAAATAGGGGACACGTACGTCCAAAGACGACGCCAAGGTTGCGCGCCGTCATCAGATTCGTGTCGTGGTGCTCTTGAATACTACGAGTGAAGATCACACGTTAGCGAAGGCTTGCCAAAAATATATATTGTATGGTGGGTCGGAGCAACGAACCGGTGAAGGTGAAACATGAGGGCACGAAGGGTATAATAATGCTCCGTTGGAAGCTGCTTGACTAAGTCGGCGTATTTGGCGGATTTGTGGATGGGATCTCGAATGCTAGAGGCAAACATGAACTCGTCGTGAAGGACAAACGTCAGTAGAGGATTGGGAAGGGTGCGGAAATACGATTTGAGGACGGAGGTGATGCTAGAGACGTCGTTGAACCGTTCGCTATCGAGGAGGTCAAACGTCGAGTAGTCGCCTCGTTCGAAGAGCTGCGTGATCAACTTGGACTGGGAATTGCCCCCGTTCTTTCGATAAATACCCTCGTGGTCCAGCGCTATACGGAACCAGTTCCAATGTCTGCTGTTGGCTAATCCGCTAGAATGGGACTCACCACTAGTTTCCACGGCTGAGATACACGTTTCGACGATGAGGGGCACCATCTTATCATTAGGCCTGGCGTCTGCGCGTACTTGCTCCGTGAGCTCACGACCAAACATCACCGGTCCTGGAGGAAGTTCATTCAGGTCGGGTATGGCTGATTCGAGATGACGGCAGACGTACGCAAAACACCCGGTGTAGACCCCTCGTCTCGGCGGGAGCTATGTAGTGAACAGGTGGCAAGGACATTTTGTTGGCAGCGAAGATGTACGGAGAGATGGCATGCTAGAGAATACATATAAGCCTTGGGTGCGGCGCTTTGGAGAGTGAACGTAAATATGTACTTTGACAGCGGGCTTGCGAGCCCCAAAGCTTCTCGCCGCAGTGATCGCACTTTGACAAGCGCAACACGTTAACCTGCTGGAACGTGTGCTTGGACCTTGGCTTCTCATTAGGACTGTCCTGACCGGGCGACGCAGAAGGCTCCTTATTATTCCCGCGCCACTTGAATACGCCTGTCGTGGGCTTTTGTTGGGCTTTCGCGTACTTGCCCAAGTCGGCACTCTCATCGGAAGATGCCCCAAACGAAGTATTCACAGCGTGGGAAGGTTGTAAAGGTAACGGTGGGTGCTGTTTCTCTTGCGCCGGGGTTGGATATTCAGACGACGCGGCCTCTATGCGGCGTAAATAATAAGCATTGAGGTGTGCGAGTTCTTCGTTGCGTGCATTGAGCATCGTCGTCTCCTCAAGGTGGATCTCTCGTACGGATTGAAGCTCGGCGATCTCGTGTAATAGTAACTCGCGCTCGTCCGCGAGTGACATCAGTTCACCCTTGTACTGAGCCCTGAGATGGTCCAAATGGGTTGAGAGTGCCCGGCTAAGGTTAGAGCCGTCTCTATCGGTAGCGGGCCCGGAACTTCCCGCACTTCTGCGTCAGCTAGCTGTTCGCGTTACACGAGCCAATGAGACTCACCTCCTAGACGATGCGATTTCCTCCATCTCGAGGAGTGCCATGTCACGTTCGACCTTGAGTTTCGCCAGGTCCTTTTCGAGAGCGCTAAGGCTTTCCTTATGATCGAACGCCAACTGTCTGTGTAGCTCATCTCTGCGACCCTGGCCCGACAACGCCGTGATTCTGGCCGCTTGCCCCGAGAGCAATATGCGCAAACGGGTCACCTCGGCCTCTGCTTCGCGACGAGCATTCAGCTCCGCGTCATACTCGCCATACGCTACAGTTAATCCATTCATGCTTTGCTGGCTGGCGGTCTGTCACAGAACGACCGGTATGACCAGTCAACCAATGTTAGGGTACCTCAAAGAGACGGTGCGCACCTTGTTGTGGTCCGGCCGTCCCCTCATCATGGCATTCTCATCTCGCCTTTGCTCGATCATCATGACAACAGTCTGTACGAATTCCTGATCAAGCGCTATCTGTGTCACGCCCCGTCGCACTGCGTCCTGCAAAGCGTCCTGGAGCCGCTTGGTCACCGTGTACGAAGGGTCAAGCCTCGCCGAGCGGGTGACAGAGGAGTCTGGCGCTGTGACCGTGAAATGCGGACTGGGTTCCGTCAAATTTGCATCGGTATGGTAGACGGTGGCATTAGAGTCCAGACGCGCACGCTGGTAACCGTTGACTCGTGAGTCGTGAGACAAAGCATTGGGCAGATCCGGCACTATGTGACCGTCACCGTGACCTTGGCTGCCAATGGCCGAGATGATCGACACCGATGAAGGGATATATGGTATGGACGAGCGCCTCCCTCCATTTTGTGCGTTACTACCACTTGAGTTTGAAAAAGTCGCACTCTGACCGGCACCAGAATGAGCTTCTGCACCCCGGCTCATCTTCATGAGCTCTTCGATGATGTGCAACGACGAGCGGTTGCGCGGGTCGACTTCCGACAGTAGCTCTTGGAACCCGTTCCCACTGACGGAGAAACGGATTGGCGGGTGCGCGGGCGCGATGAACGTTGAGCGTGACACGCGTTCGACAGGCGAAGACTCGTCCTCGGAGTCTGCGTCTCCCGCGCTGCTGAGGAAAGATCTTTCCCCTGGCTCTTCTTTCGGAGTCGGCTGTTTCGTGTCGAGTTCGAGCTGCACCGGTCGCCGGCGTGATTTTCCCTCTTTGTCTTTTGAAGGTAGCGATGGCGTCCGGGACCGATGCTTTGTGTTGGGCTCGCGCTCCCCGTCTGACGTATCTGTCCCACTCTCGATTCCGCGCGGAACGTCGACCTTGTGTGAAGGCGAAGCCGCTTTATGCGCGGGAGACTTTGGTCTGCCATTTCCCTGGCCATAGCTCACCCGCGATTTCTCGACGTCGATACTGAGGGAGGAGCCCGGCTTTGATCTGTCTCTGTCATCGGATGTCGATCTTCTGGATGTACTACTCCTGATAGAGGACATGGTTGGAGGCCGTCGAATGATGTGTTCAGAGTCCTGACTTGATGCCGCCAAACTGTGCGTGCGAGGTGGAAGGTGTTCAAGGGTCATGTTGTGACGTGGAGGTGGGACCATGGGCTCATTACTGGTAGTGGGTTTGGACGAGGATTCCGTTCGGCTTCGCGACCGACGGAGCACGGAACCCCCGACAGCAGGGGCCGAAGCAGGTGTTTCCATGTGCCCTTTTCTGGACGGTCGCCGGGAAGGCCCGTCCGGCGCTTGCTCTCTCGGAGGCATGCGCTGGGTGTCTCCAGGGCTGGATACGGTCTGACGGATGTCTGGTGCTAGAGGCAGAAAGGATAAAGGCGACTGTGGCGCGGAAATCGATTTGTTGTTCATTTCTGCTGCTACGGCCTCATAGTTGAAGGTGGCCCCGGGGTTGATGGAATTCCGTTTGCCAGCACGGTTGGGCTGTCGGACGGGGAGGCTCAAATTAGGTTGAGGAGCACCGTCCTTGAACAAGATGTTGAGCGGACGCGTGCCATCGTCGTAACTCTTGCGCCGCTCTAAAGATGTTAGGGCATCGGGCGTTAGAAAAGGCGTCGCGCTTCCACTCTCGCTAGAAGGGTCATGGTGAAAATATGACAAAGCGACCTGAGGGCCAGCCTCGGGGACGTCTGATGGCACAACGATGGCAGGTGAGGTGGGACCCGAGGTATACACCCGGGGAGCACTAGAGTCAGCCTGAGGAGAAATAGCAGGCGGCGATGTGGGTGAAGGTAGGGTATTCCGGGAGGTCCGTGCATTTCGTCGCTCGTCACCGTCAGGGTGAGCTGACTGTCGTCCACCTTGTGGGGTCTGAGGTTGCGATCTATAGCTGTCCCCGTTTTCGGGGGCCGTCGATGGCCTTGGCAGAGACGGCACAGACTGCGCCGGCGAGGTAGAAGATACCGAATGAGAATTCGGCGTGGAATCAGGAGTAAGAAGACCTGTAGGCGAGTTCTGGGGTAATCACGGTGAGCGGACGGAACATTTGATGCGCAGTAAGATGGAGCAACACACCGCCGGCGGTCCCGACTGCCGCTGGGCCGGATTACCCTGAGACTTTGAAGAGCTGCCAGCGGGGGCAGTGTTTTCGCGGTCTTTCTGTTTCTGCGCGTGGCGCTTGCTGCGGGCGACGCGCTGATGGTGACACTTCATACAGTAAATGCCATGACTGGTCTTGGCAAACATGAGTTCGTCGATACGATTGTGACAAGAGCGACATTTGAAGCAGTGGGCATGGTACGAGTCGTCACCGGTCATGATAGCTTCGTCAAGTATGGGCTGGTGACAGACGCTGCAGCTGTATGAACAGTTGGAGCAGACGGGCTGACCATCCGAGAGGAGGAGGAGATTGGTGTCAGCGGTGACCCTGTCGCGACACTTTGCGCATTTGAAGCAGTCTACGTGGAAGAAGGATTGTCTTTGGTAACCAAGGATTTTCGATTAAGAACTGGGAGGTGAGGCAAAAGAAGATGAAAGAAGCCCACCCGAACGCGATAACCACGCCACCGTTCTCATCCATGACCGTCAGGTGACATCCGGGACATATCTTGTTTTCGCCTGGTGAAACTGACTCGGGGAGCAGGGAACCCGAAGTCGTCGGGGAATGAGTGTACGGCAAGGATTGCGAGATATCATGAGACGAGGGGGAGATAGCAGCCAGCATCTGAAGCGAAGAGGGGGAAGAGGCAGAGCTGGGGAGCGATAATGGTGTTCGCCAGAGGATCTAAAGGTGTTGTAGGGATGGGTAACGATGGAGAACGAAAAAGCGAGCAAAACTGCTGGGACTGACCAGCAGGTAGAAGAGGAATAAGCGGGAATTGAGAGCGCGGCGCTGGTTATTGAGTGTGCCTCGGCTAAGCGTTGACGACTGAGAAGATCAGACGAGTTGCTGCCGACGAGAGTGCGAGCTCGACCTCAAAGTCCCGTGACAGCGTGTTGGCATCTCGTCGTCGCTCACCCTCGGATTACCATCGGAGCGGTTGGTACCCTACTACTTGCACTACCAGTAACACCATCCCGCTCTAGGTCCCTCATCCCTACATTTGGGGCACCTTTCCCAAATTAAGCCATCCGGTCCCCTGGTTGTATGGACAAGTGAACAAAAAATTTAAGCCAAGAACGCGCTCAATAAACGCTTACGGGGTAAACGTACAGTGAACCCGTGACCTTCCTTCTCAAATATGGCGCTGATCACCTTCACTGGCTACCCCTCCTCAGGAAAGACACGGAGAGCGATTCAGCTCAAGGACCATCTAGTCCGCCGTCTAGCTGATCCAGCATACACTGGTCCAAGTCTCAAGGTCATCGTTCTATCGGATGATTTCGTCAACGTTGATCGTTCCTCCTATGATGGTGCCGTACCTATTTCCCATTTACCCCCTTTTGCATTGATTCGAATCGATGCCACAGACAGTCGTTCAGAAAAACCTGCACGCGCTACGCTCTTTGCGGCGATACAACGACAAATGGGTCAAGACACCATTCTCATCGTGGACGCCCTAAACTATATCAAAGGATTCCGCTACCAACTCTACTGCGCTGCCCGGGAGTTCAAGCTCCGGGTCTGCACCGTCAGTTTCCGTGTTATCCCGATTAGGTGCTCCGATGATTGACGCCAGGCAAGTAGGTTTACGTCGTCGCTACTCCCGAACTATGCAAGCGATGGAACAGTGAGCGTGGGGATGGCCTAGGCTATAGCGCTGACACGTGGGTCCTAGTTTTATCTCAATTGCGGGAATGTATAGACTAAGAGACGTCGTAATTGTTTGGGACCTAGGCTCGACAACCTGATCGCCCGGTACGAGGAGCCATCATCAATGGTTCGCTGGGACTCGCCCCTCTTCACCGTCCCCTGGTCCGAACCTGATGTTCCCATTGAAATGATATGGAAAGCCATCACGGAGGGTAACGTAAAGCCTCCTAACGTTGGCACCCAGGCCGTGGGTGATCTACCATGCCGCTTTTTGTTTTCGAACCTTACACGCTCCACCTAGGTGCCCAAGGCACCTTCTGATGCGCTCCATACATTGGAACAGGTTTCGACCTCACTTGTTCGTGCTGTTATGGAAGAGCAGGGGGCATCCGGTGTTTCGGGTGGGCGTGTTACGCTTAACCTATCCGAGACTCTTAAGCCACGAGTGACGCTGCCAGCGCGGAGCTTGACCTTGTCAGAGCTGCAACGAATGAAGCGACAATTTGTGACGGTGCAAAAGAAAGCGATCACGCTGGGGACGGTCGAGAGAGGAATGGTTGATTGGAGTGAGGAAGGCGTAGCACAGAAATTTGTAGATTACCTCGAGGAGAATTTGTTGTAAGTTAGCTGTAATCGATCATCTCGTTCATCTTCGCATCGGAACCAAAATGGAACCGAATCTATTCGCTCCGCCCGTCCCGGCCCAAGCCCACACAACCACAACTTGTCTTGTTGTCGTCTTGTCTCATCCCATCTCCTCTCCCCTCGCGTCCCTCAACTCCTCCCATCCTCTCCATATTTCCCTTTTATGCCGCTCCCCGTTGCCGTCAATGGCACCATCGCGCTCCAAGGTCCTACTCGCCAGGGGGATCCTCCCCAGCCCTTGACGAAGCGAGCCATGATCATTCGTATGTCCGAAGAGACCCTTGAGGCCCTCGCCGCCTATCCCGCGCATCCCCCCCTCCAATTCGAGTTTGGGGATACTCCTGTACGCACGCACCCACACAACACCCTCTTATTTATTTCTTGTTCCAACTCATGCTCCCGCTTCTTAGGGTATCCATATCGAGTCCACCTTCTTCCCAATGCGAGGCGTCCAAGAATCCACACCCCACGAACTTTACCTTCGTTCTGTGCTAGCTTCGAAGATCAATGCCCCTCTTAAGCTTTATGCCGATATAGCCGGCAAATTCACTGTCGAGCGTGAACTCAACGGGAAGACTCAATCAAAAGTTCAGCAATCGACCGCCGACGCCCAAAAAACAAAGTCTGAACGTCGTATCGTCGTCCTCGATAACCCCCCAACCCTCACAGCTTCCTCCACAAAGTCCAAGTCCTCCGCTCCTCCCAAGAAACGCAAACCCGCCGTGTCCGCACCGATAGCAGCCACTGTCAAACGAGTACCCCATGTCGTCCGGGTCAAGAATGAGGGCTCATCCGCTGCACGCGGGCAATCCCCCCCGCATTCACTCCCCTCGTCTCAATCTAGTCCTGTCCCTCCAGCGATGCGCACTCAGATGATTCATCTTCTTGCTAAGGGTCCTCGTACAAAAGAGGATGTACTATCACAAGTAGGCGGCCCTGACGCCTCTGAAACCTTGCGTGTGCAATTGAATGAACTTCTCGTGACGGTTCGTATGTTCTCTGACTATCTTTCCATTTCTCTCCAACTTGGAGTTTGATCCCCAGATTGCGGAGAGGGAAAGACCAACGTCTAGGACGGCGGTTCCCGGCCAAGCTTCCCTGTATGTCCTACTTCCCGAATCCTGGAAGGACGTGCGACCATACGATTTTCCGGGCCTATCTGATGACGAGCGCCGCAAAATGTGGCGCAAGGCGCGACAATGTCTCCACGACATGGGAATTCCCGAAAGCGACGCCGCCTGGGATCATGTCCGCACCCTACCCGGTTCGACCATAATTAACTCATCAAAGGTAGGGCCAGGGCCCAAGCGCTCCACCGGACCCGTCCCCGCAGAGCGAAAGAAGAATACGGGAAATACGTCCAAGGCCCCTATAGAGGCAAAGGACGAGGGGGTCCGACCCTCACACACGACGAATGTGCGTGAAGAGGTGATACAGGCACCACGACCAACAAAGACCGCCCCCAGGCGCGAGGAGGACGACCCTTCCCCACGCCGCCTTCCTGGAACGTCCGGCCCGAAAAGTACGCGGGAACTTGCACCACCACCATCACAATCACAGGCGCAAGGTCCGTCAAAGAAGGTTGGTCTCACTGATCCACGCACAAAGCACGGTGACTCTTCAAAACCCAACGGACGCCCCAGCTTTCCCACGGGTATCCAGCCATCATCTTCTCAGCAGCGAGGTCTGGAAAGAGAGAAGCCCCCACGTGCCACGAAAAAACAAAGAGATGACGGGAGCGACTTGGATCGCGAAAAAGTAAAACGCACACCCGCGCCCAAGGTGAACAGGCCTAAAGATGAGGCGAGTGACTTGGAGGGCTTACGGGACTGGGACGCTCGCGGCAAGGCGAACCCGAAGAGGAAGAAACTGCGAGAAGACCGTGACGAAAAGGATGGAACTAACGGCACCGGAAACGCTGTCAAGCGAAGAAAAGTTGCTGACGACGACGCGCCTTATAAGCCGGGCGCGGGTAGCGGCAGAACAAAGGTGCGCGAACGAGACAGGGACAAGGAATCAGAACGCGGGCAGGATAAGGCCAGAAGTCGGGATCCCCCGCCTGTGGCGAAGCGGCCGCGTGATAGTGACAGGGGCAGTCCCGACACTTCACTTGTACCACGGAAGTCCACCGTCCGGGAGCGTGAGCGACAGCGCGAACGCGAACGCGAGACAGATCGGAGTGTGTCTCCTCCCAGACGAGTCAAACGGGAACCGTCGATGTCACCGGCTCTTCACAACACTCATCTACGCGAATGTTCGCCGTTATCCCGCGGGTCGACTAAGCGTACAGACTCTCCGCCACGGGAACCGGTTAAGCGAGAAGGCTCGCCTCGACCCAGGTTGCATTCTAGGCGTGGTGATTCGCCAGTTGCGCCGCGGACATCTAAGCGGCCACCCTCACCCCCCAATTCCCAGGCCCGCGCACGGGGCCGTGATCGTGAGTCATCCGCGAATGGGGTGTCGGCTACGCGACGGCGGCGTAGCCCTATTTACACGTCGTCAGAGGACGAGCACTCTAGTGCACCCCCCGCGCGTCGCAACGCGCCGTCCCCGGTCACGAGCAGCTCTTCGTCGCGAGAACCTCCGCGCGCTCAAGGTTACGCGTCGCGCCCGTCGTTGCCACCCACGGCGCCATACCCGACGGACCGCGAAGCGCTCCAGAAACGCTATCGCAGTGGATACCGGAGCTATTTCACGGTGTACTCCAGGTTGCTAGAGGAGCGCGAAAAGATCGAGGACGCGCTTAACGACGCCGGTCGCGAGGGCAGCGTGTGCAGCGATCGGGACATCGAGATGATGGACGAAGAGGGTTTGCGAGAGCTGGCGTCTCAGTATGCCGCTTGGACGAGGGAGCTCGAAGGGATCAGGAACGCTTATTCTACGGAGGCGGATGATCGGATGGATATTGCGACGTGAGAGGATATTTGGATTTTTTGATGATGATGAGATCACCCCCACGAACTTTTGGACGATTATTTACTTTTTACGAGAAGATACAGGAACTGTAGTTCGATTCCACGGTATCTGATACTGCAGCACAGCTGGACTGAGCCGGGCCAGTGCTGCGTCACTATCCTTGATGAGGCACAAGGCACGCCAACTAAAAATAAAGCCAGGTATGGCCGCAACGGACACGGGCTGAGATATCCAAAGTCAATATGTGCAATAAATCGGGCTCTAGTGGCCCATGTTGTATGGCCGAAATCCGCCGTGGCCAAGGATTCCGAAAACACCCCTATGCGCAGGATCGCACACCACGAACGACCTTTGCAACTGAAATGGCCGATACAACCTACGATCTCTGGTTCCTCATCGAAGGAAACAACAGCCTTTGTTGGATGTCCAATCTGCCACAATGGTGGTAATAGAGAGGCAATACCCACATTATACCCCAAGGCTAGGTAGCTCAATGGAAGAGCACCTGGTAAATATCCAGTAGGCCTGGGTTCAACTCCCAGTCTGACCAGAATTCTATAGTGCTGCTTAAGACCCTTCCCAGATCACTGTCCCATCAACCCTATACATTGATGGATTGAAAAAAGGGATCTTTGACTACTTTCGGAAACCCGACTTTGTAGCCTCCCAACTCATTCTCAAGAAGGTGCGCGCTACTATGTCATGAGCTACGTATAGACACTGATAGCTACTAACCCTACTACCTTCTGGATTCGTAGGATAATGCGGATCTCGATGCCCACAGAAAGGACATCCTCGAACGCACTTACCAACCTGAAACCGACAAGGTGATCGCATGCTCCTGGCATCGGGTTTGTGACGAATGGCCAGATCAACCCGCGATGGGTCAACTCCACATCTTCGTTTGCACCCCCATAGTTGCGGATACCATCGACTGGTCAGGTCTGTAACTGTCCAAATGCTTCCTTCCTCGATCTAACACCCTATTCTTCAGAGGACTGGCATGTTACTCGTACATCCAAGAATCTCGACCGCTACGTTTCTTTTGTGGCCCCCAGCCGTGGCTCCTTCGGCGAGCTCGCTCCCGTCCTCGCTGAGAATAACATTTTCCAGTCAAGGAACCTGCCAGACAATATCATTACGTTCCAATCTTTGTTGTCCAACACCCGCAAACTCAGCGACCCTGTTAGTATTATACCTTTCTTCACTTCCCTCCTCAGCGACTTAACCACTTCGTAGAGTAATACCGTTCTTCGATTTCACCTCGGTCAATCCTTTGAACAATACTTTTCTGATGTCTTCACCGATGCCACTGTTACACATCCGTGTTTGAATCTCCCATAACGGGAATCTATGCCGGGGAAGCGTACCAAGCCGCTCCCGAAATGCTTACCCACTTTCTTTTACTCGAATCCGCGTTCAATATCCGACAATGTCTCGGTAATACGATGTGATATTCCTTGTACGCCGCCATCCGACGTCATCTTCCGTCCTACGCATTAATATGTTTTGTCAGTGGCAGGCTCTGTTTCCTCTCATCGCCGAAGTTTTTGAAGATGCTCAGGCCATCAGATATAATTACCGTCCCAAAAGCGACTTCTCCTTCAGCCTCTGTGACATTCCTATTATAATCCTTGAAGTCTGCTCAGACAAACACGCTCAGAAATTATCTGAATCCGATCGTCCTCGACTTTTACTTCAAGCTGCCTGTCTGGTTCGCCTTTGGAACCATCTACTAGGCGGACGTGACATGGTCATCATGGCCGTCTACGTCGACAAGGACTTCGCCGTGTCACGCTACATCTTATTCCAGGACAATGACTCGAATTCCGCAAGAGTATGCCGTTCATTCATCGAATCTGTGCTTTATTCTCACCTGAGTGCAGGTTGAATATGTGGTCCAAGAGTTCGATCTTCGGATTCGTCTGCAAGCTTTCGAATTTCTCTTTCAATTCTACAATTTTGTATCTGGCTCCAAAACTAATGCTAGCCGACTCACACATGACCAGAATGGCAGGATGCTGGTAATGGGCATTACCAGAGGTCTCCAGTCATTTACCTCTAAAAGCACCAAACGCCCACGCCAAGGAGGTCCGGTTTTTGACCAGCCACATATTTCTCACGCTCTCGCTCAGAGAGGCTACCACATCCAGCTGGAGGAAGAAATAGAAGGGTGGACACCACTCGACCCGGTGCGTCACCTCTCAATCAAGCTCGATATCGTCGGCTACCGATGCGACGACTCCTACAGTTGAAGCCCACGATATGTCGAGCCGAGTCTAAACACGGCCTCGTCATGCTCAAGCTGCTCGACAAGGCTTCGGACGAATTACGCATTCTAGAGGCTCCAGCTCACGAGGGCAACCGCCTTCATACACGTAAACGGGGTGGCGCATCTTGATTTGAAACCTAGCAACCTTCTTGTCTCTTGTACGGCTGATCGACCACGCCTTGTCATGATTGACTTTGACGTCTCGGTCTTCGTCGACTCTCCCGATGCCCAAATCGAAGGGTTTGTCGGAACTGCGCCATGGGTTGCACCTGAGGTTGGAACTGAGCATGGCCCTCCCCAGAGCTATAGCCCGATTCGTGCCGATCTTTGGGCATGCGGACGGGTGTTGTTGTATATGGCTTCTCGATCCTGTATCCGAGATACGGCGCTCGCGCAGCTGGCCAGGGACTTATCATCAGACGATCCGCTTCGGCGACCTTTACTCCATGGACAGTCGGATTCCCTCATCAAAGCAGAGAAGCATTCAACTTCCAGCCACCCCGAGATGCCGCTACCAAAACGCACATGTATCGACTTGGACAGACCTGGATCAATGCAATAGGAAGACGATAGTGTGATTCACAGAACGTATTGCATATATCAAGACCTACCGACATTGTTCGGATGGAAACGAATGTGTACAATACGTGTCGTATCTTCTGTTCTGTTAGAGTGTGTCCGGCATCCAAATATAAAATATTGTTGGCTGAACTGTAACCCTAACCCATACTGGTTACTCAACCTTGCCTAGGTACGGGCACTCGGCTACGGGCTGGGAACAGCTTTTATGTCATGTTGAATTCTGTGCCAGTGCCAGAGACGAGACGTTGAACGAATGAGAACAATAATCGCTGTATCCCCCACATGATTTGAATTGAACAAGGCACCTCTTGTATTATACCGTACAAAAGGGAGCCAGACACTCTAGCCAGACCCGCTTCTCTCAGGCTCTGACCCCTTCCACATCCGCGCCTTTTCACATTTCGGACCTGTCCCTCTCTTTCTTTCCCTCTGTATATTTATCACACGTTGACCGTTGACGCCACCACCCACTAAGCTCCACGAGCACGAGTTTTGACCCACCCCACCCCACCCTCCTACATAAATACCCCAACCCTCGTAATCGTTCCTTCAATCAACGATATCCAAAAGCCAGTAGCAACAAAAAGCCAATTCCAGCAAATCAACCTTTTTTTTTGTTCATTGACCAAATCCAACCAACCAACCATGCGCACAATGTTCAACTCTGTCACGCGCATCTTCCGTCGTCGCTCCTTGTTTTCCCTTTCCGCTTCCGCGTCGTCGTCGACGACGGCTTCACCTTCGGCTTCGGCTCCACCGCGCAAGAGCAAGAGCCGACACGAGCTCGTCTCGGAAGCGCACGTCGCGTACATGCAAGAGCACCAGCAACGACAACAAGAACGACTGCTGCTGCAGTCGGGACAACAAGAGCGGTGGAGCCGCCGCCGCCCCCGGCGGCAGTCTTCTTGTTCTTCGATGGCGAGCAGCACATATTCCAGCGAAGACGACTTGTCGCTTTCCCCGTTCGAGAGTTTGTGCCTCGAGTTGCACTCGGTGGAAGACTCGATCCATCGCTCTCTCAGGGCACCCGCGTCGGCCTACGCCAGCGAACCGATCTACTTCCGCTAAAATACGAACCGCCACATTCCCACATTCGGCTACTCGCGCCACCTCGCCACCCGCTCCACAAACAAAATCACATCCTTGTGGTAGGCGTCGTCGTCATCATCATCATCAACACCGTGTTCCCATTCCCCTTTAGGTGTTTTTTTTTTTTGCATATCTTGGGGCAGGTTTGGACGTTTTTCAGAGGACGTTTTTTTGGACAATTGGCTGGGGTCCACGAAGTAAGGAAAGCCATGATGAACATTACGGAGGACAGTACGACAGGACAGATTACATTAGTCTAGTTTAGTTTAGTTTTTTTAGCTACCGTAGTAGTACACTCGAATCGATAGGACATTGCCATTGACCACGCTGTTTGTTTTGGGTGCCCCTCTTCCCTCTCTCGCGACAACGATATGAGCGGTGTTGTGTTGAATCACCCTCGCGTGTGATGCAAGCGCCCAAACTTACGTTGTAATGTAATTCTTTTATTATACAGATCACTCGGAAGACGTCAGGTTTTGACTTGGCGGGAAGAGTGTGGAACGTGCCTGGTGCCACTGGCCCCAGAGAGCATCATGATACGGCATCATCATTTGCAGCACAGGGATATCATACCAGTATCGGTCCTAGTCATGTTAATACTAACGAGAAATGGGCGTTCTATGAGCGCTGGTCAACACCTTTCGCTTGAACATGGGATGAGGGTCTGTATCACGGATTCACGGCAATGATGGTCTTAGCACTTTTATGTTATTTTTTCTTCTCGGTGTCTACGCTCGACGATTCGGAATCCCCATGGGACACGATAAGTGAGATAAGAATGTCCTGGCTCTGATGGGGTACATTCAGTTACGATCATCATGGCCATACGAATAGTCACGGCGGTAACCGGTTCTGTAGATGAAGGAGTCTGCCAGCCGTTTTCCCTCTGTCCTAAGATGAAAGACGCATTTAGCTTGTTATTCACGGTATGTTCTGCACCGGATTGATCGCAAGTTTCCCCTTTTCGAGATGATCCGAGTGGCGGCTTCAATTCTGAGACTGATCGGACTGGAGGGTTTCGTAGGTAAAGTCACACGTTCAATTGACTTCAAATCCTATATGGGGAACAGCCAAATTAACGATCAATGCAGTATAGACGCATGTGCAGAGCGTTTATGAAGTGTAGGTGCAAGAAGGGAGGGGAGGGTTAAGCCCTCAACGAAAGGAGTGACAATTTTTTTAAGGTACAGAGAATTTGTTGAAAGAGACGGCAACTTGATTTACACAGCCGCGGATGAAACGAAGAAGTACAAATTCTCGAGTACGAGGGTGATCCGTTCATCCATCCACAGGGGAGGTAAAGTTGTTGTAAGCATCGCAAAGCCCCTTCCATTGGTCTAGAAAGGAGGAAAAGTATGTCTCAGTGAGCACTCTCATGAACTTGCGCTGGGACGTACCTGTCGGATGAACGTTCGACGACACCTCGGGGACGTCCTCGGCAAAAACCACAGCGAAACCACTGACATCCCAAATGGTCAACACAACATACGAGTAATCGACAAGAGTAGTGATGGGTCAAGAAGGGACCACTCACTGTTCCAAGTGCCAGTCAATGTGACAGTGGAGGAACCACGGGCCAGGGTTGTCCGTCTGGAACCGGATCGTCACATTATCGCCATTACCTCCCATGCTCACAACGTCCCGAATGACGGGGTCATTATAGTTGTAGGTGGCGTTGCCCGCGCTACGGACAACGTGGAACGAGTGGCCGTGCAAGTGTATGGGGTGCTACAACGAAGTGAGCAACCGTGAGGTCACGACTGCTCGGTCTCGGAAAATTGCACTCACCGGTCCGCCACCAGCGCCTGCAGGGATGGAAATTTCGACACTCTGATTTTGTCCGAGAGGGTAGATGCTCCCATTAGGCAGAAGTTCTGATGCGTTCGCGCCATTCAGGATTTGCAGTAGTACTGGTACATCAGGAGATTCGAAGGCGACGCCGTTGATGAGGAATCGTGCGGGGTTACCGCCCTGGAATTTTTGTCAGCAACCACACACTATGCTGAGAGAACCGTGCTTACGAGCGTCACGTCCAGTAGGATGTTGATATCAGCACCACCGGGGGTAGGACTTCCGGGCTAGGGTGCAAGCTTTTGTAAATGAACACGAAATCCATGCAACGTAGACTTACCACAGGAGTGAAAACCAGTGGCTAAACATCCAAGAAGTTAGCAACATAAATGAAAGATCAGTAGAGGGTGCCCACGTGAAGATTTGTCTCAACGAGTGGTAGCACGCTCTGCGGGATGTCCGTATTAGAGTCGGTAGACGGATCTTGGTTGGGGGCTCTGAGATAGCGGAGAATGGCCACGTTGGTGGAGTTGGCATAAGACCGGTTCCCGAGATTGGGTAAAGCACGAATCCCTGGAAAAGTTGTCAAGTCAAGGAACTCTGGACAAGAGGAAAAGTGTGTTACAGTAATTGCCGACCGGCTGGTTGGCATTGAGCTGTAAACCACTACGTTGAGATACCATTTCTAGCGGGAGAATGGACTAATTCATCTTACGACAACGGAATAACGTTGACCTGTTTGAGGGTATCAGCAGACGTGTAAATCTAGTTCGGCTTTCCATACCGGCAAAGATTCTCAGCGAGTCGACCTGCAAAGCCTGGACGTTGATACCATCGACCTCAATGACAGACAGCTCGTGGCCGTCAATCGAGAAGACGTAATCAGGATCACAAGAGATGGAGACAAGGCGCAGTCGGTAGCTTTCAGGGTCCGCATATTGAGTTTCTTCTCTATTCAAAATGCAGGTGTAGTACTGACCGGCTCCCCTGGACGACGTTCACCACGGCAAGGTCAGAGGCAGGACCATCGAGATAACGTCCTTTCCCATTAATCAAGGTGGAGTTATACACACTTGCAGAGTTATCAGCCTACAAATTCCAGGAGAGGTATGAATAGTACCCACACAGGGCCACTCTGTGGTGCATCGTGCGAACTGTAATGGTACCAGTCTGCCAGTGTAATAACAGTGCCCTCTGCGGGAACGGATTAATAGAGAGCCCGTCTAAACCACACAATCTATCTCACCGTTATCGACGTTATACAACTCAGCATGGGGGTCATCTGGATCATAGATGACCAAAGCCCCACGCAGGCCGTCACAGTATTGGGCCTGGAAGTGGCTGTGATACCAATATGTACCCTGAGAAACGAGACAATCAGTCGTCTGCATCATCCAGAGGTGGAAGGATTAAATACCGTTTGTTCCGGTGCGTTGAACTTATAGAGGAAGCTCTCCTCAGGTATAATAGGGCATTGATTGACGAAAGCACCGCCGTCGACGTAATTGGTATTGAGTTGGAATATACCATGCCAGTGCTGCAGCAAAGGAAAGGCGTCCTCATGCTGCTACCATAAAACTTGGAATGAAGAAGATATCCTTACGATAGAGGTCACCACGTCCATCGACTGGTCGGTCAATATATCAACGACGTTGAGCGAAAAGGTGTCGTCCTAATGAGTGTAAGTTCAAAAGAAGGCCAAAGAAGCGTCCCAATTAATTCACCTTGTTTGCCTGGATGAGTGGCCCGGGGAATTGACCGTCCGCAAGGACAGCACTGCAGGAAAGGTGCAGATCAGTGACCACCCAAAGAGTAATGGCTGTAAGTGACATACGAGCGGGTGAACCCATCGGGAGCAATGTCAGCGTTGACGATCAAGAGCTCAGCAGTTGGGCCAATAGCTGCATAGACCTTCGCTAAGGAAGCGGCGAGGAACACAGAGCAAAGGAGTGAACGCATGACGATGCTGGAGATATAAAGGAGGGGAAGAAGGTAAACCTCAGGACTGGGGAACCTGGGGCGACTTGGGCCACTCCTTGAGGCATTTTATATGATGAAGAGCGGTCATAACGTAGCTGAGGATAATGTTTTCAGAACCAGATGTCTAGCACCCGACACCGTCACGGTATGATAAATTGTGAAACCCACACGGTGTGGGTGCGCTAGAATATCGCCACCGAGGCGTTCATCCTCGGTAAGGTGAATGACAGGCTCGCATACTGGGCGCCTTGCGCAAATACAGTAGAAGGTAAGTCAGTTTGGAAACTTCTACCGAGCATATTTTCGGGAGAACACTGTCTTCTATCCGAATAGAATCGTGCAAATTCATGTTTCGACAAAGGAGCTGTGACGCCGTCTCGAGACGCCTTGTTACACCAAGGGTCTCTCTAACAGCTAACGCTTACTTCCCTTGCCCTATAGCGGGCAGCGTGGGCGATGGCGACGGATGGCGAGAAGACGTTGGATGGGTGGGAACTCGCTAGGGAAGGAAATGCTTGACGTCTATACCCTTATTAAGCGCCGGGGGCGGGGCGTCGACTACGCACTTCGTGGAGTTTCATAATGAGCCACCATGGACTCCGAAGGCAAGCGGCATATATATATATATACATATACAGTATCAATCATTGCTGCCATTCGAAGGTCGACTCCCTCTTAACCCATAGCTCTGATAACCCACACTTGCTAATATCCCATAGAATTTTTTTGTCACCGACTTCAAGTTGGGGTTCAGGCCTTCAGGCTTTAGTAACTTCCTCAAAGCCCATACTCCCTGATAACCAGAGCTCAACTTCTGTGCATTGGCATGGAAGTGCCAGTGGACGTTCGGCATATTGCTAAGGTACCGGGAGCTTTCGCCACCGCAATGAAACACCCTTCACTGGCGAGCCGATGTACTGTAAGGTAGTATGGACGTGCGCCAGCCTCGGAATCACCCATCTTCGACCACGTGACGCCTTCTGAACCCGAGCCCGCCACGCGTCTGCTTTGGCCCTCCTCGCCTTGCTAGCCTCGCCTTTCACCCTCAAGCTCCCCTTTGTCGCACGTCGCCTGCTGCCAACACGACGTGAGCCGCCCACTGTCGCTGACCGACGCCACATATGCACATCCCCATGATAACTGTCACGCGCGACATGCACAACACCTCGCATATCAGGTCCCTGTTCAGAACCACCCCCTCACCGGAGACGCATGATACCTTGTATAGAGTCATTGAAGACACTATTTGTACGTTCTCCTATGTCTTAGAACACCACCTTGTGCATAGCGTACATGTATATAACCACCTTTGCTCGGCTCAGAGCCGACACTGAAACACAGCGCTCTTTCCCCCTCTTTCTGCTCGCATGCCCCTCAAGTCACCCGTTTCACCATTACGAATCCCCCAGTCGTGCTGTTGGAGCCACGAGGGCCCATCATGGTCTGCGTCGCCACGTCCAGCCTCAGCATCCTTCGAGTGGCTCACGCGGAGCCCTTTCGCATCACACACACACATTCTCTCTCTCTCTCCCCATAGCAGGCGGTCGAGCGATTAACAACCGCCAATCCGCCACCCCCTTCTATTCCGCCTTTCCATTCCTTAACCGAACTCACGTGTAGACCTCCCGTCTACCTTTCACCGACAATCGGACTCAAGATTTGTTCGCACCTTCGCGTTTCTTTTGATGAGAATGAGATCAATGAAGGAAGTGGATGACGAATACACGCAATTTTGAATGGCGATACCAAATCACGCTGTTGGAGCGAAGAGCTTACACTTGTGAGTTCCTAGGTGGCGAAGTACTAAGGCTAGGCTAGTTGGGTTCTAGGCGCGGATAAATGAGCGAAGGGTCGTTCCACCAATGAAGAGCATCACAGTGTGCGTTGAACAAAAGCGACAGGTAAGTCCTGCTGGCAGAGTGCCACGGCCCCGTCTATTGGAACGGATCAACGCAGCGTCCTAGGGACAGGCTGCCGTTCAATTCAAATGTTTTCATTTGGCCGTCTAGAGCTCATAGTTAGTTGGTTTATGTGAGCCTACAAGGGTACCATTGCCACAACACGGCGGGTCTGACGACCGACGTCACGTCGGAAAGTCCAGGCAGATTAAGGCGGGGATTACAATACGAACAGGTTCCCCAGTTTGGAGCAGGGTTATGGGCGTGGGATCCGTTAACGCCATTGCGTATTCGAGGTCGAGATCGCTCTCTCCGTTGTACTCAAACGACTGCTTGTCCTGCTGGACAACGCCTATATTGGAGGATCGGTCCATGTTAAGGACTGAGGGCCCCATAAAACCACCTACCTCCGTCAATTGAAACAAGTACAGGTCTTTTCTCTTTTTGACACTCGGAGAAGTTGCTAGAATGAAAATTAGGACAAAGCCAAAACCCGTTGGAATGAGGGACACTAACCGGAAGAACAAGTCTAAATCGCTCGGGATATATGCTTGCGGAGTAAACTCGACTGGACGGGTTTAGAAAAGAGGTGAATAAGTTTAACGAATAAACGACGCACCGATTCCATACGAGTTCTTATGCGGCACCACTGGTTTATAGTTCATCTAGTACAACTTGCGCAGACAATCTGGGGTGGTGAACTGGTCGCAATTATCCATAGACAGGAGCCCAGTCACTTTGGCATTATTCGTCTTGGGCCCGTTATGGGAAGTTGGCGAGCCGAGTTTGTTATTAGAGCGTTTACGAAGGTGGGCCGGATCATCAGGAAGGTGATGGGCGAAATGGACAGTCGGTTTGATGAGGTCGACGTGCTCGCGGATATGGTCGGGGACTGAGTAGGATTCGCAACCTATCACACAAGTGAGTCAGACACGACATATGCGGATAGCAGATAGTGGAGCAGCACGGACTTATCTGCTCGTGGCCAGACGGATGCGTGTATACGTGATATTCAGTGTCCAGCAGCCTGTTCGACCTCGGCGGCGGTCGCGTTGACTTCGATCCACCCCTTGCTGTGTGACACGCGGATCCGTCCGGGATTGAAACCAGAAGCGATCAACCAATCCTTGACCTTAGAAACGGTGTCCTTGCTGGGAGCGAAGTGTTCGACTACGCGCTCCGGGGACCAGTGCTGGCCAAAGGTCGGCAAGTCGGGATGTGAAACGGACGTGAGAAGTTCCTCGAGCTGGTGCATATTTTGCTGGGTGTCTGCGCTCGACGGTTCGGAATCCCCGTGGGACACGATAAGCGAGATCAGGATGTCCTGGCTCTGATGGGGTATATTACAATCATCATGGTCATACGAATACTAGTAACCGGTTCTGTAGATGAAGGAGTCTGCCAGCCGTTTTCAATTCCCTCTGTCCTGAGATGAAAGACGCATTCAGCTTGTAATTCACGGTATGTCCTGCACCGGATTGATCGCAAGTTTCCCCTTTTCGAGATGATCTGAGTGGCGGCTTCAATTCTGAGACTGATCGGACTGGAGGGTTTCGTAGGTAAAGTCAACGTTCAATTGACTTCAAATCCTATATGGGGAACAGCCAAATTAACGATCAATGCAGTATAGATGCATGCGCAGAGCGTTTATGAAGTGTAGGTGCAAGAAGGGAGGGGAGGGTTAAGCCCTCAATGAAAGGAGTGACAATTTTTTCTAAGGTACAGAGAATTTGTTGAAAGAGACGGCAACTTGATTTACACAGTCGCGGATGAAACGAAGAAGTACAAATTCTCGAGTACGAGGGTGATCCGTTCATCCATCCACACGGGTAAAGTTGTTGTAAGCATCGCAAAGTTGGTCCCATTGCTCTACAAAGGAGGAAAAGTATGTCTCAGTGCCAGTGGGCACTCTCATGAACTTGCGCTGGGACGTACCTGTCGGATGAACGTTCGCCGACACCTCTGGGACGTCCTCGGCAAAAACCACAGCGAAACCACTGACATCCCAAATGGTCAACACAACATACGAGTAATCGACAAGAGTAGTGATGGGTCAAGAAGGGACCACTCACTGTTCCAAGTGCCAGTCAATGTGACAGTGGAGGAACCACGGGCCAGGGTTGTCCGTCTGGAACCGGATCGTCACATTATCGCCATTACCTCCCATGCTCACAACGTCCCGAATGACGGGGTCATTATAGTTGTAGGTGTCATTGCCCGCGCTACGGACAACGTGGAACGAGTGGCCGTGCAAGTGTATGGGGTGCTACAACGAAGTGAGCGACCGTGAGGTCACGACTGCTCGGTCTCGGAAAATTGCACTCACCGGTCCGCCAGCAGCGCCTGCAGGCATGGAAATTTCGACACTCTTATTTTGTCCGAGTGGGTAGATGCTCCCATTAGGCATAAGTTGTGATGCGTTCGCGCCATTCAGGATTTGCAGTAGTACTGGTACATCAGGAGATTCGAAGGCGACGCCATTGACGAGGAATCGTGCGGGGTTACCGCCCTGGAATTTTTGTCAGCAACCACACATTATGCTGAGAGAACCGTGCTTACGAGCGTCACGTCCAGTAGGATGTTGATATCAGCACCACCGGGGGTAGGACTTCCGGGCTAGGGTGCAAGCTTTTGTAAATGAACACGAAATCCATGCAGCGTAGACTTACTACAGCAGTGGGGACGAGTGGCTGAACATCCAAGAGGTTAGCAGCATAAATGAAAGATCAGTATAGGGTGCCCACGTGAAGATCTGTCTCAACGAGTGGTAGCACGCTCTGCGGGATGCTCGCATTAGAGTCGGTAGACGGATTTCGGATGGGGGCCCCGAGATAGCGGAGAATGGCCACGTTGGTGGAGTTGGCGTAAGTCCGGTTCGGGTTCCCGATATTGGGTAAAGCGCGGATCCCTGGAAAATTTATCAAGTCAAGGAACTCTGGACAAGAGGAAAAGTGTGTTACAGTAATTGCCGACTGCCTTGTTGGCACTGAGCTGTAAACCACTACGTTGAGATACTCTTTCCAGCGGGAGAATGGACTAATTCATCTTACGACAACGGAATAACGTTGACCTGTTTGAGGGGATCAGCAGAAAACGTGTGAATCTAGTTCGGCTTTCCATACCGGCAAAGATCCTCAGCGAGTCGACCTGCAAAGGCTGGACGTTGATACCATCGACCTCAATGACAGACATCTGGTGGCTGTCAATCGAGAAGACGTAATCAGGATCACAAGAGATAGAGACAAGGCGCAGTCGGTAGCTTTCAGGGTGCCGCATATTGAGTTTCCTCTCTATTCAAAATGCAGGTGTAGTACTGACCGCTTCCCTCGCTCGACGTTCACCACGGCAAGGTCAGAGGCAGGGCCACCGGGATAACGTCCTTTCCCATTAATCAAGGTGGAGTTATACCGGCTTGCAGAGTTATCAGCCTACAAATTCCAGGAGAGGTATAAATAGTACCCACACAGGGCCAGTCTGTGGTGCCAGGTGCGAACTGTAATGGTACCAGTCTGCCAGTGTAATAACAGTGTCCTCTGCGGGAACGGATTAATAGAGAGCCCGTCTAAACCACACAATCTATCTCACCGTTATCGACGTCATACAACACAGCGTGGGGGTCATGTGGATCATAGATGACCAAAGCCCCACGCAGGCCGTCACAGTATTGGGCCTGAAAGTGGCTGTGATACCAATATGTACCCTGAGAAACGAGACAATCAGTCGTCTGCAGCATCCCGAGGTGGAAGGATTAAATACCGTTTGTTCCGGTGCGTTGAACTCATAGAGGAAGCTCTCCTCAGGTACAATAGGGCATTGATTGACGAAAGCACCGCCGTCGACGTAATTGGTATCGAGTTGGAATATACCATGCCAGTGCTGCAGCAAAGGAAAGGCGTCCTCATGCTGCTACCATAAAACTTGGAAGGAAGAAGATATCCTTACGATAGAGGTCACCAAGTCCATGGACTTGTCGGTCAATTTATCAAAGACGTCGAGCGCAAAGTTGTCGCCCTATTGAGTGTAAGTTCAAAAGAAGGCCAAAGAAGCGTCCCAATTAGTTCACCTTGTTTGCCTGGATCAGCGGTCCGGGGAATTGACCGTCCGCAAGGACAGCACTGCAGGAAAGGTGCAGATCAGTGACCACCCAAAGAGTAATGGCTGTAAGTGACATACGAGCGGGTGAACCCATCGGGAGCAATGTCAGCGTTGACGATCAAGAGCTCAGCAGTTGGGCCAATAGCGGCATAGACCTTCGCTAAGGAAGCGACGAGGAACACAGAGCAAAGGAGTGAACGCATGACGATGCTGGAGATATAAAGGAGGGGAAGGAGGTAAACCTCAGGATTGGGGAACCTGGGGCGACTTGGGCCACTCCTTGAGGCATTTTATATGACGAGGTGCGGTCATAGCTAAGGAGAATGTTTTCAGAACCAGATGTCTAGCACCCGACACCGTCACGGTATGATGAATTTTACAACATCGCTAAATCTTGAAATCTGATTGGCCAGCTGTCAGCTTGTCAGAAATTGAATTGGAACAAACTGTAAAATCCACACGGTGTGGGTGCGCTAGAAGACCGCCACCGAGGCGTTCATCCTCGGCAAGGTGAATGACAGGCTCGCCTACTGGGCGCCTTGCGCAAAAGGAATGTAAGTTAGTTTGGAAATGAGCTTCTACCGAGCATATGTTCGGGAGAACACTGTTTTCTATCCGACGGCTAGAATC
>Ga0307510_10000343_pt1 | contig 43600 bp, 59 predicted proteins | sample 12_EM_MG_FD_207224 | JGI IMG/M metagenome (GOLD analysis project Ga0307510, IMG submission 207224) | Populus trichocarpa ectomycorrhiza microbial communities from riparian zone in the Pacific Northwest, United States - 12_EM | ecosystem: Host-associated > Plants > Roots > Unclassified | place... | reverse complement strand
AATCACAGCTACACCGTGATCCTGGCTGGCGTCAATCACATCTCAGCCGTGTGATTCGCCGGCAGTTGCCCCAGTTTTCCACGACCCAGCGGCTGATCTCCCACACAGATGGAGTTAACGTGTGAACTCTCACCTCATCAGAACTCCATTTCCTATGTCCAAAACGGGTTCGCCCAGTGTCGAGAAAGATAAGCATGATCTTGTTAGGATAGTTGTCTAAGGCAGTAAGTTTTTCCCTTGCGTCGACATGTTCCTGGACAACGATAAACATTCATTGCATCCCAATCATTAGGTCATGCATTGGTGCTACTTGCCAACTTATGAGAGAAGTTGAATGCCACGCTGCGACCTTTATGGAAGGAGGGGTGGGTGTGTAGGGGGTTTATTTAGCCCACTCAACTCCACCGTAGTGATAGGCGCGTCCGTCCTGCGAGAGTGTATGCAGTGTCAACCACGTAGTCAGGAATCGCCAGCAGGACAACGCATCCATCTTTGCCCCATAAGTCTACAGACAGGAGAAACACAGCCCATGTCTCACGCACAGTATGTAAGGGATCCCAAGCAGTGAATGTCTGGGCCATACGAAGGGTGTTGCCCGTAAGAGCGCTGGCACTGGCACCCCGCCTGCACGCGCCCAAGTTAAGCACCGTCACCGAAGTGTGCTCAATCTTGACGTGGCAGGCCACACAAGAGTGTTCCCCTTTGTGCACCTTTTCCCAAAGCAGTCCAATGTCTGGCTCGTAGCAGAGGCCTTGAAGGATCGGATCATGGCAATGAGGTCGGATATCCTATCAATGTGGCCCATACTTCCAGATCACATGTCAAGTCCAGCGAGTCTCTGCGTTTACATGGAAGCTAAAAGATTGCCAATGAACGACTCACAGAGGCAGATGACAAGCAACTGAGCACGCTCTCAACACGGTAGGGGATTTAATGGAAGACGCCCATGATAGAACATCCATTAGAGTGTCTGCAAGAAGTTTTGATGGCAGTGTTGTGGCCTAGTCCGACCGGTCTGTGACAAGAGGCGCTGGTTGTGTATATGCTGGCAGCAATCCGCTATTGACAAAACACGTGCCGCCGGATTGACTCTTTATGCAGAAAGGACACCTTGGAAAGATCCGTGTTAGAGTTTGTCTAGAGTTGCTCTGCATCTGGTTGGAATGAAGTTGTACTCATACGGAAGTCCTCGGCTGTCCCGGCGCCTTCTTGATCACCTTTATCAATACAATTAGCGAAGTCGGTCTTCATGTGCGTTGTGGTTATCCCGTCCTTTATGAGACGAGGCTACTAATCGCATCCAGGATCTTCTTAACCAAGATTAAGAATGGTGCGCGCAATTTTCGGATTGATAGAGGGAGAGCTCCGCGAAGGGATATGCAATGGGCGAATATGATATCACGAATGTAATGTCTGTTGGGGGTTCGAATAGAAGACACGGCAACCCATCCCCGACTGTGCCTTATAGCGTGCCGTATGAGTTTGAGGCTAGAGAATGATTCAGCGAGATCGGGAAAGGTTGATCGAGACGAATGGAACGTTCTGAGCGAGAGGGGTTGGAGACGCATAGGACCCACTGGGGTGAACGAGTTGTCTGGCCAATAATGCATGCCGCAGCTCGAGCACCGCTTGAGTGGACCACGTGGTTGGCTCGTACATATTGGAGTTCCGATCTTGGCGTTGGCGTACTGTGGGAGTCACGGGAACGCCTGATGATGGTGGCTTAGAGAAATTGGATGAACATATTGTGGTATCAACAGTGCATGAATGACATCAATCAGCATTTACGGCAATTTACGGGAGTACAGACGCTGATGACGTTGCTTTTCATGGGGACCGAGTCAGTGGGGAAGCGACAATGTCAGGATCCGACAGATGACCAAACATATGATGGGACCTCAATTACAGTAGTGCCGCAATCCAGACTCGCTAGCGAGCCTGAAGACGGACTGTCCAACCCCAACCGTAAAAGTGAGCAGCCACAAGATCCCGGATGGGGAAAAAACTGCATAATTAAGTAAGGCGTAAAGTTCGGATCAAGAGCAGGTGTAAAGAACGCAAAGGTAACCTGTTGCATTAACCAAGTGTGGTAGAAGAAGGTTGCATGATTGGATGACACATAGATTTTCATGAGACCGGTAACATGGACAATGCGCCACGAAATCTGGAAAAGGGACAGGGTTGGGGGTGCAGGACGCTGTAACGTCAAAACTCTTGTCTTGTGACGATATTGAATGAATGGGCTGGTTCCCCGTGACGTCGGGAGAGTGGTCCGGTGGACGTGGTGGGCGCTCTGAAAGTCATAGGATGGGTTTGGGGGAAGGGGACGGGCGTCGGGTGCAGGGCGAGAACAGGTGATCAGGGCCGAGAATGCGGAAAGGGGGAAAAGGTCGGGTCACGAGGTGCGGGGGCTCCCACTCCACCGTTTGCGCGGGTTTGGGACCCCACGCGGGCGATGTCTCTCTTCCTCTCTTTCTATCTCCTCCTCATAGACTGGCTTGCATCCCCAAAACCCTCCCTACTTCTCTAGATTCTTTCTTATTCTTTCCTTTTCTTGCAGCTTAGATCCCATTGGTCGGTTTCCACCTTCGTATCATCATTTCTGGCACGCTTACCCACGATCCCCATCACCAAACATCCAGGTCAGAAGTGCGAATCAGAACTATTATATGCATGTAACATCACCCCTTATCCTGCTCGGCAGCTCACATCTTCTTCAGATTGTACTCGAGTATCCACCGAAGAAGATCCGTTACGTTTTACGTCCAGAACCCTGCCACAGTGCAGTCATTTGATCATCTCACTCCACCAGCCAACCCAACCCTGACTCTGCCCACTCTGCACCTCCCTCTGCTCCCGCTATGATGGCCCATCCAATGAACGTCCCATTTCCGCAGCCAGATGACGATGCGGATCGCAGGAATCGATTCGCTTCCGTGAACGGACTCGACTCTGCTGGCCCAGCATCCCTTCGAGAGCGCGCTGCGAGTCAGCCACCGCGTACCTCCAGTCAGAATTTCCTCTCATCCCATCAGACCATCTCTCCAACCCTCAGCCGCGGCAACCCCCCCTGGGCTCAACGTCCCCCTCCCACCTTCAATCCTGGCTCATTTCCCGGCCGTAGTTCCTCTTTCTCTACTACTGCCCCCACCCTCCAGACCAGTCTTTCCGCCATGCGTGAGGCTCGGGCGTTCGCGTCGACCTTTGAGGATGATGAGTCAGAAGCCACATCTGACACGTATGATGAACGCTTTCTTCCCTCCTCCATGCGTGGGCGCTCCTACGCCGCCGATCTTACACGGAGCCGGTCACAATCTCTCGTGACGCGCCCCGGTGCTCTCGGAAGTAACGTTGGCCAACCTGGCCATGGTGTCTGGAATGACTCCGGTTTCGGGTCCAACCCACTCAGTATTCCTGGACGCATTGCAGAGACCAAGACATTCGCGAGTAACCGGTACGGTTATTTTGGTACATCGCTCAAATCGTCGTTCGATGACCGTTTTCTTCCCTCCCCCATTTCTCCCGACCTCAACTTGCGATCTTCCCCCTACAGCAGCCATCCAGCTGATATCTCCAACATGAGCCCTTTTGTTCGGAACGTTAACGATATTCTACTCGACGATGGCTCCGCATTCCGCGAATTGTGGTCTGGCACTGGCATGCACGATAACACTAACGGTGGGGGGAGTGGTACTACAAGTCGACGACACAGTGTAAGCGTTGTCCAACCGCGGCGCGGTATTGTTGGTTTCAGTGCTCCCGGCATTGGCGCAGATGACGAACCTACACGTACGCCAGGCCAAGTCTTCGGCCAGTCATCCCTTGGCCGTGGTGGACTACTACTCAGTGATGATGACCTAGCGAGTGACCTCAATATGCTTTCGCTCGGAAAAGACGGCCCAGGGCCTGTCTCGTCGTCGTCTGGTTTACCACCAAGCCAGCCCTCGTCACTTCCCATTTATGCACCCCTTAGCCGTTCACCCGAACGGTTCTCACCATATCAAAACCTCAACCTGACAATCCCTGGTGGTCGTCAGGCCCTTGGCGAGCCCAACGACAGCGGACTCTCGTCGGGTGGGTCCCCATCAATTGGCCACCCTGATTTCCAGGACCCGGTGCCACAAAACCAGCACACCCTGACAGCCCGCTTCATTCCGGGACAAGGTATCAAATATATCTCACAGCCAACGAATAATGATGGCGGTTTTGCGACGCGCTCACCCATCTCTCCACGTGCTTCCTCGTTGCAGCAGCAACCACACGCTGAGAGCTATGGCCTTCTCTCAAATCCGATACAGCGTCGGTCGTCCGATGCGCATTCCCAGTTGCCACAACCTCGTCAATCGATCAACGACATTGGCAAGGGTGTACCTCTCCATGCCGTGCCGGCATCGTGCCCACTATACATTGTTGAGTTCAAGGCGGGCCGAACTGACCTGTTCTATGCAACCGACCTCAGTATGGATATTCGCGTTGGTGATCTCGTGATCGTTGAAGCGGACCGTGGAAAAGACTTAGGCAAGGTCGTGAATGACACCATCACCCTGGCCGAGGTCGATGCATTCCAAAGGCAGCAGCAACAACAACAGTCATCGCATGTTGGATACGGAGATACGCCTACAACCCCTGGGGAGCAGGCCCCGCTGAGCGCAGGCGGTGCTGGGTCTAAGAAAGAGATTAACCCAAAGATGATTTACGGGAAAGCAGGCACACAAGACGCGCAGTACGTTCTCGGGCATACATACGTTCTGTTGGTTCGAGAGGCTCATATATTTTTGAAGGCTCTTGGTGGCTAAGATGCAAGATGAAGTCAAAGCACTGCAGCTGTGCCAAAACAAAGTTCGGCAGAAAAAGTTGCCCATGGAAGTTGTAGACGCCGAATATCAATGGTGGGTTTCAATTTTTATTTATTTTCGAGCATTCCGTGTTTACTTTTTGCTACAGGGATCGACGTAAACTCACGTTTTACTTCATTGCTGAGAAGCGGATCGACTTCCGAGAGTTGGTACGGGAACTATTTCGGTGCGCCTTCTGTTTCCCGTCACCCAGTTTGGTTACTCATCCACGACGTAGATTGTACAAAACGAGGATCTGGATGGCATCCCTCCAGGGCCCTACTGGCTTGGAACAATGATCATGGCCCATCTCTCACCTCCAAGGCCCTCATAAGCCTCGATTTCTCTCCCCAATTCCTTGTTCTGCTCCATTTTTCTCTCATTCCTTTCCGCGTATTTTTTTTTACGTTTGTGCCCTAATCACTGCATGTGCATGTCTTGCCTGGTATCAACTCTTTTGTACGAATTTCCACCTGTGGTGCCATATTCCATCCGTACTCGAGTTTTTGGACTATTGGTATATTCCCACCCAAACGTGCTGTACAAATAGGTTCCTTTCTTCTGGTGCTGGTTCTTTGGTCTTGCTGCTCTCTAACTTGTTACCGCTGCTAGTGTCATCTAACCGTGTAGGCGACGGAGGAAGACAGGGAAAGTCACGGTCACGGTTGCGTTATGTCCATCTACTTTCTTTCCCTTTTTTACATAGTTGTATTACTATCTTGAATAAATCACGCCAACCGTCACTGCATTGTCATGAAATCCTCACTGTAATTTACCACTCGTGTGATCACGGGACGTATCCGTTTGGTTTCCCACATTTCCTCACCACCTCTACTCAAACACAACGAACGATCAGCAGAGTCGGTATCAGCTGTGCGCCGAACCGAACGCCTACCAAACCAACCGTCGAAAAGAAAATACAGATTTCAGGATGGCGGGCAAGGCCAAAGCCCGGTGCGTACGCGCACCCTCCCTCCCCAACCTCGCCACTTCGTGGTTATGTGATGCTCACAACAACGACCGAAAAATTAGCACGCTCATCGTCCGCCTCATCTCGACCGCACAAACCGGCTTCTTCTATACCACGCAGCGCCCTCGGATGGGTCCCAAGCTAGCGGCCGTCAAGTATGATCCACAAGGTTCGTGTGTGTGCCATCCCATTCCCATTCCCGTCTTGTCCCATCTATCATCTTCCGTTCGTCCCCTTCACCTTCTTCCTCCTCCTTTCCGCGCCCTTTTCTTCGGGGAGTTGAGGCGAGCGAAGGAAAAGAGGAGGGGGGGGGGGTGAGGCGTGACTTCTCGTTATCACCACCATCATCTCTACAAATTCCGATGGTGCGAACGTGTGCTCAAATCCCTTTATTCATTCCTTCTTTTTCTACAGTGAAACGAAGGGTGCTGTTCGTCGAGGGCAAAAAGACGAAAAAGTAGATTCGCTTTTAATCGTTTAATATATTGGTCCACGGTGGTGGAGTGGAATCATAGAACAACATTCGTCAGCTACTGGCTGAAACGTTAGAACTTGTGCCGAGTGCTGGGGGACATAACGATCACCGTAGTGGGGTGAAGTGGGATCTCGGGGATCTCAGGTTGATTGGTTTACTCGGTATTGGGGGCAGTGTGTGTTGCGCGGTGTGGTGCGTGAAGAGGGGTAAAGGGACGAACATAGAGTAACTTACTGCAGGCGCGTGCAACTTGGCGCGGTGTGTCGATCGCACATTCGATTATTACACGCTCGCTCCACATGCACTTCGTCGTTCTCTCTCAACTCAACAATGTAGGCACGCACACACATAACCCTTCTCCACCCTTGGCGTTGACCTCGTCAATCATCACATGAAACCCGTCGTACTTTGGTACCCGCTGGACCTATCACACGCACACACGAACTTTATGCACGGTTCAACCATTACTGTATATTGTGTACAACATGCTACATACTGGTACATCTATATATCCATCACCCATGTAGGACGTACATACCGCCACAGCACTGTCGATATGTCTAATATCCTTTGAGAGAACAGTCCCCGCAGAGTTCGACCTTTACGACCTCGTATAGTACACGTTATAGAGTTAAATAAATGCAATGTTCCGATCGTTCGTGTGTGCCCTTTGTTTAGATAGTTGCGTTCGATTGCTTGCGTGCGTGACAATGGTATGTGTGAATGACGGTGCGTTAGGGGCGTTTTCTATGAGTTGCTCTGATAGATCTGCACGCTCTTGACTTCCCAATCTGTCCCAATGAAAAGGTTCAGCCGACGTGATCCGAAGAATGCACCGCATCGCATCACATGAAATGGAGTGCAATGGAGCCAAGGAAACGTTGAAGAGTGGAATGGGGCAAACTTACAGGCCTCGGAAAGTGCCGCGCCATTCTGCCGCACGTATTGTTGGCACGTGGCGACCCCAGTTCGCTGTGCGCAGCTCTGTTCCTGACCCGGGACGCCCGTTGCCGTCCATACAGAGCTTGCCCAGTCACCACACAGAGTGGTGTCGAAGATCACCCCGTGGTTCTGGAAGAACTGGAACGGATTGCAAGTGCTGGCAGGCCAGAATGCGCTGGGTACCCCCCAACTTCCAGGAACCGGAGCAGAGGCGGTGATATCGGACGGGATGCTTTTCCTGTCAAAGAACCAGATGGATATACCCGAATCATCCCAAAGCACTGCCAAGAACCCAAATTAGTATCAAGGGCCACGCCGAAAGCGCGTTTAGGGGAGAAATGAAAGAACTCACTCGCGAAGACACCACCGCCGTTGTTATTGAACGCGGCACCAAACGAGTTGGTCTGACTGGCCCGAAAACCGCACCCTTGATTGTTTGTCTGCACTGCTGCACAGTTCGTGCCACTAACAAGAGTCCCTGAAACATCGAGATTGTTTGGCAATGTGCATCCAGCGCCCGTGTGTACGGTAGCTTGGTTGTTTGTGTAGTCGTTCACACCCTCGATGATGTCGATTTCGCCCGTTGTCGGCCAACGCTCGCCGTTGGTCCAGAACGCGGCCCATGTCCCACAGCCCGTGGGCATGTGAACGCTGTCCATGATGACAAGTCCGCCGGTGAAGCTGAATTGCGTTTGAATGCGCACAGAATTGCGATTGCCCGTGACCTGCGGCGTGGTGTCGACGCGCATAATGGCATGCCCAGCATTATTGATCGATATCAAGTTGTTCGATTGCTGCGGAAAGAGTCAGGAACGGGGTCATGAAGCTTGAAGAGGCATCCGGCGCAAAATGCCCGACTACAAGTACACGCACCGCTGTTGGCTGGTCGACAAACTCCACGATCCCATTGGTCGGATCACCGCCGGTGAAAAAGTCCCATCCCGAGAAAAACGTGTTTCCGGACTAACGGAATCGGAAACAATTGTTTGGGATCCAGGGCAGTGGTCAGCAAATTTTTCAAAGTCACGGGGCCGGCGGGAGAAACGGGGGCAAATTGGTTTTAGACACGCACGTAGGACTGCACAATGTGGAAATTGGAAGTCGGATTGGCCCCGGGGGCACCAGTGGAGGTTGGAGAACCCTTTCTAGTACTTGTTGCCGATGGGGAGGTGCCGGGCGAGTGGTTCGCGTTCGAGGTCGAGTTCGCCTGGTCTGGGGAGCCCGCGGGGTTGGATATGCAGAATGGCTTGTTGTTGCTCCTGGCCACTAAGGATCTACGTGTAGCATCTGACCTGCCAAAGCCTCTGAACGCGATGCGAAGGTCTCGCGCCAGACCGGCGCTGTGACGAAGGGCTCTCTTGTGAAAACTGTCGGAGGCGCGCTTGAGCAGGTGCGGTCTAAGTGGATCGTTTGCTTTAGCGTTGGTGAGCCCCACGAAGGTATGCGCAAGCGCAAGGACGAGGAAAACGTCGAGGGAGAAACGCATTGTCTAGTGGAGGAACAATGAACGGAAGGACAAGATAGAGAGAATAAATGTATTCGCAGAGAGTGGATAAAGAGAGGGCCAGGGCACAGCCGTGGACCCCAATCAAGTGTGAGGGAATGAAGAGAAAGAGAAGGAATAGAAAACGGGGGTGGGGTGATATACGGGAAAAGGCCGGCGGGACGGCAGAGTGGTATAAATCCCATCAATTGCAAGGTTAGGGACGTGTCGCACAAACAAATTTATGGGCACGAGGCAGCCACGGACCCGGGGGGTGAAACGCGTGCATTGTGCGCTGTGTGACTACAGGAGGCGGCGGGGGTGAACAACGGGTCGTATGCGTGTACGTTATGCACGCCTTGTGCTTCGATGGCAAAGAAGGACCAATGCTGGCAATTGGGAACTCATCCAGAAACAATGACGGTCAACCTGTGATCGAGTGACGTGACTGATTCGACACAGCCACCACGTGGATTCGTTCAATCGTTCAATCCCTCTTTTCACCCGATTCACAGGGATAGAATGGAACGGAGGCTAACTCCCACATGCTTAAATCACCCTGGGTCCATGATCGATAACAGCGCTGGTCTGTATGAGCGACAAAAAACGAGAACGAACAAGTCATACACATGTGAAGCAGACCAAATAATAATCATGAGAAAGAAGAAAAATGGGAGGCATCTCGTCTCCCATCCAGAATGTGAATCACAAAAATAAAATCAAGAGTCCCAGGAAAGGTCAGTGATACTGGCCGCGGGAACCGCCTCCCAGTGCATCACGTACGCTCCTCCTCAGCTCTTCATGGTCCATACCACTACCGTTCGACTCACGTCCGACAGACGACCCTGGTTGCACATGTGACGGCGCTGAGCTAGCAGGTGCCGGTTCGTCCCCATCCACAATGTACAAGATCTTCCGTGCCAGCTCTTGAATCTCCCCTTGGCCATCCCCTGTCTCAGTCTCCTGGTACGAACGCGCCTGAGACCGATGCGAGTGTGGCGTCCCACCAGTAGATGACGTCGGCGTCACAGAACGCGAGATTGCTAGTTCGCGGACATTAGGAACGAGCAGACTGGACGAGCGGATGTTGCTCATCAGCAAGGGGTCTAAAAGATAAATCAGCCATGATTTTCAGAGACAGCATAGGAACTTTATTCTAACCCCCCGACTCCAAAAGTTGCATAATGGTCCAAACGGCAATATGCTGAAAAGTGGCATCGGGGCTGCTCAAAAATCGATGGAGATACTGGTGCATGCCCCCTTCCGGCTTTTCCCATACGTCATTGAAGGCAGAATAGTCATCAGAAGCCGCACGACCATCTGATACAAAGAAAAGTCATCAGTGTGACGAACGAGGATCAGTCGCGTTATGGAACCCTAACCCTTAGAAGACAGGTTCCCAAGCGCCGCTGCGCTGTTCCCTTGAACTTCTGAGCTGGGCGAATTCGTAAGTGGTATAAGGACTTCGCAGATCCCCATTTCCAACAGCTGTCCCTTCAAGTCATCGCTCAATGCCAGCACTGCAACACATGCCGTCATCTCGCTTTGCACGTTCATCGGCACATCTAAAACAAGCTCCTTAATTGAGTGCACCGCTCCCGCTTTGACGATCGCGAGTTTATTCTTCTCTGAGCTGGCTGCGAGGTTGCGCAACGTCGAGATCGCATGACATTGTACCTCCTCGTTGTCCTTGAACGAGAGGAGATTGATGAGGGGTTGCAAGAAGCCGGACTCGATTATCGGCGACTCGTTTTGAGGATGAATGGATACATTGCGCACACAAGCGGCGGACGAAAGGATAAGCGGAAGGTAGGTAGACTGCAAAAGGCGAAGAAGGGGATGTAGACCGTCTGCCTTGACAATTTCGAGCTGGTACTTCTCTGCGCAAACAACGTTACATTTAGCAAGCACATGGGCTGACGAAGAAAACACGCACCATCACTCGCGAGATTCCGTAATGCCAGCGCCGCCTGGCATTGGACCTTCAAACTTGTGCTGTCCATGAGCTGAACCAAACTCGTCACCAACTTTGGTTCATTTTGTGCCAATTTTTTCCGGTTTGAGCCTGAAGGAGGCCAAATTTGGCTTTATCAGTAAACTCCGCCATGGCGCCAAGACAATAAGATAGGGCAACGGACCATCGACAGCAATATTGCTCAAGGCAGTCGTACAGTAGTATTGAACGTCCGTGTCAGGAGAATTGAGCAGGCCGACAAGGACGGGGATGGCACCCGCATTTACCAGTTGCTGCCTGTTCTCATCTGGAAAAAATGGCACAAGGGTTTTCTTCAACGGGCTTCAAGTGAGTAATCGGGATGTTGAACGAACCTGAATGGGTCATATTGAGCAGCGCACCAGTCGCATTTCGTTGGACCCGCATGTCCTTGGATCGGGCTAGCCGAGTAAGGGGGACGAGAGCACCGGACTTGGCAATCTTCGTCTTGTTATCGTCTAAGAAAGAATGTCAGTTGCTTGAGCGGGATGGCAGAGCAAAATCAAAGGCACACCATGTGTTGCAAGATTGGTTACGCATCCGACTGCATTGCATTGCACCTCCACATTGGGACTGAGCATCTGACGTATGAGTGGCTCGAGCCCGCCCAACTTGACAATGAGCAACTTATTCTCAGCTAGTCATGGGTCACCAACCGGAGAGAACTAAGAGATACAATTTAAACCCACTGTTCACGGCTAAGTTGCCGAGAGCAGCACTGGCTGCCCGCTGGACCTCAGTGTCATGGCTGGAGAGGAGGAAAAGGATAGGGTCGAGTGTGTCGCGGCCGACAGGACGGACTTCTTTTTCGGTGATCTCAGCAAATGCAAGCGCCGCGCTGCGCTGGAGGTCGACATTGTCGGAAAAGGAGAGTGTGGTCAGCGCGGAAAGTGGAGAACCAGCGAAAAAATTGGTCGTCGTCCGGTCTTTGAAATTTGCATATGCGAGGGTAGCGATGAGGATATTAGACACCTGAAAGCAAGAGGATACGCACTTTCGAGGTACTGGAGGAGGTCGGCCACTGCCTCTCGCTCATTCTCTAGCAGCAAAGGTTCATACGATTGGGAGTTACGAGACCGGACTGAAACGCGAAGGGGAGGAGCGCCCAGAGATCAGTGCGAGTACGAGAGGTTTGAAAGGTATACGTACAACAAGACTCGCAGCAAGAGAAAAGATTGCCCATTAGGAAAAAGGAAGGTAAGTATGTACGGGGGCGGTGCAAAGATTTGAAAGGGAGAGACGGTGGCCGAGAGCTGTGGGTGGCAGCAGCAGGAGAGCAGAGGTTGTGCGCTGCAGCTGAATTACCTCATCACCTCATTTGCAATTCCCACGTGGGTCGCTTCTCGCTGCACAGCGCTAAATCCGAAAGGCATAACTCCCCGCCTCCGTTGCTCTCACTGAGACCGCAGTCATTGACTGCGCAACAGAGGATGGCTCGAACAGTCTCAGGACTCTGTGCTCGGGGCTGTGTCAATGGGACCAAGTCATAAAATATATATGGTTGTGCTTTCCTGATTTCAATGAACCTGGACATTGTATATACCTGTAGAACTTAGGGAGGATGCCCCCAGGCAACCCGCTAAAAATCCCCGCCTCGGCTCAGCGAACGGCGACGGTGATATTCTTACACGTATGCCGCTCCTCACATAAATTCCCGACCAACACTTACAGTTCCCAGGGACTCGGGCAGACCAACGTTGCGTGGTATGGAATGATCCAATGGATGGCAACACAATTGCCAAACGTTGAATGGGTCCTGCCTCAAGCGTATGTTTTCCAGATGCACGCTCCCGCGCAGCCCTGACGTATCCGCTACCGCAGACCCACTAGGCCTGTGAGTTTAAATGCCGGCCAGCATCGTCCAAGCTGGTTTGATATTCGATCCCTTCCACCGGCCTCCAACGAGTGGGACGGTGCTGCCATAGCCTCCTCTGTCTCCAGTGTGGAAGCATGGATTCAGGCTGAGGTTCATAGCGGTATCGACCCTCGTCGTATCGTCCTTATGGGTTTCAGTCAAGGCGCAGCCCTCAGCCTACTCGTAGCGCTGACAACACTGCATGAGCTTGGCGGCGTGATAAGCCTAGGAGGCTGGATACCCCAATGTGGGCGCGAGGTCAGTGCCAGCTGGATGGTACCGATTTGGCGAGCGCTAACATCCCCGCAGCAAATCGTCCACACAGAGCCATACCTGCCAATTTTCTGTGGACACGGCAGGAGTGATGCCGAGATACCCACATATTATTCGGAGGAGACCATGGCATTTCTACGTGATGTTTTGCGCCTTCCGTCGGCATTCTTGACCTTCCGACGGTACGAAGGGCTCGGTCATGCTGTCAACAATGCCGAGATGTGCGACGTTGTGATGTGGTTACAAAGTGTCCTTGGCTTACGGCCAGTTACCCGCGGCATGTGATTTGTCGTTGATACCTGTACAGGATCCATTTACGTCCTGTAGATTGACATAGATTACCTGTAGCTGTCAGTATGTTGCTCTATACCTGTACCTCCTCGTGGTCTGTATTTTATCCGTAGAGTAGGCTCGCGTTGAGTGTAATCACGATATAATTGGGAGTCATCACGAGGGTCTCCAATATACGCTAACTTCTCAATGGCCACGTGGGCATTACTCACCTGAGATTGAGATTGTAAAATGAGAGGTTGTGCAAATACATTGGTTACTATAACCTCGGAACACAGTGTTCGGCGGCATTGTCCCAATACTTGATGGGAAGCTCAATATCAGGATCCGGAGGCCTGAATGCCTCCCAGGGTAGCACCAGCGCGTGGATAGTTGACATGAGAGGACAAAGATTGTGGCGATCTTTTACAGAGATGTGGGTAAAATGAGTCGCTCGCGCATGACACACACACCTGGATTTGTGTGGTTAACTTGAGGGCACAACCCTAGAGAGTGTGTCGATCTGGACAAAAATCCTGCAATACAGCGCAAATAAAAATGAGTGTTAGGGGAAGAGAAAGCGCGTAAGGATTGGGTCTGAGTTCAGACTTGCTCATGTCACGAGATTAACTTGCGCTCTTTTCATTTTGCACGAAACCCGTCTCGTGACATAACTTTATGCGTCGATGCTTGCTGTCCTTTGCCCTGGGCAGACCGCAAATACGCATCATGTCACGCTCAGTATCCTTCAAGCACGCTCATATCGATCGCAACGCAATTCCCATTCCCGACCGCCTTGACATCCGTCTTACCGAGGTCGAGTCACAACTCTGTACCCTCTTGGACGACTGCACCAAGTACCTGGCCGACAAGGGCACGCACACTTCGTGCCGTATCGCGGGAGGATGGGTGCGGGATAAGGTGCGTTGGGTCCCTGCTAGGACCGTCGGATGATGTCGACCACTTGCAGCTTTTAGGATCCGACAGTCATGACATAGATATCGCGCTCGAGAACATGACCGGTCACGCGTTCGCTCTTCAGTTTACGGAGTTCGCTAGCAGGCACAAGCATCTACCTGTGAAGTCAGTGGCTGTTGTCAAGGGCAATCCTGGACAGTCGAAGCACCTAGAGACGGCCAAGACTACCGTTCTAGGCCTTGATCTTGACTTTGTGAATTTACGGGACGAGGCATATGCTGATGATAGCCGCATACCCACGAATGTCGTGAGTTACCCATCCTAATGGTTACTTTTCCGTGTATTCGATACAGTTCTAGACGTTTGGCACGCCGCTGCAAGACGCGTTACGTCGTGACACTACAATAAACTCGCTATTCTACAATGTGCATACAAGGTCCGTCGAGGACCATTGCAGTAATGTAACCTCCGTTCTCCGCGCGCAGAAACATTGATTGAATGGCGGCCTCAGGGCCTCGATGACTTGAAAAATGGGATCATTCGGACGCCTCTCCCTCCAAAACAGACATTCTTGGATGACCCTTTGCGGGTCATCCGTTGTGTTCGATTTGCCAGTCGATTCGGCTTCGAAATTGTGTCTGAGCTACAAGAGTCAGCTCGTGACGGCGAAATCCAGGTGCCCTTATGCATTTCCACCGAAAGCCAGCTCCGTCTAATGTGATTGTCCTCGTTGGGTCCAGGCAGCACTATTACAAAAGATAACGAGAGAACGGGTAGGCGAAGAGTTAGACAAGATGTTGGGAGGTAGGGTGATACCACACGAATTGATGGGCATGAATTGAAAATAATGTGTATCGACTAGGCCGAAATCCCCTCATGTCACTCCATCTACTTGATGACTTGTCTTTATTCCCCCTCGTATTCCATATCCCACCAGCCATCGCATCGACCCTATCTTCTCAGCCCTCATCACCGTCGCTTGCCCTAGCAGCCGCATCTATCCTTCAGACTTTTCTCCAACCTGATACAGCCCTTTTCCGTCATCCACCACTACACCCACTGATTTCCTCAGGACTCTCCTCGTCGACTTCAGTCATTCCGCGATTGTACATGGCATGCGCACTCACCCCTTACAGGGGTGTCACGTACGTCGACGAAAAAGGGAAAAATCGGTCGGCTGTTGAGGCTGTGATACGCGAGGGTTTAAAGGTCGGAACAAAGAACCACTATTTGGACGGCGTCCCCGCACTCTTCTCTGCCTCCGAGTTGCTCAAGGCACCGGATATCGAGGATGACAGGTTCAAGACTCCTTCTGAGCGTGCCGAAATAGGTATGCGTCGGGACTAGCCTCCATTATCCCATGTCAACTAAAGCGATGATTCAAGGACTGCTCCTCCGACATAACTCGGTGCATAATGCGCATACCAACGCCCACTGGACGACATCTTTGCTCTTTTCCCTCATTCAAGAGCTCGTAGAGTGTTATGATACCTCGAAAGACAACTTTAACGGTATGGGCCGTCGTGCTTATCGTCAATCGATACAATGACAAAGCTTGGTTGCTTACAGTTGACGATGCGGGTAAAGTTCTCGAAAGGTACAATCGTTTCGCGGAGCGCATCGTTGAGCTGGGAATACAACAGGATGTAGACGCGAAGCCGATTCTCGACGTAAGTCCGCTACCGTGATCTGCCACAGTTCCCAACCACTAACCACGTGCGTTGACTGATCCTCAGGGGCGCGAAATCGTACGAATTCTCGGCGCGCGCAAACCTGGCCAGTGGACGGGCAAAGTGCTTGCTGAGGTAATCAGGTGGCAGCTTGGCCACCCAGGAGAGACAAGAGAGCAGTGTAGCGAGTGGCTCAGGGGGGAGCTGGCGGCAGGGCAGATCTCAATAGAAGACGTAGCGCCCAGCGCCCAGGCGAAACGACAAAGGGGCGGCCCTAAGGAGACCACGGCAAAGAAAACTAGAACATGATGTGAGATTGTGGAACACGTGGTACATTGATACACAGTTCACAGAAAAACTATGCGTCCCGTGAAAGGGAAGGATTGCGTAATTGCAAGCGATGCCAGAGCACGACATTAGATGGGTATGTACAGACGAGAGAACAGAGCATAACGTTGAGCGGAATCGTGGTTCTACAAGTTGGTGACATCAATGCAACCGTAAGTAAGAGGTAATAGCTGGGTAGTTTTGTGTGGCAGGTGCCAGACCCGGTGTCTGGGCTTTTGCGATTGCGACAGTTCGGACAGTTCAGTAACCCCCGCAGGTGACAAGGGCGTCGAAAATGTCGTTGTCATTCGGGCCGAACACGCTAGTGTCGTCCAGAGGGTGATCGGAGCCGAGGGTTGGCATGTCGAAGACGGTCCAATTAAGGGTAGACGATAGCGGGGAATTGAAACCGTCGTCGGTGACGGTGCTCCTGGAAGGGCCTGGTGAAAAAATCGAAGAGGGAAGGTCCAGCACGCAAGCAGGTGAGGGCAACGATCCGAGCTTCACCTCGGGATTGCCGGAAATGAAGCTGGAATAGTCGATGCTCTCGGTACGCGCAAAGAGGAGGGTCCGCGTGTTGTGATCGGCGTCATCGAACGGGATATCCTCGTTGAAAAGGAGCGCGTGAGGTTGCAGGTTGTGGTACGACTCGGCTTCTTCGTATTTCTGGAGAGAAGGTTAGCATTCCCATCGGAGAGAGAGGGACCGAGGTTTGGGGGGGGAGGCGACCTACCTCCGGCAACTGGTCCAGAATGGATGGCTGTTCGTCTTCATTGAGCTCGAGAATGGACATCGAAGGGCTGGGAATGAGACCCAACATTGTGGGGCGGAAGCGGGGTCGAGCGGGGTAATCTGGGAGATCGAAATCCGAGGGATATTCCAGCTGGGGGGAGGGTGACATCCCCCGCGTCAATCGCCGAGGACTGAGAGCGGGTGGGGTAGAAGGTGAGGGGGAAGAAGGGGAAGAAGGGAAAGGGGACGATTCGGAAGAGGCGGAGAGTACATCCGCGAGCGACGCGGCGCTGGGGACCGGCGTAGCTTCCTTTGGCGGCGGCGAGGCGTCGAAGCCTCCATCGAGGGGAGCCCGTTTGACCTTGGCCTGTCCCTTAGCCCTGGATCCCGCTCGGGCGGGTTTCCGCTGGGACTTGGGCGAGCGCGACGAGGGCGAATACTTGTAGTCCGGATTACGCTCCGCATGTTCGCGCTTGGCGATGGCGGCGACCTGCTTGAACGGCGTCCGGGCCTGCTCGCTCAAGACCCTCCAGCTTCGACCAGCGAGTCGGCTGACACAACTGAGATTCTTTTCGTCCTTGTTTTCGAGCTGTTTCGTGTACCACACGTAGGAGCGGTAGACCATGAAGGCATTCGGGGGTCGAGCTACGTGCTCCTTGTCGCGTCCGCGATTGCGGCTGTGTGTAGAGCTGCGGGGGTTATCGTGGTCGAAGATGATGTCCAAAGCCGGGCAGTTCGTAATGATCTCCTGGAGACCCGGATGGAGCTTCTTGATTGAGTTTAAGCGACTGTAAGGTGTCTTCATCGTCTGGCGAGGACGTCCGCGCGGGGTCACGGCAGGTGTGCATGTCTGGAGACGCATTGCAGGGGTGCCAGTGGTGAGCCAGAAGGGATTGGTGTGGATAGGACAGAAAGGACAGACAACGGTACCGGGACGAGCGCGAATGCTGGAGGGACAAAGGGCTTATTAAGTACTGTAAGAGGAACGTGGCTAATCAGAACATGATGACCGTTTCCGAGTGAACGGATATCCTGTCCATCGTTCGTGTTCATACCTAGAATGGAAACACCATCGAGACACCCACATTTACTATATCGAGCATCCCACCTGCCGTCATACTCGTAGCTTAGCTCATTGGCCTCCCGTATCGGCACGGTGTCCGTCTGGGGGCCTATGAAGGTCATGCCTCGATATAGGGCGTATGAAATTAGAATGGAATCCAAGACATTTTAGGTGTATCTCACCTCGAAATCCACTTTGGCCATTGCTTGCACTACTGTGGTGCTGGCAAGGGACACCTCAGTGCCCCAGCGAGCCATGTCCTTAACTCCCCTTGCGCGGACCTGTATTTTTTCAGCGCCGCGATCCTTACCCGCCACCACTTCAGCCACACGTATTCGAGAACATCGCCTCGCGCAAGACTAGTTCCGATTGGTCTACCGTTTACCGAGACAAAAATGGCGGACAATAGAGCGAGCCACGCTAGTGACCGTCTTTTTAAGACCTTCTAAGGATTATCTTCAAAATCGATGACAGCATGAGGCAATCAGCTGCAACGGTATGTATAGCCCAAGTCCATAGCACACGGGAGCTGACAACGACAATGGCTGTTAGATTTTAGTACGCGCGGTTGGCACTTCGTGCACTACCCCATTCTTCGCCGAGATGACGGGCACACGACATTGAGATGAGTGCACATGACGCCCTTGAAACGCAGCAGCATCTGGCAACCGCGTTATCGGATTGTAGCCCGATGGACGTCGATGAACCGCTATTACGACCCCTCCTCAGCGTCGTCCGCGGATGCACCAGAGTGCGACTGTGCCTTTCCCCGTTCTCGCCGAGCCTTCTCCTTTCGTCGCCGACTGCCGGCAATCATGTCGCTGAAGTACACATCAATTCCGATGATCACGAATGAAACAATGTCACCTCACCGTTTTCTGATTGCGTCGTTCCTTCCAATTCTACGCGCAGGATTGACAGCCTCCGCACGCTTCACCTTCCCCATCTCTTTACGCTTCAGCTTTGATGGCTTAGGCAGCTTCAATATCCACTCTGGCACAGGCGAACCCGACTGGAGCAGAACGTTTGCAACGCTGTTTCATTGTATTTCTTAAGAGTAGTATCACAGAGAGAATCATCTACTTACGCCTTCAGGTAGGGTGCGTCCTCGTCTGTGAAATAGGTTACTGCCTTTCCTTCTCGACCCGCACGGCCAGTACGACCTAGGGTATGTCAGGGCAGAGTTTACGAGGCAAGGGACGCTATAAGCAGACCGACCTATGCGATGCACATAGCTCTGTATGCTTCGGGGGAAATCATAGTTGATGACCTCTCGGACGCCTCTGAAATCCATGCCACGTGCCATCACTTCCGTGCTGATCATTACCCAGCTCTCCCCCCGACGCATTCGGCTGACTGCGTCATCGCGCTCTTTCTTGGTCATTCCTGCGTGGAGAGAGTCGACATTTGGAATCCCATTCAAAACAAGCTCCTCGGCAAGGGAACTCGCACGGGGTTGCGATGACGTGAATATGAGGACTGAAGGATTATATGGTTGTGAAAGGTAAGCACGCAAAGTGGGAAGTTTCGAATGGTCGTCAGCAACGTAGGTGAGGGATTGGGCAATGAGAGGAAGGGGGGTGTCTCTGTGGGAGACCGATGTCGTGAGAACGAGAAGTGATCAAGATAGAAGAGAAACGCACTTAAGCCCCACTACAACGCGGATAGGATCCCGGAGCATATCCAATGCAACACGCTCCGCTCCCGCCGGAAGTGTGGCGCTGAAAACTGCCTTTTGGATGTTCTCATGAGTACACGCTGCCAAAATCTCCTGCACTTGAGTGAGGAACTCCTGATCGAGCATCCTGTCGGCTTCGTCTAAGATGAGGTGACGAAGACTGCCCGGGTGGTCGTATTAGGAGAGTTAAAATAATCGGCAAGTTTGAAGGGAGGTGGACATACTTGTGTAAGGATAGGTGTCCTGACCGAAGCGATGCCACCAGTCGCAGTGGCGTACTAATAACTACGTCTAACCTTGTCGCGTCAGCGCTGATCCCATCAAAGCAGCTGGAGCGAGACGTACCAACTTTGTCCTGTACACTTTTGTCCGCGAGAGTGGCTGCAGTCGCCTTGCTGAAGAGGATAATACGCCACTTTCGGCCTTGAGCAAGTTTTAGGCACTCGTTATAGATCTGATGTGCCAACTCGCGAGTTGGAGCCAAAATAACTGCGCGAATGCCTTTCCCAGCGTTGGTCGAAGAGTTCGATATCGGAGCCTTGAGCAAAGACATGACTGGTAAGAGATAGGATAATGTCTTTCCTGTGCCCGTAGGGGATATAGCGGCCAGATCGCGAGACTTCGACTATCAGCGCTGTGCCACCTCAAAACAATCGGACCTCTCACTTCGAGCAGTATTGGACACCCAGCTGACTGGATCCCTGTAGGGTGCTCATAGCCATTCCGCTTCAGGTTGTCCATTAATTGTGAATGTATGCGATATCGGTCACGAAGTTCTTCAAAAGTGTCTACCCGTTCAGGAACGTTGTTCCCCTTGGTGGTGACTCGTTGTTTGGGCATTCGAGAGTTGGTGTCGCGCTCAGCAGCAAGGCCACAGTCACCATTGCTATCGTCGTCGTCGTCCTCCGCATCGGCAATTTCTTCCTTCTTGTGCCTCTTCCTCTTTGCATGATCCTCTCCATCAGACCTAGTGGATTTGCGTTTCGAAGAACCCGTCATTGCATATTTGAAAAAATCAAGCTCGGGGGGCAGTTCGCCATCCTTGAGTGCCTTTCTTTCTCTACCCTTGGGGTCATTATCAGAAGCTCCCTACTAAGGTTTGAGGGGAAGAAATCGACCAGAGTAAATCGAGTGAGGCGTACCCTGAATAACTTGACATCGCCTTTGAACCTCTGTTTATCGAAATTCACGCCTCCACGAGATAGTAGATGGAAAGCTTCCATTGTTGCATAAATCGTCCCTTCGCAGGTGCCGTTATCTTTTCCCGCTAAGCTTGGAACAATTTTGATTGATTTATGAATTGCTCCACTCCACTCGTTGGCAGCGTCTCTCACACATTTCGCAGTCAGGTGATTTAGTTGACATGCCACGTGCCAGCGGCCTTCTCACAGCAGCACAACATCCAGGTAAAGTTGACACTTTGAAAAGGAGTAATTCGACTGACATACTGTGTTGTAGAAGTACAATACATAGCATAGGCTAGCATGCTGCAACACTTCTAGGGTGCAGGTGCAACCGCCTCTGATACTGATAGAAAGGGGCTGTGACCGGGCCGACTCGGGACCGGCGCGGAACGCCGCTTATGGTTGGTTTGTGTGGCCTTGTTTTCTCTGCCCAGGCCACTTTGTGGTTGACTCCCACCTGTCCAGCCCCTCCTAGCTTTCTCTTTTCCTCCCGACGTTCTAGGAATTAACAAAAATGAGTTCACACGACAACGACGAGCTCATTGATTATGAGGACGAAAATGACGTCGTCCCTAATGGTGCTACCTTGACTGCTGCAGGTGGCGGAGCCATTGCAGACGACGATAAGGACAAGAAGAACTTCTCCGGTATCCATTCGACTGGTTTCCGGTCAGTCCTTCCCTCTTTTGTATATTATTTGTGCTGACAATAAGAAAGTGACTTCCTGTTGAAGCCCGAATTGCTTCGTGCAATTAGCGACCTTGGTTTTGAACATCCTTCAGAGGGTTGGGTTTTCATTCCATCCGTGTATTCTCTATACTCAAGGTCTCTCTAGTCCAGCAAGAGTGCATTCCTCAGGCTGTGCTGGGAATGGATGTCCTCTGTCAGGCAAAGTCTGGCCACGGCAAAACTGCTGTCTTTGTACTTGCCACACTGCAGCAGCTTGAACCAGTCAATGGCGAAGTCTCCGTCATTGTTCTCTGTCATACACGGGAGCTCGCCTATCAAATTAAGAACGAATACACGCGTTTTGCGAAATACATGCCAGACGTCCGTGTTGGAACGTTCTTTGGCGGTACCCCCGTGTCCAAGGATGCCGAGTTACTCAAAGACAAGTCCAAATGCCCTCACATTGTTGTGGCCACCCCTGGTCGCCTGAATGCACTTGTTCGGGACAAAGTTTTGGATGCAAAAAATGTCAAGCATTTCGTTTTGGACGAGTGCGACAAGATGCTCGAACAGCTCGGTTAGTCACCCAACTTCAAACTCGTACCTCTCCCTCCACTTTCTGTTGGTCCATTCATCTGTGGAAAGACCATTCTCCGTTATCCGTGTTGTCTGCCATACACCTTCGTGCCTCACCTTCGATTCGGGATTCGGCCGATCGCGTTCGGGTCGTTGGACCCGTGGAGTTACGAAGGGATATTTGGATGAGGGAGTTCAAACGAGGCAGAAGAAGGCACTTCGAGGTCGACGTCACCGCGCGCACAAGGAACGAGTCTTGTGATGAACAGCAGGCAGCGCAAACGCATACCCGATTGCTTTCTTTTCGCTTTACCCGATTTATTTGCCCTTATCACCTCTCGTTGGCCTGTTCTGTTTCGGCTTTTTATCTTACCTCTACATCACCTACCAGACATGCGCCGCGACGTTCAAGAAATCTTCCGCGCGACACCCCATCACAAGCAAGTAATGATGTTCAGTGCTACGCTGGCGAAGGACATCCGGGTAACGTGCAAGAAGTTCATGGCTAATGTATGTGGTTCTTTGGCGACACGAATACTCTCTTTTAACAGTCGTTATAGCCCCTTGAAATTTTTGTCGATGACGAGACAAAATTGACACTTCATGGCCTGCAACAACATTACGTCAAACTAGAGGAAGTCAGCAAGAACAGAAAATTGAACGATCTACTTGACACCCTTGAATTTAACCAGGTAAAGGCATTTATTTACTCAGCTTCACTGTCCGTCAACTCCTCCCGAGGTTGTCATCTTCGTGAAGTCGGTCGCACGTGCCATCGAATTGGACAAGCTTCTTGTTTCTTGCAATTTCCCAAGTATTAGTATCCACTCGGGCTTGGCCCAGGAGGAACGGTACGTAGTTGATGAGCTAGCTGTCAAAAAGACGTGGTATTCATGTCTCGATTGATAGTATCAAGCGTTACACTGCTTTCAAGGCATTCGAGAAACGTATCCTCGTCGCTACGGATATCTTCGGTCGGGGCATCGACGTGGAACGCGTCAACATTGTTGTAAATTACGATTGTCCTCCTGATGCTGACAGTTACCTCCACCGTGTCGGGTAAGCATCGCTACGCCAGGTCTTCATTACTGCTGAAATAGCCACACCCACCAGGCGTGCTGGGCGTTTCGGAACCAAAGGTCTTGCGATTACATTCGTGTCTTCCGAGGCAGACCAGCAAGTGATGGGCGCTATTCAATCGCGATTCGAGGTTGCTGTACCTGAACTGCCCGATCACATTGATCCTGCTAGTTACAGTAAGTCTCACTCTAGCTCATTACCCGAACATGGCAGATAACGCGATGAATGTAGTGACGTCATGAAGCTTCTCCTCTACTTTGTTACTTATCCACGCTGCTTGCGCTTTGTTTACCTGTCCGATAAAACTGTATGATGATACAGCACATCTTTCGTTGAGATGACATGGAGACTTGACTGTGGCAGTGGCAAAGGTCATGCCTTATTTATCCTAGGCATGAGGCGCGACAGTGAGATTTGTGATATCGTCTCAACGTCAACGAACTACGGTGTATTAGTCAGCAAAGGGCTTCACGCAGATCTTGAGCGACGGCATATATGACACCGACCACGAGGTGTTGGAAAACGATGGCGACACAAAAGGATAAATTCTGAGAAGAGTAGTACGGGTGCGTGTATTAGAGATACTGTCGTAGCGCACCGGCCGTCAGCTGTCACGTGTCTTGGCTCTGCAGCCACTCAATTGAGAAATCTAGACCTCACGCAATTGCGCCAAACCTTACCGCCTTCGACGCCACTCTCGGCCAATGGACATACCCGTCGATCATACTCGATCTGTCCCTCCATTTCCTCATTCTCACCGTACTTAACCTTCTCTGCTCACCGTCTTCCTCGTTCCATCCTTTCATTCATCCTGTCCCAATCACTCCCCAACCACCCTCCCCTAAGCTTAGCTTGGCTTGGGACGGCGTTATCGTCTCTCCTTCTACTTCTTACCGTCGGTCCTCTGACCGCTCAGTCATGGAGAAAAACGGATTTGCCGTCCCCCGCACAGACCCCGCAGTGTTGCAAACACGCCGAAAATACGTCCCCCCATCGTCCCATACTCCCTATCTCAGAGATTTCATACTTTCTGTGCCCGGATATGTGTTTGAAAAGGTTGGCATAACATAGGTCATTGTGGATCCATTTGGGCTCACCGTTATGCGAAGGCGACACCATGGGAAGACACAGGAAGCTTGACGCAACTGGCAGAGGGGTGCAGTTTAAAGGATAGTTCGAGTGTCATTGCGAAGATTGCACCCGCGCATACAAACGCGTCTGTGTGCCTTCAACGAGAGGCCCACATGTACGTCTCTGTATTACGAACCTTTTGAACGTTGCCGACTAACGTGCAACCAGCCTTACACGTATGCAGACGTCCAACGAAGCGTTAAGCACGACTCTACCCCTTATCGACCTCATATCTATCTCGCGTTCGAATGGGGACTGCGTGGTTTTGCTTCTAGGTCATCCTGGCCCGAATCTGCTTGGTCGCTATCTTCCTTTATCCCGAATCAATGCCCTGCTACTCGCCGAGCCTCCTTCATCGCGTCTCCCCTCACCGCAGGGAGACGTTTTCATGAACGATGTGGTTGAAGGAGGCAGTTCCAAGGACGTCGAAAACACGGACACGATGGACCTTGCAACGTTTCTGGAGTGAGTCCTTTTCCGTGAGCCATCTTTCCGCAAGTCCGACACGTCACAGATTTGCGATCCAAGCAACGCATTGTCTGGAGAATCTGCACAAGTGAGTCGAGAGCTTGTGATCTCCGCATCACGCAGGATAAATGACGTAAATTTGTAAGGTTGGGCATTGTACACAGAGAAGGTACGCTCGGCGCACTTCCCGTCTCGTTCTCGTTTCACGCTTCCCTGCGACGTCTCCACAGTGCGAGCAAATGCGTATCATATCAATGCCCATTCCGGCGTCGTACGTCTCGTCCATTATGGAAACCGCTCCGTCTCTTTGGAGGCATTCGGCGGACCTTCGTCCCTGGTAATTCAAGCAGACGGTTTAGGGGAGGATAACAAGTCAAAGGTCAAAGAGGCCCTTTGTTACATGTCCCCAGAACAAACAGGTAGCATGGACACAACGTCGGACGATCACCGAACAGATTTGTACGCTCTGGGGATCATGTTCTGGACTCTGCTGGTAGGGAGGGGCGTGCTACCATTCGAGGGCGGCCCATTGGAGATTTTGCACTCGATCGCGCAGAAGCGACCCATGCCAGTGCATGAAGTCCGCAGGGACGTACCTCAAGTCTTGGCCCAGATTATCGAAAAGGCATGCCATGCTGAATGATAGAAACTGGATGCCAGCTGATTTGAGACGCCGCATCAGCTTCTTTCCAAGAACCCCGACTCACGTTATCAAAGTGCGTATGGCCTGATGGCGGACCTATCAGAATGCCAAAAGAGGCTTTCCCTTGCTGTGTCTTCCATGTCGGACGTCTCTTCGGAGGTGGGTTAATCATCGCCAGTAGGGTGCAGCATCACTTGACTTGTTGGATCTAGCTCATACCACCATTTGAGATCGCGAAACAAGATCGATATGCGGTGAGGCCCATATCCTGATGTTGTAGTGTCTGCTTAATATTGCCCCGCTTCTCTAGGGCTTCACAAGCCCAAATATACTTGTACGTAGATCATGTCTGGTGGCCCGGCTACTCATTAGTTGAATATTCCTCGCAGTTTGGGAGAGAAAAGGAGCTCGAGACAATCCGCAATGTCATACGACACGCCTCCACGAGCTTCTCGCGCCACAACGTTTTGAGGGGCACCTCGCGTTCCACCCCAGTTGGAAGTCAAAGTCAAAGTACTATGAGTTCCGAACGTTCTCGGCGAAGCCTCTCCCGTTCTTCGTCTCGCAGTTCCTCCGCCAGGCATGCAGCGACTTATGATGACCCCGGACAGAAGAAGTTGGGAGAATCCAGTTCGGCGGCGACATCTTCCGTGACCACCGTCAGTGATGGCATTCACAGAATCACATTGAGCCCTCCGCGGGGCCGGGGACCTCGCGCGCACGGTGTGGTTGTAGTTGGGCCAGCAGGGTAGGCATCATCCGTTCCGTGAATAGATGATGGACACGTCAACCTCGAGCTTCTAGGGTCGGCAAGAGTTCATTAATTCTTGCCCATCAAACAAGATGGCGAGCATATGGCCTCTGGGGACATGCAAAGTTCCAGGGCGCTATGTCTGCCCCTTTTGCTGCCTTGGTGTGTTCATTCACTGACCAGTCTTATGACCTCTTGACGTTATTTTGATTAGCTATCATGCCTATCTTCGGTCCTTCGACAGTTGATGGTTTTCCACACCGACCTCAACCGGTTTGTCACTACGCTCCAGGCGCGGCTGGGACCACAGCTGCGCATCGTCCCCCTGTTATATGAAGGCGTTCCCGAACTACGTGACATTTTAAATCTTTTCGACGTCAGCCTTGACATCCCGCAGGAGACGCTTACAACACGCGAGTTACGTGCTCGATTCCAGTCTGTGGTTGAGAATGTATTTTCCGTGTTGACGGAAGTTCGATTGTTCGCTCTCTTTCTTGATGACCTTCACGAGGCCGACGAGTCGTAAGCCTCATTTTTCTGTCCGCTTCATGAAGGCGCTAAGACGTAGTAGATCGCTTGATCTTGTTAACACACTTGCTAGCTCTCGAAGTCACGTCGTAAGGTCCTTTGCTATGTTTGTTGAATTTGTGCTCAACCTCCAAAGCTCATATTCATCACCTTGCGGGAGGATAAGCCGTGGGTACTATCCGTTTTTGTCCTAGTAATGGCCACTAACGGAGACATAGCGAGATCGTTTCGCGAGTCAGGTCAATGTTTCTCGGCCGCGCGAGGGCAACGTGGATCCAACTTGACCCCTTGACATACTCTTCTGTGGCCTCGTTGGTTTCGCGCACACTTCGCCAGAGCAAAGACAATATAGCGCCCCTCGCTCGTCTTATCCACGGCATTTCTGCTGGAAATGCCTTTTCTATTCGCAATCTCCTTACGACCCTGCAGCGGCAACACCTGGTCAGTTCCGAGCGCGCTGCGGCGTTGGCGTTGGCTGAGTTACTGGGCAGATAACATTTGATTGGGATTGCAACTGTTGGCAGTCAGTTCTGACCATTTTTTCCCCTTTCGCAACCAGCCCTAAACCAGTTCGTCGTTAGATACAACCTCCCGGAAATCGAGAAAACCCTCCTATCTCAGAAGCTTGTGGTGGACCCTAATGATGTTTCGTTTCTGACATCACACTTGAGCAAGCTTCCCGTTGATGCCCGGAAGTATATTATGTGGGCCTCATGCTTTGGTGCGACGTGAGTACTCAAAAGTCCATGTCGCTCATCCCTCTCTGCGTCTCATTTGAAATCTCTCTATCGTAGGTTCAAGACAACAGACGTCGCTGCAGTGATGGACCACGACAGTCCATCAGGTAGCAGTAGCAGTGACTTTGATACAGAGGACGATCGGAGCTCAAAGAGTGGTCCCGTGCCTACAACAAGGAAGAGATCAGCGAGCGCCACGCGCCGTTCCATGCGTGGTTTGCAGATTGCTATTTCGGAAGGCTGGCTCGTACAGCGGGCAAGGGATATGTGTAGTTTCGCCCACGACCGATATCGACAGGCTGCGGAAGCTGAGGCACTGAGCCTCCCAGACGACCTCATTGCGAAGATGTCCTTTCGTGTAGGCATTGTCCTATCTCTCTCAATAACGATAAGAAAATTGCCTTTTAGATCATTTCAATGATGCTCCTCGAACCCTCTCCAGATGTCTATCAAATTGCTGAGCGTGCTCAGCGGTACGTTGTCATTTGCTTTTTAGATTCTTTCCTCAACGTGCAACAGGTGTCTGCCCCTTCTCCGCGAACATAACAGGCGGGGAGAACTCGTATCTCTTCTCATTGACGCAGGCGATTCCTCTTGGGCCCGAGGTGCCCATGAGGTTAGGTTCTTATTCTCGAGTTATTTCTCTTGACTTAATGCGGAGCCTTCGTAGATGGCATACCAATCTTTGGTTAACGCTCAATCCCTTCTCGAACAAGAGGTCTGGAACACTGACCCTGGTCGGACTTTCTCTCTTTTCACGAAGTTGGCTGAGTAAGTGAACCACCGTCTGCACCTACCTTACGTCATTAACATGGTCATAGATTGTCGACTTGGAGAGGTATCCTGTCTAACCTTGCGAGGACATCGCAGCCGTCTTACCTCTCCCAACAGGTGACTATATCGGATCAGATAGATATATTGAGGCTTGCTACGAGAGGGCTGGCAATTCTGAAGAGAAGGCCCTTCTCCTCCGCTTGCGCTCCCAAAATAATTGGATGCGGAATGACTCTGATGCTGCTTTGAGGGACACTCTACAGGCTCTACATATCCTCGGAGTTGATCTAGATCCTGCTCCCACTCTGGAAACAGCCAATACTATGTTCGAGCAGGTCAAGAATGAAATTCTTGCTGTTGGGTTTGACGCTATCCTGGCAATTCCTCGAACCTCCGAACCACGGACAGATCTTGCAGTAACGTTACTTGGAGATGCTGGTACTCATGCGTACTGGAGTACAGGAGAAGGGTTTACAGATGTTATCGGTTTAACGGTAAGGTTCATGTCGCAGTCTCATCACGTCCTCACTTTATGTGTCCCAATTAGACCATTCAATTGTCTTTGCGGTAAGTGTCGGCTTTTTCGTAGAGATTCATTTCGTTTATTCTCCGTGGGGCAGCTCTGGAATGTCCCCTGGTACGGCACTAGGATTCTTCTGGGCACTGACGGGTGTGCATCGTAAACGCTTATCTGTCATTACACCGCTCACAACTTCTGCAGCCGCCGCAGAACGAAAGGAACTGTATCGGTTTTCTGTAGAACTTGGAAAATTGGCATTGCGTATTTCCGAGCTTCATGGAACAAACGCAGATAGATGGTATGCGCCTACGTCTTGATGATCGCCGATACTGAACGCATCCTCCAGTCGCTCGTTGGTTATGTATTGCTCTATGGTCTCCGCCTATGATAACGTCCACATCCGGTCAAATCTCCCCCGGCTGGAGGAGGCCATCAAATATGCCCACAGCGCTGGTGATCGGTGCGCTATTCGCGATGCTACGCCCTGGGTTACTAAGCCAAGTCTTTGTAGGATGTATGCGAACCTCGCAAGCTTCTATTCTACCCAAACCAAGCTATTTATAGGTCAACCACGTATGTATTGACCACGTTTTGATTGGTGATAATTTCGAATTTCTGATGAACGACCCAGTTGACGAGCTTGTTGGCTCCGCAGAAGAGGTGGGAAAGTTCTCATGTCATCCTTTGCTCATGCCAATAGTTGCCCGTCCCAAAGATTTACAATGATATAACACAACGGCCTCAAGGAGAACTTGCTATCTGTGCACAGGGTAGGCAGTGTTAGTTATTTCATAATTGCATGATGCCAACCAACGAAGCAAGGTCTATTAAATTGCATTCGTGCATTGGGTGGGTACACGGCCAACACCTCGGCAAAGACCATTTACACGACGAACACGTTCAACGAGGATCAATACATGGGGTCCATACCCGACAGCGGTGGAAGTACACTTATTGGTCTTACTGCGTGAGTCAATGATATTTTGCCCATCTCTGGCGGCTTACTTAGCGTCCCCAGTTACAATGCGTATAAGGCAAGTCTACCTCGAATCTCAGTACGCCTGTGCTGATCCCGTTGAAGGTGGTCGCGCTGTTCAACCTAGGCTATATTCAAGAGGCGGCTGAGCTCGGTTTTTCTATATATGACACACGAGACCGTCACCCAAAGTGAGTCCATCTCTTACTTCCGTCCCAGCGTCATCCAATACTTTGGATACAGCCATCGGCATACACGTTACGCGCTCTTTTTCCACAACCTAGCATTGGTTGCGTGTATTCGAGAAGAAATGGTGACAGAGGATGAATGCAAGCAATATCTAGAGCAGGTTGCGGCCAATCAGACCTATATCCGCCGGTATGTGACACGTTATCGGCCGCATTAAGGATCCATAATTTCTGTTTTACAAGGTGGTTTTCGGCCAGCCCGGTCAATACGAGTACTTGGGTAACGCTCGTTGTGAGTTAGGTGGTGAAATCACAAGGTCACACATTAATTCAGCGATGTAGGATGCCGAGCTCTCGTCTCTGGAAGACAGTCGAGATGCATTTCAGTTATATGACGCTGCGGTCATGTGAGCCTTTGCACGTTACTGAAGAATTATCAGACAATGAGCTATCTCCGTAGATCGGCTACGAACCACGATTGGCCGCTCGAAGAAGGTTGGGCGTTATATCTGGTTCGTACCACCCCACGAAAATTACTCTTTGGTAAAAATAATAACCCCATCTATAGCAAGGGTCTCATTTCGTTCGCTGCGGCGTACATGGTCTGGGCAACGAACTACAACGTCGTGGCGTGGCCCGACAGCGACAATGGGGAGCACGGGGCATTGTGTTAGTCTGTCGTTTCTGCGATCCAAGGATGCTTATCGTACCATTTTTTTTTATAGATCTTCACTCTTCTCTGACCCAAACACCCAGCCTCTGAACTTCACTAAGAAAAATACCATTACCATGGATGCTGGTGTTCAGACGGATAGCATCATTGTAGGGATCAATGGCCACAAGACTATGCACGAAGACGCAGGAGCCGATATCACGGAGGAGGAAGCGGTTACTAGCCTACCTGCCTCTGCTCTTGCATCCGTCTTGAAGTGGAGTAACGATATTGCCACAGACATTCATTTATATTCGGGTGCGTATGCACTGTTACTTATCGCCATTCGTCACTGGTTTACAGATAAATATTAGCCCTCCAACGCCTGACTGAAATTGCTACTGGTGAGCGAAGGCACTCATCATGGTACCGAAGAAATGACACATCCATCAGAGACATCTGGAGCACAGAGTGCCTGCATTACCATCGCAGGGACCGATGGAGAGTACACGGTGGCTACTAGCATGACCGCACCAGGTCCCTGCAAGGTTCACGAGTGCGTGACTTGAAATGGCACCCCCTCACCTTCCTAAGCGACGTACAGGCATCCCATATCTGTCCGGGCTATCAGCGATCCTTTACAAAGGGCCGTTATCCTCCACTGTCCGTGATTACCATCAAGTCATTTTTCCGACGTTCTGACAAAGTACCATCTAGCACTGAACACAAAAGAACGCGTCGCCTATGATGATGTATCGTCGGATTCACGATTCTCGTCGGAGGCTCAACAAAGTCCTTATAAGGCTGTTGTGTGCTTGCCGATCTTCAGCAATCGAGGGCAGACATTCGGTGCCGTGTATCTGGCGTCTAAATACGCCTTCTTACCGAACACGATCACTCTCCTCACACTTCTATGCCAACAAGCGAATATTAGCGTGGCTAATGCTCTTCTCTTTCGCTCCGTACAAGCTGGAACGAAGGAGAACCTCAGAATGATATCCACACAGAAAGAGGCGCTCGAAGATGCCCGACAAAGCCGTGAGGATGCATTAAAGGCAACCAGGGTTCTCCAACTCTCTTGAACAATTCGGCTTCGTTCTCACATACACGTTACAGATCAAAAGTAATTTCTTGGCCTCGATGTCCCACGAGCTTCGAACACCTTTTAGGTATTTCCATCAGAGCATTCTATATCCTGATCTTATTTTATCCGTAGTTCCTTTTATGGTCTCTTAGATCTTCTAAGCGGGACAGAGCTGAATAATGGTCAACGCGAAATTGGTCTGGGTCTTCTAGCTCGCATATTTCTGTTCGACACTAAATATGCCACAGTTCAAACAGCGAAACAGTCATGCGAGCTCCTGCTCAAGGTACATTCGGTTTTAGAGACTTGTTCCTACGTACTAACCTGTGTCCCTCTAAAGATCATCGATTCAATCCTCGATTACAGTAAACTTGAGGCCTCTGGTAATTGCTTCTCGTCTCTGCACCCGGAGCAACGGACTCAGATCCCACAAATTAGCCCTCAAGCTCGAATTCACAGGCTTCTCCGTCGAAGACCTCATAGCTGTGAGTTTCGATGTCCTTCACGATGCAAGAGACATATTGGGACCTTATAGGACTGTATGGAACTACTCCTGCCAATGGCTGCGAAAAAGTTGGATCTTTCCTTCAACATAGATCGGGATGTACCCCCATGTATGTGTTCATTTCTCTTACAGCCAGGCTACTCCTGATGCCGATGCCTTTTCAGGGGTGCAAGCCGATTATACTCGCATCCGTCAAGGTACATGCTCTTTAGCTGTGACTGTCTCAGTTTCTAAGGTTGTTCTAGTTTTGATGAATCTCATCGGAAACGCCGTCAAGTTCACCACCCGTGGGTCAGTGAAGGTCCTATGTTCGCTTGATCACGAGGAGTCCACCAAGGAAGGTGACGTGAGCCTGAAATTCGTGATCGAGTACGTGTCGTATTCCATTACTGAAACACGAAAAGTCTGACAGAGACTCAGGGATACGGGAATCGGTCTATCGTCGAGCGATGTCGAACTCCTGTTCGTACCATTCCAACAGGCCGACAATTCCTCCACTCGTCGCTTTGGTGGCACTGGACTTGGCCTCTCGATCTGTCGGCAGTTGGTGAAACTCATGGGTGGTGTCATCGGGGTCCATTCCGAACTTGGAAAAGGTTCTGTTTTCTGGTTCATAATCCCCGTAAATGTCTTCAGCTCGAAAGACTCAGAGAAGGCAGGTCTGGAACTTCTTTGGCTCCTGTGTAACACTGACCATGCGTAGGCGATGCTGGCCGTTCAACAAGTTCGGGCTCGTCTTATGGAACCACGACCCCCGCGAGTTCTGATTAGCTCCCCTTCCGATGTTGCGACGTCCCTATTCTGCTCCATGCTTGCCGGGTTCGATGTTTCTGCAGTCTCTACCGTGGAAGAACTTGAACAAACCCTTCACTCTGCGAAGCCGTCTGATACCCCTCTGGATTGTGTCATTCTCGACCATCAAGCGGAGGCAACTGCCGATGGCATAGCTCGACTACTGGGATCCATCCATTCGCCCGTTCTGAAGGACACCAAGCTCATTCATTTGTATACGCCCGTCACCGACGCTATTTCAGCCAATCCGGTGTTCGCCAATAGTACACCTGACATCATCCGTATGACGAAGCCACCTCGCAAAGCCCGACTTCTTCAGGCCCTGGCCAAACTGAGGAATCTGCCCCCAGAAACGTACGCTGACCTGAGATCTACGACAACCTTGGCTGTTGAGGAGCCCCCGGAATCTCAACGTACGCTGTTCGGCAACGTTCTCATAGCTGAGGGTGAGTGCTCGAGCGACTGCTGTCGGAGCTGGCTTCATGGATGGCTGTGTAGACAATCCAGTTGCCCAGAGATTGCTCATCAAGCAGTTACAACGTCATGACCTGAATGTGATTGCCACTTCGAATGGAGAAGAAGCCGTCGCAGGTAACCGACTTGTTTTGTAACAAGCCATTATCGTCCCAACTCACCACTCCATTTTTAGAATGGGAACGACATGATCCGGGTTATTTCAGCCTCGCGATGTTCGACCATCGTATGTTATATTCTTGTACCACACCCAATTGATCTGACGCCCCCACATCAGATATGCCAATCTGTGATGGAGTAGAAGCCGCTAAGAGGTTGCGATCGCTTGAAAACCGGCGAAAAGTATCGGACTTTCTTCCGGGTAAGTGTCTATTATAAATTTTAAGAGCAATAGATTTTCATAACCCTGCCAACGAAGTCGTCGCGTTAAGTGCTGATTGTCAAGAGTCCACAAAAATGCTCTGCCTCAGCGCTGGCATGAACTTGTTTCTTAGCAAGCCTTTGAAGAAGAGTAAGTTTTGGACAATCACCTTGGGCAGGAATTTACTAACACGCCTCGAGGTGACCTCGTTTCTCTTCTTACGACGTATGGTACATCTGTAACGCAAGGTAACCACAGCAGGTGACGCACGAACTGCATGGACTATTTTATCATCTTATCGTTTGTTTTCATTGAATTCGTGGTTATTTTGTTTGCACTGTTGTCGGTTTTGTTGTCGTTTGTGTTCATCCTCTCCTGTGGCATAAGCATCTCAGCCATATATAATTGCACCCCAAGCACTATATACACGCGATAAATCCCATCGAATGTGATGTATTTTATGTATTTCCTAGACCCCTCGTAGTTCATCAGTCACACAGCGCCTTACGCAGAGAATACACGTTACTTCTGCGCACCGATAGTGCCACAGCACTGAGTGAAAGTATTCGAAACCTTTTCCGTCTCAATGAGCACAATACAGATGCGTAAGCGGGCACGCGTGCAAAATCTGTTACTATACACATGGGATCGTTCGCTGGCTCGCATGTTGCAACGGCGCCCAGGTGAAATTATAGCAGCGTTTTATTCGCCCTCGCTCTCCTCGCTCTCCTCTGCCTCGTCGTCTATGAACCCGTTAAGCCATGGGCCCCCATCTCCTTCGCTGTCTCCGCTGTCGTCTTCGTCGTGTCCCTCTTCGCTGTCCTCGCCCTCGTCCTCAAATTCGCCCACCATATATCCATCGCCATCATCCTCAGACCCGCTCTCAGCGCCGAGCTCGATGTCCTCGACGCTCCCTACATCACTCCCTTCTTCCAGCTCAACCTCCATAGCTTCCGCCTGTTCTTCCTCCTCGCTCTCGCCCTCTACATACCGTCGTGGCTCACGCGCAGCGGCGGCCGGGACTTTGCCCTTTTTGCCACCGTGCGATAATGGCGCGGGCGCTGCGGAAGCACGCAGGTTGATCTGCTGCAACACCATGTCGAGCCTCCCGGACAGCGAGAGGAGTGACTCTCGCAACGAGAGGCGAGCCGTTAACGTCGCATGCAATCCGGCGAGGCGAGTCACGAGGTCTGACATCTATCCCGCCGCAGTACCGCGTTTTGGAACAAGTCAATACTTTTGACACAATACAGAACGAGGAAGAGCGCTGCGCTGCGACGCACCGTCATGAGATGTCCACTGTGGACGACGAGTACCGCTCGTACCCAGCGCACGAGCACGGTTGCGCGTTGGCTGCCTGGCGCGGCTGTGCGGCCTAGCCGCTGGACACATGCACCAAGAAGCGGAACGGCCAACTGCGGCGGCAGGCGTTGCACTGTCTGCGTGATGAGCGCAGAATCACTATACGCGAGGCACGTCTCGAGCAGCTTTGTGTCGGATGAGTGCAGTGCCTGGATCAGCGTCCGCGTGAGCGTGATAGAATTGGGCTGCTCCGCGCGTGAAGCTGGGGCCGCCGGGCGTTCCGAGTCGTCGGAATCAGATTGCTCTGCTTCTGCGGGTTTAGACGCGGGGGGATCGAGGGCTTTTAGACGCTGGCCAAGGGAAAGCTCAGCAAGGTCTACATCCAGGTGGCCCTCGAGATCAGCGAGGTCATCTGCAGCGGTATCCTGTGTTATTTCCGCGCCACTTCGGATGGCAATGGACGATGGCTCCACGTAACGCTTATTCGGGGTCACCTGGAGAGTACGATTGTCAGAGTGGATGGATGACACATATAAGGGAGTGACGTACAGATGCGTCATCGTCTACGTTCACAAGACCGGCACTCGCGTCCTCGTGTACAATATTGACATCCTGGATGAAATTTCCAGAATCGTCTAGGTATCGCTGATGTGTGCGTGGTCACGTCAAGCTGACAGGCGCATACGAGCTAAACAAACTCACAACAACGTTGAATACCGGTTTTACGCCGCCGGCCAGCCACACTATCCGTATCTGACCATCTTGATCGAACGTGGCGTTGATCACCTCTACGGCTGTGATACTCCGTCTAAGGGCGATCGTCACTGATGACCTTGGAGAAAGGGTGGCGACTTTCTCCTTTGTCTTTTTAGGTGTCGTTGTGGTCACTTGGTCGTTCGTAGTTGTAAAAATTGAAACGCGACCAGACGCAGACAGAACAAGTAAACTAGGGCGAATAGGTGACTGAGAGAAAGATATGTGCCTCGCGTCCGAGTCAAGCGGCGCTGAAGCGACCAGCTTTCCTTCGCTCCCAAAAACGCGGGGCACCTCCCATATATGAACATGGCGATCCGACTCGGCGGCTGAGGCAAATAACCGTGGGGACTGAGTGTCATGCTCGGAAGAAGGCTGCCATCGTAACATGGTGACGTTGGAGGCGTGTCCGATGAAATGTGCCTCTTCCGTGAGCTTTTGTGGGGAAGTGAGAGAGGAGGAGGAAGTAGAGAGTAGACGGATACTGTGATGTGCAAGGAGGAAGGAAGGGTGATCCGACTCAACGCCGGGGCGGAGGGAGAGCGAGGTGCCAGGTAAACGATCGTCAGCTTTGCTGCTCGAAAGGAGCTCACCCGTTTGGGCGTTCCAAGCACGGATGGAACCATCTGCACACGACGTCAAAAAGATCAACGCGTCGCTCGAGACGTCGGTGTGGACATCGAAGGCGAGAATAGAAGACATGCTCGATGGGTGGGAGAGGGTGCGTATGACGCGACCATGAGAGGGAGAAAATATGATAATGGAACCTGTTGAAAGGCCCAGAGCAACCACTGGAATCGCATCCGGTTCTGAGACCGACTGAAGGGTACGAGAGTCGCGCTTTTTCCGCTTCTTTCGGGGTGCAGAGTCTTCACTTTCTTGATGCTCGCTCAAAGACCTGGGAGTCTGGAAGTTAGCCCAAGAGAGAGCTGTAACACGCGCGGAATCAGCGATATATTCAGAAATACTCCTTCCGGTGTTAGTGTCGTGTACGCGTAGACGGTGCTTGCCAACAGCAAGAGAGACGAGTGCAAAGAGATTCCCGGATGGTGAAAATGCGGAGAGCGAGGCAAGAAATGAGGAGTCCCGCAACGGGGGGTGGGAAAGTGACGTGTTTGAGGCTGGTCTTCCCTTTGGGGGCTTGACTTTTTGTTTTTTTGACGAAGCGGTGGACGCCATTCCCGAGTTATTGTACTTGTACAGTATGTCGAGTCGTTGACTGAGACTGAGCTAGCTAAATAAATTATCATGTCACGTGTCTGGTCCATCTCGTGCCACCAGTGGTTTGTTCCGATTTCGGCTTGACCACTGCCTCTGCTTCCCTCCCATCTCACCCCCCGAGGGTCTCTCTCTTACCGTGTTTTAATGAATTATATTCAGGTCGGTCCGACCCTGTTATCATCGTATCACGCTAATAGACAGTACTGTACAGCTCGAGAAGCTCGGCGCGTCCACATAATTTCCCATAAATATGCCTTGATGATTAATCTCTCCGTTTCACGCAGGCGAAGGGACGTACGCCACAGTGTACAAGGTACAGTAATATCAACTTGTTACTCCTTGACACCTATGCCATGCTCCACTTAGGGTCGTTCCAGAACAACAAATGAAATTGTCGCGCTCAAAGAGATTCACCTTGATGCCGAAGAAGGGACGCCATCTACTGCGATTCGCGAGATCTCCCTCATGAAGGAGCTCAAACACGTCAACATTGTACGCCTTTACGATGTCATCCACACAGAAACGAAACTCGTCCTTATCTTCGAGTACTGTGAACGGGACCTCAAGAAATACATGGATGCGCATGGTGACCGCGGTGCCCTCGATCCGAATACCGTTAGGAGCTTTATGTACCAACTCCTCATGGGCACAGCCTTTTGCCATGAGAATCGAGTGCTGCATCGTGATTTGAAACCTCAGAATCTTCTCATCAATAGGAAGGGGGAGCTCAAACTTGGAGATTTCGGCCTGGCTAGAGCCTTTGGTGTTCCTGTAAACACATTCTCCAACGAAGTACGTCATATGGCTCCTGGCCCCACGTAAAACCCGACTCATGATATGCACAGGTTGTAACTTTGTGGTACCGTGCTCCGGACGTTCTACTTGGCTCTAGGACCTATAGCACGTCAATAGATGTTTGGTCATGTGGATGCATTTTCGCCGAAATGATCTCGGGCGTTCCCCTCTTCCGTGGTAGAGATAATGCCGACCAGCTCCTGCACATTATGAGGATTATAGGGACACCTGACGAGCGGACCCTCCGTAAAATGGTTGCAGAATCAGTGCGTCTATCTTTCTAAACTTGTACCATCGACCAGCCTGCTAACTCACCCCTCGAAGCCTGAAATACAGATTAAGCAATGGCCCAGGTACCCCAAGATACCATTCCAACAAGTTCTTCCGAAAGCGTCGCCACAGGGTACCGTTTCTACTTCTTGTCCTTAGATTGGTAGTTGACGTTCCGTACCTCGGTAGCGATCGATTTACTCGAGCGTCTCCTTCAGTTCGACCCCGCAAAGCGTATTACAGCCGCAGAAGCACTTCAGCACCCGTACTTCACTTCCGCGGGTCTTGGACCAAACTCCGGCGGCGCTTTACCTGCACCGTACCCCTCGACTCAGCAACCGCCCGTGATGGCCCAACCACCGCCACCAGGACCGTACAGTTACCCACATCCCCCCCAATCCAGTGTAGTATATTCGAACCCTCAAATTGCGCAGATCCCACCGCCTCAGCAACCACAGCCCCAGCAGCAGCAGAATGGTTTCGGACAGTACCCTGCCGGGTACGCGCACCCTAGTCGTTGATCGTTCATTCTAGTTCTCCACGGCAGGCTCCTCTTTTTGTACCATCCGATTTGTACCTTGGAATCGTAGTAGTCACCAATCGTGTAACAATTCAACTGATTCTACCTGGATTACGATAGAGTGGTGCCACTGGACGGCATCTCATCGCCCAACTGACATCCCACACACAAAGCACCACTGTATGATCAACTTTCATCGCTTCTAGATTCGAACCCTCGATCGGTGCCATGAGACCCCCCTCAACTTGACCGTTCTTACCCCTCCTAACAAAGCTACGACTGCGACATAACCACTAAAACGTAGACGGGTAATCCACGTGTGTTCGATAAAGGAAGGATAAAATAAAACCAAAGCCACGTTCCAGAAGACTCGAGAACGCGCGAATGAGTGGGTTTGAGGGAATCGTAACGAGCGTAAGACTTGACGCGAAGGACACGCGAACGAATAGGGTGGAAAGAACGGTCTATGATCGCCTCCCTAGCTGAAGCCAGGTGAGGGGTATTAAGTACAAGTATGTTATGCACGAGATGACAAAGAGCGGCCACGTTCGACAGACAGTAAGGGCTAAGGCAAAAGGGGTAGAGAGCGTACGAAAAGGGTCCTGGATGAGCCTATGTGCAGTAGGGTGCGTGTCCAGCGAACATGGTTCTGAACAAGGGCCGACTTGAGAGGTGTTGTGCACGAGGTGCGTGATGTTGGAATGACGGCTGTTGAGATGGCCGCGCACTTGTGGCATCGGCAGCAGGGTTTGGGGCGAGACGAGAGGGGACTTGAGGGGCAGAGAGGTCGATCGAGGCGCAAAGAAGGCGGAGGACGAGCCAGGCGTGTGAGTGGTGGAACATGGAACATGTCGCTAGTGGGCGCACAGAGGCCGTCACGTGGTCGAAGTGCTCCATTCCGGCTACCGCGCGTGCTGTACCTTCAAGTTACACCAAATTGTGTCCCCCACCCATCAGGAAGGGAGAGATATGGCTGCGCAAAATCCAGACTTGCGACAAAGACGAAATCCAGATCAGCATCGCGTCTAAGAGTGCCGTCCGAAATTTCGGACATACATCGTGCCAGGCTATGCAATGCGCCGAACGAACTCGGGTATTTGCCTTCTTTGATAGACAGAACATCAACTGGCAGACAGCTTCCGTGAAGACGGGTGGGATCGTTACCCCTGACCCACATGCCCCGAATCCCATACGGAAACATCCGGAGACGCAAATTGCGCGAATCTGACAGCCTCCATGCGGCCCCAGCGCCCAGCGACTAAAAGTCTGGTAAAAAAAAAATGTTTTGAATGATACCACGCAAAGTATGCGCATGCTGGTCGTTATCCGGCATTCCAGTGTCCACACGTGGCTCCTGGTTTATTTTTGCTTTGTCCAAGTGTCTTTCAAACAGAAAAATCAGTATTTCGCAACTCGAGGTCTTCAGCACCCGGTATCGTCAAACAAGTTAGTCAGCAATCTGCGGACTTCCGTAACCGTAGCCCTCAAGTAGTTGTAGTTGCGCTGTTTGGGCGGAACATGCCACTCCCAAAGAACCCCGTACAGCTGTACTACTGTACTGGATACCGAACTACGGAGTTCTTTCCTTTCCGCCCAAAACTGCGCAACTACTTCCACCCATCTAGTCAGTCACGTATCATGCACGAAAGTGATGACTCTTCGTTTCCAACCTTGCAAGTTACAGTATTCTATAGAGTATCGGCGTCGGTATGTCACTCTTTAATACTTTCAGAAGTGATGGTCATCTGTGTCCCTGACACCACATCATCTTTCAAGTTGGGAGCGCTGTGAGCCCTACTGTAGCAGTTCCCAGGTCCAAGGCCCCCTTAATACCGTGGTCCTTTCTCTCTCCGGCGATCGGTCACAGATGGCATGTTGCGCCCGTGATCTTGAACCGCTGGTATTACTCATGATGCATCGTGTTCGATAGAAGACGGCTGCGGGCTTACTACTATTGGCGTTCGGATACTGCACTCCGGACAGCTTATAAGTACAGCTTCAAACCTTCAAAACGGATCATCTCTGTCAGTTAATCAAAACCATGAGACTCTGGTCCCTCCTCCCTATCGTCCTTGCCCTTAACAACGTCGCAGATGCGACCGCAAGTAGTGGGACACCTCCCATCATCCTCACACCCGACTTCGTGCAGACTGTCCAACAGATTGTTGACGCTGCTGGGATTCCCGGCTTGACATTGGCCGTCGTCAACAGAAACGGGCCACCGGAATTTGGTGCATGGGGCATCAAGTCTGAGGATGGTACAAACATGACTACAGACGTACGTTTAGTCTGTATCTTTGGTGGCTTTAGATGTGATGGCAATATGTCTTGTAGACGCTGTTCAATATCGCCTCCTGCTCAAAGGCCTTCCTCTCCACTTCTCTTGGGATCCTAATCGACGATTTTGCGCATGGACGGAACACAACACCCTTGCCTGCCGGCTTATCAGCACTGAGTTGGAAGACCAAGGTAATCGACATCCTTCCAAATGATTGGAAGCTCCTGGATCCATGGGCAGACAAAAAGGCAAATCTGATCGATATACTTTCTCATGTTTCCGGTCTTGCAAGGTGAGGTCACCTCTACCACGTTACACATCTTCAGGTCTTATTTTGGCTCCTAGTCACGACTTGTCGTACAAGCCAAATGACAGTGTGATCGATGTGACGAGAAATCTCCGGAATTTACGGCCATCAGCCGAGCTTCGCGAAGAATGGCTGTACAATAACCAGGTATGACGTCATTGTCCCCAGTTCCTGGTTCTTGCCTGAGCTGGAGTGTAGATGTACATTGTTGGTTCGTACGTCGTGTCCGCGTTGTCCGGCATGCGCTTCGCAGATTTCGTCAGCAATCGTGTCTTCAAGTCCTTGAGTATGAACTCTTCAACCTACTCCATCGATGCGGCTGTAAACACGGGTAGATTCACCAGCACATGGACGTCTTTTGGCAGGTTGATACCCCATTGGTTGCAGGACGAATTCGCAGACCTCATGGCTGGCCCTGCTGGGGTGATTTCTAGTGTCGAAGACTTGGTACGTCACCTCTTTTGGAGTACGTGGTATTTGACTTACAGGCCGAGGGCAGGCACCATGGGTCAGAATATATCTGAATGGAGGTGTCGACCCTAACACAAATGCGACAATTATCCCACCCGCCGAGTTCAATGTCATCACATCAGCACAGAGTATCGTTAGTCCTGCGGGCTCTGTCACCGGTGGACAACCGGGGTTCTCAACCGATTTATATGGACTCGGATGGAATAATTTTTCATACGTAGGCCACAATGTGAGTGAGAGTGGTCTCTTTCTCGTAAGTGACGTAACGTTCGCCAACAGATCATCTTGCACCTCGGAGGTGTACCAGGAGTGTCAGCGCTCGTTGCTGCTGACCCCGGCGAGGCCATTGGCATTGTTGCGCTCGCGAATGCTGATGCTAAGCAATCACCCATAACAAATATCGCCCTCCTTGCTGTAGCGAAAGCTCTCGCCTCTCAAACCGGAAATTCCACTTCCTCCCCGCCTACAAATTCATCAACTCTTTCACGCGGTAATCCGCGACGGCGTAGTAGAGTAACATCTCGGGCGGAGGGCACCGCATCGCTGCATTCCCTCGACATAGCAGGAACCTATTTCAACGCGGGATACGGCACGACAGTGTTGTGTAGCGTGCACAGCTCATCCTCTTCTTGTCAAAATGTCCTAGATGATTTCCGCTCTATTGACAAATCTCTTTCGTCAAACTCAACGGATCTATTCATCTCTTGGATTTCGATGTTTAGCTCACACGTCCGCTTCACCCACTCAACCGACACCCAATACATAATATCTGCTGGGACAATCTACCCGGAGGGTTACGGAAAGAATTCTACACCTTTTTCGACGCTAGAACTCGCTGGACTGGCAACATTCGTGGTGGAAAAGGAGTCAGTTGTCGGGTTTGGTGTCAGCGGGATAAGTGGTGTGGAGCGACCGGGACCGGTGGAGGAGGCGTCTGATATTTGGTTTGTCAGACAGCGATAATCCGGGTTCTGTAAGCGACTCTGTTTGTTGGACTTACCACATTCTACCGTGTCCCCGTTCAGTACGTTTCCGTCGTGTGAACTCTCTTCTGGCCTATACAAATTGTATATGTTTAGTGCCTTGATCACCATAGATTTGTAGCGCTCAGGGCAATGCGGCCCATGTGTTCGTTTGGGTGACCTGTTCTTCTCGACCACGCCACCCATCTTCACACACGGACGAACACAAAATCCCGAAGGGCAAAGGCATGACAAATCTCAGATCAACCTTCTTCGAGTCTCGGACGTGACATTGCCCCGGAAAACGGAACGCCAAACCGAATGCCTCGACGTATGGTTTCCATCAAAAGATGTGCATTGTCACCTACGGCATGCGACTTTGATGGCGACCACGAGCATACAATGTCTTTAGGCTTTGATCGGTTCGAATTTGGGGTGATAACGTTGACAAACGAGCCATCAAAAGAAGAATCGAGAGGAGACGAATCCAACCCGTCACAGGGGTTCTTTCTCGTGAAGGCAGCTTCTAAATATTACCAAGATCATGGCATGACACGTCTCTGCCCACCACATGCCTCACCACATGCCCCAGGCCCCAACGCCCCGGGTCTGGAAGCGGTGGCTCTTAGTCCTGCCGGCAAGCCCAACATCAGCAGTACCCTCGACCAGGTCAGGTGTAGCACCTGCGACCAGCAGTGCCCCCTCGCTTGTGCACATCAACTTCTGCGCATCTGACTGGCCCGACATATGATCTATGGGTATGGGTACTATGCCACTTTACATGGTGCTGCTGGAACTAATAGGAAATTTCCCCATTTCTGGGAGACCTGGACCTAGATTGTGTCACTGGATCACTAAGTTGATTAGAATGGCCGGAATCAATGGAGATGCGAGCTACTGGACTGTAGGCTAGGACAACTAGGATTGGTCACGGTTGCCTAGCAACCCTAGCCCTTCCAGTCCTCCAGCCAAATGGCATCTTGCTGATGAACGCTTGCACGCCTTGTGTCCTCTGAGGTACCACTCACCCATTGCATTTGGACAACCGTGTTGCCTGTGTGGGTTTAGTATGAAAACATGGTTTGATAGTGGTTGTGGTGGATAGGATGACTAGGATAACGGGAGGAAATTTGACAGAACCCAT